>Ga0210059_1008528_pt1 | contig 16158 bp, 13 predicted proteins | sample Ectturendosymbi2_FD_188042 | JGI IMG/M metagenome (GOLD analysis project Ga0210059, IMG submission 188042) | Ecteinascidia turbinata endosymbiont from Florida, USA - Sample 2 (SPAdes) (version 2) | ecosystem: Host-associated > Tunicates > Ascidians > Unclassified | place: Key West, Florida...
CTGCCTTAAGCTTAAACGCATGAGGTACTACAGGTGATGGTTGCCAGGTCGGCCAAAGTTCATAAATCTGGTCTTTTTTCAAGTTGGTTTGCCTAAAACATTTCGTTGTCTTTTTCAGACCTTGTCTCAAGTTGGTTGACCTTAAAAAATTAACTTGGCCATTGGGTTTTTTACGTTGCAGAAGTTTCCTCTGTAGAAAAACGTTTACTATTCATTTTTTTCGGGAACACTATTGCAAAATTTTGTGATAAATGCTAGACCGACACCCTCGTTCTGATTCCGAACAGTTGAATCTCTGTTTCTGTTTTAAGTAAAACGTTCTTAATGCAAGATTCGAAATGAAGAATGGTGTTCCCACTGTCCCAGAAGTTTTGGGCTGGTGTATTCGAACGGTTCACATGTCTGGTCACTCCGGTTAGCAATGCAGATGTCAAGAGAATGTTTTTCTCCAGCATCTGGTGCAAAAACTAACGCAAGAGACAGAATGCAGTTAAAATTCTTTGATTCTATTGTCAGAATTCGATCTGAACTATAGCCTTCAGGCCAATGTTGCAAAGATTCCACTACTTCAGCAGAAATGCTGAGTCTACTGCAGGTGTCGCGTATTCGTCTCAGTCCAGTGCCGACCCAGAATCTTTTTTGTGAATCAATTACGAAAAATGTGCTTGTATCGGACCTTAGCACTGTTGTCGTGCTTGTATATTTCATTCCCAACATGATCTTTATGTTATATGAACTGTTTCTGTTTTACTTATCTGCTTGTGTTGCTTTGGTCTCCGTTTTATTTTCGTTAATAATAGCGTCCACTGAAGGTCGTATTGCATGTAACTCACACTGCGGTACATTAGCACACTACAGTACACAGCAGATTTGCGGAGTCGGAGGTAAAATATCCGACTCCTTAACATAAAGGGAATGAAATTTGGTTGTTAAAGTCAATGGAAATCGTGGTGCACAGCAAAAAAATCTGCTTCAACAAAAGTTTCAAAAGAAATTCATTTCAACAGGAATTCCCAATTTAGGAGTGTGATGTAAAAAATGATCCAATTGGACATCTGGAGTCGGACAAAAAAATCCGACTCCGCAACCCTGGTACATACGCTACCGGTAGGTTCCCAACGGTGTGGCAAAATAAAATCTGGTTATATTCTCACCAGAGTGATTGACATTGAGAAATCTCCAATCAATCCCCTTGTCTTCACAAGTGGAAGGATGGCATCAAGAGTCCAAAACAAAAGACTAGCTGAAAAACGCAGGGAGCCTTATGCATCTGCTATGACCTAGATTAGAACAAAGCTCAGGTCTGCCCTATTAAGAAGCATCTTTGCTGCAATACGAGGCTTTCGAGACAAGCGGAGTGACGTTCACCTCCAGGATCCAACAAACATTGACTTCAGTTAAAGTCAGAACCGCCTCCAGAAAGTCGTCAATAACGGGGAGGTCATGTTTGTGTTTCATACTTTAAATTGGGGGGCTAAGCCCACCAAAGGCTTCCGTGGCGACGGGACTGGTTTAATTACTAAGCCAGCAATTCGTTGAGGCTCAACTGTGGAGAATTAAGTCGATGTCAAGATTCCGACATAACGTTTGTGACAGGTGGGATATGTCATGGCAATACTTGCAATTAAATCTGGCCTTTAAAAAATCGGTTTGGCCTTACTGCTTGGCTTTTTATTGAAAATTTCTTCTGGCAACCATGGCGCAATTTCGGCAAACGAAGATGCTGATTTCCACCTAACTGCCTCCGCGACAAACATCACTCTACGTTGTGCTCGCTAATGGAGTATTGCTCTTTGTTTACGCAGCAGCGCGATAAACTCTAGGGAAGACAAAACATCGGCAAACTTCACAGGTATACGCTTGGAGTTGGGTTTTTAGCGGATAAGGCGGCCACTGACCAACAGAGCCGCCATGAAGAGCACCGCCCGGGCCCTGCGCCAAGTCGCAAACGCTCAGCAATACGTACTTGCGCAACGACAACTCCGATCTTAGCGAACTCGTTTACTTCGGGAAAAATGTAATACTAAAATGTCTCCAGGCCAAGAGTCAGGACTCGAGCAGCACGTCCACGATGGCCTCGTCCGGCTCTTGCATGTCGTAAATCACGACCTGCGTCACGTCGGACCTTTTCGGCGTCGCTTGGGCGCAACCGGCCTGCTTTTCCGCCCGACGCCGCTTCGCGGTCGGCTCGGCGAGAGCAGCGGAGGAGGAGGAAAGTTTTTTAACGTTGCGGATAATCTTGTCCATGCTCTCCTTCACCTCGGTCAGGGCCTTTTCGTCTCGGCACCGTTGGATAAAACCCACGAGTTCGTCCACGGTTCCCTCCATTTCGTTCTTCACCTCCGAGTCGGCGCTCGACCTCGGGGGGGCATTTTCGGCGGAGGCGACCGTCGCCGAAACGTCGTTTTCGACGATAACGGTCGGCTTCGCGGTGATCGACGATATGTAAATGTAGTCGGCGATGTCGTGCTCGTTTGGATATATCGTCGGCTGGAAGGGGTAACCGTCCCCCCCTTGGAGCCGCGACGGGTGTTGCGGTTGCTGCTGCTGCTCCTTGAGCACGGTTTCGCGAACGTAGTCGTGCACGATCACGCGCACGTGGCGAGCGTCGTAGATGCCCAGGGCCAGCAGCTCGTCCATCTTGGCCGTCACCATGGGGTGAATGGTGGGGGCGATGCCGCCCACGGGCTGGGGGTGTCCGGAGTGGGCCTCGGGGAGGGGCAGGTTGATGTAGAAACGTTGCATTCCGTTGAGCGGGGCCGGATCCACGCCGGCTTCTGGAGAAGGACTGCCCAGAAGCGCCTTTTTCAATTTCAAGATAAGGCTGGTCTTTTCCTGACGCAGGTGATACTTGGTGTCGAACAAGCGGTCCATGTCTAGCGCGAAGGCGGGGAACATCACGACCTCGCGGATGTGGAGGATCGCCGGGCAGTTGCGCTTCTTCGTTGGCTTGTTTCGTCGTTTCTTCATCTCGGGCGGCGTCACGGTCGGGTTGCTTTGAGATTCGATCAGCTGTTTCTGCAGAACAGGAACGGTTGTGTGTTTTTGGCGGGAAATCGTGTTTTAAATGATTCACTGAGCAGCGGTCGAAGCCTGTGATTTGCCCTTTTCATTATGACATCAGACTACAACGCATTTTATTGTTACCACGCTTTCGCTCAATATTGTGCGACGGTGAACGGCGACTTACTAAACGCCGTGAATCGATTTCAAAACCTCTCGTTTGCAAGGTAGACATCGTGCCATTGAAAAATGACAGCTTTTCGGTGAAAAATCACACTGGTATATAACAGGGGTGGCCAAGTATGAGCCGCATATCGTAAAACCCAAGTTACAAAGAGCCGCAACATAAAAATCTAAAAACACGAATTTGTTTGCAAGTTACGCTTATGTGACATCATAATTATTTTGGACGAATTGCAAAAGTAATACTGTACGGCACGCTACTTACCACAGTACCATTTTACAATATTTCTACACTTTGCAACATAAATAAAAAATAAATATATTAATTTTCGGAAAGCTCAAAGAGCCGCATGCAAAGGTTCGAAGAGCCGCTGTTTGGCCACTCCTGCCATATAAGCTTTATCATACCGACAGAGACAGCTTTGGTTTAGTATTTGTATGAAAGATGCGCTTAAAATTCTAAGAGCACTTTTAAGGCTGTCAATAAGTGCCCAACTGAAAAACTGAGCTCATTTGCAAAAGTGTGTGCTGCACAGTTTTTCGTCCGCTGGTTCCCAAAAACTGCAGGCTTGAGAGAGCAAGAAGAGTAACTCGATTCAGAGGACAGTTTTGCATGAGACTGCATGCAAGTGTGGTTCAAATCTTGCAGATTTATACAACAGCAGTATGCAAACCGCATCAGTGGTATTTCATTTTTTTGGTCTAAATGCAGCAGCACATGGCAACCAACGAAAACTTACAGCTAAACGTTCAGCAGTGGTCTTGTAGTAGTGTGATCCAAACTGGCAATGCTTAGTAAGACAACTTCGGACAACGAACGGAACACCAGTGAATGGCACCTCCAAGTTTCCTGAGTTGTACTCCCAGTAGATGCGCTCTGGTAGGTTACAGAAAAAAATTATTTTGAAGCACTTGAAAATCATTTTCAACAACTACCTACTTTACTACCTCTGAGTTTTCTTGGATAACAATGTAGTGGTGATATTCTGTGAAGTTGAACAGACACCAACAACTAAAATGTATTTACCTCAGCATACATAGCTGGAAACCCACCTAAAGACTTAAACAGGTAATACACACAGCAAATTTTTACAGTTTATGACCCCATTTTAAGTGATTTTTAGAGATTCAGTCTTTACATGAATACTTCGATAAAAACAATGACTAGAAGTTGCACATCACCAATAAACAAGAAGTTTCATTTGAAAAGTGAAAGCCTCAATGGTTTACAGGAAAATGTTAAACTACCACTCACAGATTATAAAAAATACTTACAAGAGGAGAAAGGCTCTGGCATGGCATTTAGAGTGAGAAAAAAAAGTGAAATACGTTTTAAAGCCTGCTTCAGCTTACTGTGCAATAATACCAAGTACATTTCAAAGCGCACTTCAGCTGCGAAAGTGCTAAGCTAACACATGCATTGAAGCTTGCTAGATTATCTACCCCAGGGTTCCCACACATTTTAAAGAACATTTTTCATACTTTTTCAATACTTTTTTAATACTAAATTAAAAGACTTTAATGCCATCATTCAGCTTCATTTTTCGAAAATTTTACTCATGGAACACAATGCAAAAAGCATCTGCAGAACTGTCATCAGTGATGAAGAACAAAATTTGAATAAACAAATAGTTGAATTTATTTCCATACTTTTCAATACTTTGCGTACATTTTGCCCAAATTCAATACTTTTTCAAGTTCTTGAAAACTGATTTCACAATTCAATACATACTTTTTCAATACCATGTGGGAAGCTTGCTACCCCTATGCCTGATTGAAATTTTGTTAATTTGTTCAAAATAACTTCCTCATAAATGTTTATCACAAAATGTGTTGTTCCATACAGAATGTTCTACAAAAAGTGTATTCAATCAGATCGTAATGTCTAGGCAAGTCTCATAAAATGAGGTTTCAAATAAATGCATTATCAAAAACGATATATTGAAAGATGGTCCAAAATAGCATGTTTTTACAGAGAAACCTCAGAGGTTTCCATTACATGTTCTCTAAAACAGTTTCAGATGATCTGGGTCTATCAAGTGTTTTCAAATAAATTGATCCGAAATGACAAGATCTAAATAAAAATGGTCTCAAACTGCACAACACTATTGTAACTTTCACACTTTTTTTTACAAGACTAATGGAAAAGCAACATTTTGGAGCTGATACATATCGCACAAGCTAAAATGTTGACAAATTATTGTTTTATCAACAACAAATCAAACCCAAATTTTCAGTACCATGTTACCTATGCATGTAGATGGAAAATTTTGTTTGGAAATTTCATAGGTCTGGCTCTGTAGTTAATATAAAAATATTAAGGCAAAATCAACTTTTCTGAAGTTAAAATTTTATTTTTCTTATATTCTTAGCATGAAACAAGTTGTTTATCCCAACTCACCTACAAGCATGACCTTACTGGTTTGAACAGAATATCAGATGCAGTATTTCTAAATACAAGTGCAACACTAAATCTAAACAAGTTTATAACTTTTATTCACTAAGTTTGGGGTTACATTTAAATGTTGCACTTAGTATTCCACTGCACAGGAATCAATTGTGAACTAACAAGGAAATTAAACTCTTGGTTTATGTACAGAAAGACTTAACTTGACAAAAAAATTTAACCAAGTGCATGAAATGAAAATTGAATTTGAAATTGCTGTTACAAATGTTATGTCGTCAGTGCAGCTCAGTCCAGGTCTACAACCTTTGAGTCAGGTTAAGATTTTCATCTTAATTTCAAAACACTTCATCAATCTCATTCTAAGCCTTGTAATATCTGCCTAATCCCAGTCTGGAAGTGTCAACATGGGAATCAGTATGATATATTTTTCATCAGGAAGGCTTAATCCATGACATTCACAACGCAAACAATCAAGTTACCAGCTGATTAACAAACGAAAATCTGATAATATTTCTTTTCAATACTGAAATTGCATTCACCAAATGCAACCACCTCATACGTACCACTTTTTCCATATCTTGATCTTCGGGGCAAATTAGATGCTGCTTTTCTCCAGGAAGTACGAACTATAAACTTGGTTTTGCAAACATCATTAAACTCCTTCATAAACATGTCAAAGGTTTCCTGACCATCCACATAACCTTTCACATATAGACCGTTCTTCTCAGCATTATTAAAATATGTTGCAAGTACACTGTAAACAGATTTGCGTTCCTCCAAGCTAAGAACACCAGAATCACCTAGCGCTTGGACCTCCATAACCTAATTAGAGCTAATTTGTGCTCTTTTCAAAACAAAAGAAGCAATGGCAAATAGAGATCAGCAACAAAAAATAGCATAACTTTACTAATAAAAATACTTAAAAATTAATACAGGCATTTCACTTTCACATGCCATCAATATCACCACATTGAGCAACATGAAGCATGAGTTTGGATGATTGGCAAGTAGAGCAAAAAACCTGCTGAATATTTTTAACAAGACAGATGACGTTTCAACAAATACCCAATATCTTTCATTCAAAACAGGCAGTATAGAACTGAAACTTCTGTGTGCACTGTATTAGTATCCTACTTTCCCAAATGGAGTGGTGACAACCAGGAAAAGTGAATACATTTTACTTTAGTTCTGGCATTTTGATATTGAGCTCCTCATCTGTTTCTAATCCAACTTCTTCAAGGAAATGCTTTTTAGTTTTGGGGTATCCCTCTAAAACTGCATTCATAAGATCAGTAGTCATCCTTTTACGCTTTCGCCAATGACCAACATTTGTTTTATGCTCATCAAAGATTTTCTTCTTCATATTAGGATCAATTGTTTGACCTGACTTTAACTTTTGAAGCTTTTGTTCTAGGCTAGCAATTTCTGCTGTCAAATTTTTCACTTGCTGTAGAGCCTCTGTGGTAGTTGGCGACAGCAATAAAGCATTAGTTTCTGCATTGCATTTTTGTAAAGCAGCTTGCAACTGCTGCAGTTTTTCTGTCAAGGCACAAATTTCAGAATCCAAAGCACTAAGTTCCTTGTCATCTACATGAGGAAATTGGGACTGGTGAACAACATATATTTTTGATTTTCCATAGTTTTTCTCCAAAAGCTTGTTTTGCTGAGCTAGCAATTCCATTGCTTTCATAACAGCAGTCTTTCCATGCTCTTTATGTAAGTTCAAGAACACATCAGATGCACTATATGGCCTATTTTGACTTTTCATATAATCAAATACAGTTTTTTCAACAGATTGCTTACCCATAGTTACAAACTTAGGATTGTGTCTAAAAATGTTCAATAAAATTACCTAGTTACAATAAGACAAGTAAGACTTGATGTTCACAGCAACTTTAAACAGCATGGCATGCATTTGCATGAGCTATAAGCAAGAATATTACGGCAAGTTATGCATACTTGGTAGCTAATCAGTGAGACACACCTCATGTCATTAATCACACATGCTCTCTTTTGTGTTAATCAATTCTGGGTGTAAATATGGCAGGGTTCAGTGCGTGTTAAAAGGAGAGGCACATTTTGGAAAGATATTACATTTATGTGGTATGAATTCACATTGCATGGGCACGCTTTACTTTAATATTACTCCAGTGTAGGACTTAGGAGTCTACAAAGAACATCAACATTTTTTTCATACACAGTTGGTATTAAAACAAGCCAAATGAATGCAGTGTGGCCAAAACGTAATGTGCAAATGCAACCATCAAACAATGTTTGCATCAGCGCACCGATGGTGACTGGATGACATTAATTTCACTAGGTTTTAACAAATTTCACTTCAAGTGACAGATCGCTTATGTATATTCAAGTATGTACTTTCCACGATGGGTGTAAGCAAGGAATCGATCAGCAAATTTTTAATAGGAAATCGATTTCACGTAAAATTACGCATCCTCAGTCCTGAAAATTGCAAGCAAAGCTTACAGATGAAAAGTTGAAAGGCTGAAGTAACAGCAGAGAAAAAACAAACTCAAGACTACAATTAAATTGTCGTAATACAAGCTCATAAATCATAACATCTTAACACTTATGTATAGTAGCACATCACCTAGAAACAATAGCAAAAACTACAACCAGTACTGTTATTTCAAGTCATCATCAATTTGTAGAGGTCACCAGTCATTTAAAAAAAAACTGATGTTAAGAGGAGTGTTGGAAAAGAGCGTTTCCAGGAGCCTGATTTCCTACAAGCATGGATGAAGCTCAAAAATTTCAAGCTGTTGATCAGAATTCATATTTGCCATCATATCACTTGATGTAGCTCCTTTAATCCAAGTTTGTACATGAAAATACCACAAGCTTTCCTTTACAGAATGAAAATGCTTGGAGTCCTAAAGCAGGTTTAAAGTTTTTTCTTTGTCAACATAGCTACCTACATTTGATAGAATTGTTCAATAATGTGCAACTGTCAATACAAAAAAACTTCTTATGGCAAGCTCTGAATAATGACATTGACAAGCAACCTTTTATAATTGCATACTCTTGAAACTATTCCAAAATTAGAAGTGAAATCTTCATATCTAACACTTTTGCACTGGATGTAGATCTACATCTGGGGAATTTGTTAACAAGTGCTTGGCCAACATAAAAGTATGTTTATTTTTACTTAAAAAATCCGGATTTGGGGCACTGGTTCTAATATTTTTCACCTGAAAACAGCTTAAAATTAAGGCCGTAGACTGAGTTTTGAAATATTTCGTCTTGGAACAAGATTTTAAACTCTGTGGTTCAGAGGTTGTTTGAAAGCATGGGTCTTTTGAGTTGGCGCACCTAGACGGAAACCTGCAGCAGTGACTGCAATTTTGTGCAATGGAAGTGCTTTGATGAGCTGCCAAATGCTAGGAAACCAAGAAAGATTGTACTGCAAACATTTATGTACGTATATATAGGCATGTTGATAAAGTTTAATTGTTTAATGTCAGTGTTAGCTGCTTTCATGGTCTCAAAAAATGCTTCTGTTGAAGTGAAACTTCCTTCAAAAAGATGATGGTGGTAGGCCCAGGCTTGTAACAGTGGTATGTAACCTAAACTGTTTTGCAAATTATTATTATGTTGTCATTTGATTAGTGCAAAGGCAACAAGACATTTTGCATGTTTTTCACTTTTGCGTTTAGGTGGAGAATGCCTAGCGGTATCCACCTTCTTGTGATTTGAATTTCCCACCAAAACCACCTGGTAATGATGGATATTGCCAGAAGGAACCCACCCAGTAATGAAAGTGTTAACAATAGTGATGTTAAGGCACAACAAAGAAATATTTTCATCCCTTTTAAGGCAACACATCTATTTCAACAACCATTCCTAATGCCAACCTTTTTACGCAACAATAACCTGGCTATTGAAAGTTTCTCTCTGTTGTAAACATTTTTTTGTTTGTGACTCAATAGCAGTTTGGCAATACACAGCTTTGTGATAGGCTTAACATTTTGACAACCGGCATACGATACATTCATACTTCGATTTCGGCCTAAAAAACAGCAGTTTTTGGTTGCCTTACTAACGCCCTATCTCCTCCGCCGATTGTGCTAAAGAGCTGTTCAAGGGCTCAAACGGATCAGCAAGTCTAGTAGATTGCACTCGAAAAAAATTTTTTGGTTGGGGTTTGCGGATTTTTTGTGACTGACGTCGTAAGTGAAGTAGTTTTGGGGTCATTTTGGCTCATGTTGCCTGGCCTAGGGCCCAACCACTAGGCCAAAGTGTTTCGCTGAAGTTTTCATTGGAAACTAGGCTCGAGTCCGAGTCTTTTGAGCCTTTGATCGACTTTCTAGCGTTTCTGGTTCAAAAGTTATGATCTAAAATAAACAAATTAATTAATTAGATAATTAGTCAAATATTTTTACTAACTTACATCATAACTTTTGAACCCGAAACCCAGCAGGTCATCCAAAGTATCAAAAGACTCGGATTGTAGCCTAGTTTCTAGTAAAAACTTCAGCGAAATACTACCACCTAACCGTTGGCACCCAGGGCAGGCAAAGTGGGCCATGGTAGCCTAAAAGTCCTCCACTTATGACGTCACTCACAAAAAACCTGCAACCCCCAAGCAAAAAATTTTTTTTCGAGTGCAATCTACTAGACTGGCCGATCCGTTTGAGCCGTTGAACAGCTCTCTAGCGCAATCGGCGGAGGAGCTAGGGCGTTGGTAAGGCAACCGAAAATTGCTGTTTTTTAGGCTGAAATCAAAGTACAAATATACCGTAGGCCGGCTCTATACGTGTTAAGCTATTCACTCAAGTCAAATTGTCCACACCTATAATTTTTCGTTGAGACATTTCGGTCATTTGTTACATCGTATTAAAACTCGCCATAACAGTATTCACTAGCATATCTGTTCAGGATTTATAACTGAATGGACATAATTTTTTTTTTAATCGGATCTATGACTTAAAAAATAAACCCAGGATCACACAAAGTCTCCCACTAACATGGATTTTTCAAACTTGTGGAACCATTGCTACAGATTCACCCATGCTTTCTTTCACACCGTGTAAAACTATGTGCATTTCGGCTATCAGCGGTCACTGTCACGCTGCATTACCTGCCACAGATGTCTGCATTCAATAGTCACATGCAGGCTAAACACTTTCTACAATTACTTAAACTGAAACTTCGAAGATTTGTTGCCATGTGATTGTTACACAATAGAACAATCCGTCGCAAGTTTTGCAACCTGCCTCTGGCTCTTGTGCAGTGTGAGTGTCATACCAGTAAAAAAAACTGTCAATGCAAGAATTAAATAAATCCACCGGAATTAAGATGCCGACTTCATGTTTTCTGGAAACTTTTGATTCTTAGCCCAAATTTCCAAGGGGGTAAATACTCATTTTGCCCCCCCTGTGGATGCCCATGGTGAATATCGTTGTTGAAAAATTATTATATGTTTGTTGGTAAATATGTTTGTTATTTTCCTCAGCCTTTATGTCATAAGAAATTTTAGGGGTACATGCTTATCTATCAAAACGCTGAAAGGGTACATGGCCAGAGTAAGTTTGGGAACCCCTGCGCTAGAGAGTCAGTGAAGATATCGTCAGATTTGGAAGACAGTGCATCTATTGAGGTACGTTACATGTAATTGTGATGTGTTTTTGAGGTAAACCTGGCGCAAACAAGTATAATAGACTGATCGTGGTATGTGATCTCTATTGTTGCTTGTTGCCAGTGTGAAGCTTTGCACAATTGCCACTAGGGCTTTCCGATCGCAACAGGTGCAAAAGCCAAAATTTTTGGCTTGTTTATACCATCTTTGGACGATTGAAGTCAATTTAACCTTCAATTGTTCAAAAAAACATCTGAAAATTGCAGAACAGGTTTCCTTGGTGTCTTACAACATCCTACCAAATATCAAATATCAATAAGAAAATGTATGGAAGATTGTGCATTACATGCCAATTTGCTAAATCCCTAGGGATTAGCTAATTAGTTTGTTTTTGGGACATAACTTTCCAACTACTAACGCTAGGAGGCCAATCAAGGGCTGAGAAAATGTGGAAAAGGTCAGTGATGACTATAACTTCATGAAAATCATTGAAAAAAATTAACTTTTTTTGGTGGGGAAAAAATGGTGTGAAACCCTAAATTTTTGATTGTTTTTACCTTCTTTGGATGACTGAAGGGTCAATTTACTCTTCCACTGTCTAACAAAACATCTGAAACATGCAAAACAAAGTTTTTCTTGGTGTCCTACAACATCCTATCAGAAAGTCAACTAAAGGCTCTTAAAGATTCAGATTTTCACATAGTTTCATTTACAACAAAAAAAACAATCTATCACTTGTGTATTTTCAAGCTCTAATGAAGTCACCCAAAAATAACGTGCCCCATCCACTTTTTTTACCCCAAATTTTTTCTCCACAAAACAGTGATGACTCACTTATGGTTAGAATTTTTTGATAGTTTATTAGTTGGGATCTTCAGATTTAGGCCAAACCAAAAACCATTTCAAAAGAGCTCACATGGAAGCGTGAAAGGAATGCTTTGAATTTTTTAGAAAATTGCCAAAAAAACACTTGTGGAAAATCATATATTTGCATTTTTCTCAAAAATTTCCAATGCAAAGACACTTTTAAAAATCACGTTGGATCAATTGCTGTCTTCTGAATACAAGGATGTCTTCACTGATTCTCTAGCGCAATCTTTTTGGAAGTTATGGCCAATCATGTCTTTAAAAGCCATTATCGTGGCTTCTGCAGGTGTTAAAAGAATACACACATTCATATACTGTACAATGAAGTTAACTTAAGCTACAAAACTGTCATTGATGTACTTAAAAACAAAGGCCATCATTACACAATACACATGCAATGAAGTGTTGGACGTAAGCCTAGTGCCATGTGTTGGATCGCTAGTACCTTATCAAAATAATCCAAAACCACTCCAACTGCACCAGCGTCGTAGCGTAGCAAATATGACTAAGGTCTGCTGTGCCAAACGTTTTCAGTTCGACTCTCACCTTGGTGACTTTCGTTTTGGTAGTAGTGTTTGCACATATCAAATCACTTTTTTTTACTTTTTTCAATACATTCTAAACTTTAGGGGTTAGTGTTAAGGATAGCGTTAGGGCTACAGTTATAGTTAGGTTTATACTATGTTTCTACGAAGCTTAACTGCACTCTCGTGTGTTACTATCACGTTACAAGTGGCATATTAATAAGGTTTCAAATATCACCCACAGGCATACCTTCCTTGAGCCTGTAGTCACTCCCTTATTTATAATCATTGCCCCAAAAAGTATAAATAACCTGCTCCATTGAATGTTTTTCAGAATTGTGTATGTGTACAATTTTCTGAAAAAGTAAAATACTGTGTATTTTGGTGTATTGCTAAATGCCTCCCAAATGGATCATGATAACCAGGGACAAGTGAAATCACTATTAGTATAGCAGCTATACAGTGCAGCTAACAAGAAGCACATATGCTAATCAATGCTCAACTACAGTAGCAATCTCAGTGTGAGTGTTCTTAGTGATCTTCGTAATCTTAGTATTAGCAATCTCAGTCAGCAATCTTAACGATCTTCTTAGCTATCTTAGTGATCTTGTCTTAGCAATCTTAGTGATCTTGTGGTATTTACAGGTGTCCAGAAATATAGTGGACGTGTTCATCCATACAAAATTAACCATTGATTGTCTCAGTACTGAGTACCATGATTGTTGCCTTGTTTGAAAACAATCTGTATCGCTTTTTACAACGTTGCGCATCTTCATCTAATTTTTTATCGGATCTCCAAAAAATGTCTGATGATTTCTACAAATCTTCATTTTTCCTCCAATATCAAATGCTCCTCTACAGTATGTACTGTTGACCAGACTAGAAGTGGAAACCGTGGCAGTTGTCGACGAGATATTGTGCGTAGAGGGATTTTTGGCATGACAGGGACTGCAAAACGCAGTCGCGTGATATTCAAACGTGAGTGCTTTTCACTGACAACAATAACATGTGCATTGTGCAATCTGCTTTCCCAAAACCTCTCTTGACCAATCGCCTTTATTAGATATCTTTTAGCAGCTCCAACACTACATGTGCTCAGTGACGTAACTAGAGGTTTGAGTTTGAACCAGTAGTGCACGGATATGGAAATTTTGCCATCAGATTGGATCCGAAATTTTTTCATAAACTCCATATCCAATCTGTATCCGAAAATTTAAAATTATAGGCTCCGATATCCAATCCAAATATGAAACCGCCCACTCAGTTGCACATGATGAGCCAAAATATTTGGTGGTGTCTATTTTGCTGCGTGGGGCAAAAGTTCAGGCTATTTTGCTTTTTAGACAGAATTGGTTGAAGTGGTCATGTGAAAAGTATGATATGCACAAGAAGACATGGTTTAGAGTTTAGGATTACAGTTAGGATTTAAATTTAGTTTAGTCTTCAATTCATCAAAACAAACAAGATGCCACTAACATAGCTTGCCAGAAGCAGCACTAAAACCATGACAACACTCGTCCATTGGCCTAAGCTGTTACAGGTGTCGTTATCAATAGAGAAGGCTATACATTTTGAACTTATCAAGACCATTTCAAACAATTTGTGTTTTTCTAAAGGTAAAAGAGCTCCAGCAGTGCTGTTACATCATGAGGCAAAATAGACACTGCCAACAAACTTTGTTTTGAATGTCATGGCTACAACTGCCTACCACAATCAGTTTATAAGAGATCTTGACAATAAGTGGACAATTCTTTTTCTATATCAGCGGTTCCCAAACTTTTTCTGATCGCGTACCATTTGTGGACCCTAAATTTTCATGGCGTACCAACCACCTTGAAAACACCTTGTTTCAGGAAAACTCATTTAACAAAATATCACTCATTCAAACGTTTGGCAAACCGGACTGGACACACAGGCGGCATGAATAAAATGGTTGCGAGAAATTATGCCATTTTTCGAAACTATTAAGGGAAGTACACAAAAACGAAGAAATTTATAAACATAACATGATAAGGAAAAACAAAATGTCTTCATTTTATATAGAAGAACAGAAGGGTCTCGCGTACCACCTTGAAGGCCTTCGTGTACTGCATACCACAGTTTGGGAACCATTGTTCTATGGTAGCGCAAGTTACAGCTGTGCACAAATCTCTTATGCTCTCTAATGGAGATGTTTATATCAAATGATAGTCTGCAACTAGCTTACATTTGTGCACCTGCTGGACTCCATGCAATGTTAGCAGCTATTGTACATTAATTTAACCATGACAGAACCATCACGATAATTTTATGTCCAATGAATGTTATCATTTCTGAAAACAGTACAATGTGAATGAATGTTCACCTCAATCGCTTGTGAAAAGGGAAAAGGCTTTTCTATTTGAAACACTAACTCTTTCCAAACTGAACTTCTAGCACTCCTAATCCTCTAGACTTAGCAAACAAACAACAACCTGAACCTTGACATTTTGTTAAACCCAACACTTCACAAGTTATTCTCAGTTCAGGTGTATTTCAACCTGTACAACAACATGGCCAAAATCAAATGTCAATGTTTCCACCATGTTTATTACTCTTACCAAGTTAGTTTGTTGTGAGGTATGGCCACTTTTTGAGTTAGACAAGTGCGCTACGCCGTTGAGACAGAAACTGGTGCACTTCGTGCAATGCCGAAAAAATATTTGTAAATGCATTGACAAACACCAACATTTTACTACAGTATGATCTACAGTACTGATAAAAATATATCAAAAACAAACCTGTCTCATCGTTGTTGTTTCTCAATCACTTGACAAAAAGTGATAAACGGGGTTGGTTGACCAGATGACCGCCACGGTCTTTCGCCAATCCTATGTGACACAGCGCCCCTCTTTGTTTACACTGATCAGCTATTGTGCCATTGTATTCTCATTTGCTCTAATGTTCGCTAATGGTTGGTTTATTGTATGCGATGGCTTTTATGGTGCTTCTGCTTATTGGCTGAGTCATATGAAACAATAAACCATTACCATCACCATTCATCTGAATCAAGTCGGGCTGCGTCATAACAAAACTATAGAATCATCAATCAACCATTCTCGTCTTCACACAGATCCATTCCAAACTACATCTCACTTCAGATGTCCTCAGTCTGAAATTGAGGATCCCGAGCTACCGGGAACGTTGCAGTCTATCGGGAGAAATCAGACAAGTAGATTTTTAGTACATGATATCGAAAGATCGTAATTTTTCCTCAAACAACTATTATTCCATACAATATTTTTGCAAGACCAGATTTTTTTCATTTGGATAATCCGGATCCGAATCCTGTTGAAAGGAAGACGATATACAATCCAATCCAAATCCAAAAACATTCCAAATATCCGGACGGATTGGAATCCAAAATCCGGGCCCTGTACACCACTGGTTTGAACCAGGGGCAAATTTATTTGTCTTAAAAATGTCACGATTTTTGGAAGAAATAGAAAATTTTTATGCAGAGCTGACCAGTGCTCTGCTTGTTGCTGCATCCTCTGCAATTAAACCATCAGGTAAAAAGAATGAAGGTAAATTTAACATTCCTGGCTGGAACTCAGTGG
>Ga0210059_1008529_pt1 | contig 16157 bp, 9 predicted proteins | sample Ectturendosymbi2_FD_188042 | JGI IMG/M metagenome (GOLD analysis project Ga0210059, IMG submission 188042) | Ecteinascidia turbinata endosymbiont from Florida, USA - Sample 2 (SPAdes) (version 2) | ecosystem: Host-associated > Tunicates > Ascidians > Unclassified | place: Key West, Florida...
GGGTTTAGGTTTTGGGTTTAGGTTTTGGGTTTAGGTTTTGGGTTTAGGTTTTGGGTTTTGGTTTTGGGTTTAGGTTTTGGGTTTAGGTTTTGGGTTTAGGTTTTGGGTTTAGGTTTTGGGTTTAGGTTTAAGTTTTGGGTTTAGGTTTTGGGTTTAGGTTTTGGGTTTTGGTTTTGGGTTTTGGTTTTGGGTTTAGGTTTTGGGTTTAAGTTTTGGGTTTAGCTTTTGGGTTTAGGTTATAGGTTTAAGTTTTGGGTTTAAGTTTTGGGTTTAAATTTTGTGTTTAGGTTTAGGGTTGTAGGTCATGTAACAAGGACCTTACGTTAATCCAAGTGTATCGTTCTTGTCACTTGACCAATCCAAGCAATCGGATTCTCCTAATGGCAAAATAACTCTAGCAGTGTTTTTCTCTCTGATGCCTAATAGACACTTCCTTGTCAAACTTTGGAAATTTCACAAGGCTGTGTCTATTTTGCCTCACGAGGCAAAAGCATTGCTGAACTATTTTGCCTTCAACCAATCGTATTTGTCTAAAGGCAAAATAGCTTCAGTAGTTATTTTGACTCATGAGGCAAAATAAAAATACACGGTTTTACATTGGCGGATCAGGACTGGATCGGACTCATGATTTTCAAAAATTTTGCAGATCAGGACTGGATCGGATTCAATTTTATCGGATCAGGACTGGACTCGGACTGAAAAATTTCACAGTCCGCTCATCTCTGCTATTTAAGCCCATTTTATAGCACAATTTCCAGTGACGATTTTAAATTAATTTTTTCGTTTTTTTGTCATTTTCTTTTTTACCTGAACGACACGTTTTTACAGTTTCTTGCTCGGAATCTTCCTTGAGTTGTTGGAATACCTATAAAAACACAAAGTGGAGTAAGCGGTCAAAAAGACCTATCATTTTTTAGATCATTGCAGCATTTTATTGCAAAAGAAATATGAAAATATTTGTTATGCAAAGGATGCGACATGAAGGAATCAGCGCAATAATGCAAACTGTACGATATACCTACTAGAAACTTGAATTAAACTTATTAGTGAACAATGGTTCTCTAAAAATGATTTTAAAAATTTGAATGAGCAACCCCAGTTTCAGTCGGTTGAAGAATTGTTTTTTTGCTATCAGTAAAACGTTTAAAATAACAGACATTACTATGCTATTTAATCCTTTCATGGTTATTGATCACAGACATGCTAGTTTTGTATAAATCCATCCGTGTTCAAATAAGCGATTACAATGCTAGTTGATTTGAAAACCGAAAAAAAATTATATCAATATAGCAGAAATATATTTTTGAACATAAAAAAGTTATCAAAAACAAAGTTGCCTTACTGCTTATCTCAACAAAACAATAATTTGTCGCACACAAAAACCATGCCCAGACTACTACGTTGCCTATCTTCCGCTAAGATGCTTTGTCCGCCCTGAAATTATTTTTTACCCTGACCTTGTAACATCACGCAAATACCCTTCCCACTGTTCTGTTTTTCAACAGACCTCGTCAACCGTCATGAGCAGCTTTTTTATGACGATCAAGATTCAACCTCACTCTGTGTTGAAACTTATATCCACAAGGGTGATGACAAAACTATTTCAATTCTAATGGTAGAGATACTTTCCTTTTTTGCTTTCTGCATGAAAGCAAGAAGTGTTCTACCAAGGTTTTGTACTTCGATTGCAAGCCCTTATGCGCCCTGAGTCAAAATAGTATGAAAATTCTGACATGTTACAGAAGGCAAAAATTCCACGGTTTTTGACAAAATGACCTGAACATGGCTTGATATCGAAGCCTCTACTTTTGTTTTAAGCTTTTACGTTTCGTGTGTTTAACTTTTTTATGAGTTGAAGCAAACTGGATAAATCTTCTGTCGTCGATCACAGTAATTTATTTACTGAAAAACTCCATCTTTATCGTAAAGACTTGTGCAGTTTTTTCATAAACATCGTTTCTTTTGCCTTGAAAATATATGATCAGTGCAGGACAGGCTTGTTACGCGCACGTTTCTCGAGAATGTGCTTGAGAAGAAAATATGTTTTCAAAAGAGTTACCTTAGCTAATTCTTTCAGATTGATGGAAAATTCATCCACTCTCTTTCGCAAGCACAGAACCTACTTGAAGAATGTGTTCGGGTTGGCGGAGCTCAACTTGGCGTCATTTCAGGTCCTGCACCAAAGGCACTTGACCAGAAGTTTTCAAACCACAATCAGCTGAAAGACGGTGTCGGTGAGCGAGACGAAGCCTCAACGAGTGAAAGTTCCACACCAACAATCTCCAGTGGCCAGAAAAAAGCTAAATATTTTTTGGGGAAGGTGCGCAGCGGATGAATAATTAAAGCATTCTTGTTTTTTTCCAATCGATTCAACGCTCAAACCGTGACATCGCTCGTCAGTATAGGAGTCGAACACTTCAACCTAATTCGTTGAGGATGGCCATTTAAGAATTTTATCGTTAATGCTGCAGTTTTGTGTAAACAACTACTTATGTGTACAACGTGTGTTAGCAAAATCTCCGTTCAGTCGGAAAAACGAGAAAACGACTTCGCCTGCGCCTTGTATGAATCTTAACATTAAACAGTGACTATACCTTTGTTAAGCGCTCTGTTGGGACTAAACAAAGTTTTCTTGCAGATGCGCAATGCTTTGTTCTGAATAGGTAAAAACCTCGCTGGGAGAAAATACCACACTCATGCAAAAGTTCGTCGCCTCCGTGCAAAGCTATTCGCTCACTAGCGACATCGAGCAGTTTGTAAACGAGGTCAGTGAGGTCTTTAGGCATGCGGCGGATTCTGAAAGTCTTCTTGGAAATCTAAAGTAAGTGCGTTGCGGGCAAGTGGTACCTCTTTCTACGTCAACTGTTGCTTATAGCGTGGTATAAAGTTATTGAGTGGCAAATATTTTCATGCGGTAAATTGCTTGCTCGTCAGCTTAACTATAAAACTTGAGTGTAGTTTTGTTTTACGAACCTTATTTTTTTAAAAAGGTTCTTCATTCCTTCTCAACACAAAAAGATTTTTGAAAACTCAGTCGTCAGATGTTACGAACAAATGCTTCACGAAAAAGTAAGATTTTGTTTCGCATAACTTAAGCTTTTCGTGTCCTCAACAGACTTGGTTTAATCAATGCTGTTCCGTTTTGATGTTTTTCGAAGCGGTGTTTGCAAAATTTTGTTATTGAAATCAATTAGTTCCATTGTTTACAATAGATCGATCAACTCGTTTCTTCATGTCTTCCGTGACAGGAAGTGATGAAAACTGCGTATTTGTTTGTTTCTTGTATTAAAAGTTTGATGAGTGCTTGGTGATCAAAACGAGAATTTACTCTGTCGTTATCGCTTTATACGTGCTTCACTTATGCAAACATTCTTCCAAGTTCAACACATTATTAAGAATTACTATGCTTTGTTAGTTTTTATGTGTAATCTTGAATATTTTAGGTCCCAATCTTTAATATGTTGTTATTCACGGGTATTGTATTGTTTATTGTTTACTGCAAAAAACGGGTGCGATGCAATAAAAAACAAACGCCATTTGTAAACACTTGAAAGCATTCCCAAGCTTGCAGCTGGGAGACCGAAAAAACTCTTAGGTTATCTAGTCGATACTCCCAGAAGCTCGCAAGATAACAAAAAAACAGAAGAAACGCATAAAGCAAGAACACCAAAAAATAAGGACAAAAGTTCACCAATATTGATTTAATAGATGCTCCAATTTAATATATAAAACAATATTCTGTTGATTAAGTTTTCGCAATTTTACAGGAACTTTTGAAAATGAAACCAAATCTTTAGTACTGCGATAGCCAATAATTGCACATAGTTTTTTTTAAAGTGGTGAAAAGGTAGATTTTTATATTCCGCATTAATTTCTCTCCATATCGCCGCTCCTTTATAAGATATTAGCTTTTTGCCAATATTGCTATGGACACTGGGTATGAAATAGTTTTGATTGCTAACATATCTTGTATTATAGTTATGTAAATCCGAAGATCTTTGGAACAGACCATTATAAATACTGGGCAATAAACCATCATGAAATTTGTGCATTAATTTGGCCAATTCCAGTTTATATATATCCTGCACTTTCAGAAAGTTCAATCTCTTATTAATGGGGCTTACCTGTGCATCATAATTACTGAACGTCATATTGCGCAAAATGTTATTTTGTTTCACATAGATTGGCTTTAAATGTGACGTGGTTGCAGACCCCCAAGCTGTAAGGCAGTAACTTAAATATGTATATGCAGTACTATAGCATAGTAATTTGAGCATGTTTAACGGTAAAATGTTTCTCTGATTTGCAAAAAACTGAAAACCTTTGCGCAAATATTTTTTAAACAAGTTCTATGAATTTCGTCGGTGATTTGAAACGTCGTTACCACGTGCCGCAATGGGGCAAAATTTTTTGTTGCATCATATTGCTTTGGCTGGTGCTGGAATCACATACGCCCTTTGTGCTTTGAATGGTTATAATATTCATGGTGTGCATGACAGAAGTGGTGCAAAACATTCATAGCTGGGCAGTGAATGTTACTGGCACGAAACACAAAAAAGTTTTGAAAATGTCAAGTTTGATTGTAATGAGAAGCCTGAAATGAGGTTAATTGCGACTGAACTTTAATTATTACCACGGAAACTTGTTTAGTTCATGCTTCTCTAACCTAAATTTTGTAAAAAATCTCGGTATTTCTGCTTCACGTGCAGAAGCAACAGGCTTCGAATCTGAACTCTATTAATCGTAGTTAAGCGTAATGAGAATTAACCTGTTAGCAATAGATACTATTGTTGATGTGGGATTAACAAATAATTTATCATTGCTTGTGGAACCTGTTTCTTGCATATGGGAACTAATATTTCAGAATAATTTATCTGATTTATATGTTGGCGGTTGTGTGGTATGCTATTTCAATAGTAGCACAGAGAACATTTCATTCAGATTAGGAGAACATTGCATTCATCATTAAACGTTGCTTTAGAAATGGGTGTTTGTGATTAATCAAGTCTTTATAAAATTATTTCATAGATTGTTCGGTTGCTACTTTATAGTAAAGCTAAATCTGGAATGTTTGTTGCTTGCTTAAAAATGACAAGGTGGTTTAAAGCTACGAAATTGATGGTTCCTTTAAACTAGTATAATACGATGCTGTTTAATGCAGTGATAATACAAACGCTTAATTTATTTTATGGTCCGCTCCGCTGACTCTTGACAAAAGCAGAAAAAAATGGTGCAACCAAGCAATTGGTCGTAATGGGGCAAAGCAGGCGTTGACAGAGTTGATGGTTGCTCCGGCCATAGCTGAAAGCAACAAAAAGTTCACTACTTTTTGTGTAACTCACATCTGTATTCAGAGACATCACGAAAGCAGAAGCTGAGGTAGGAACTTGCCCCAGAGCACAGAATTTAAGAGAAAGACTTTTTACTTCAGGTTTCGCAGGCGTGCATGATCGTTGGGAGCTAAATTCTCCGCGCAAATAAAAAATGTTATTAATGCGCGATTGTACTTTGCGTCGGCAATGCAAAATGACTTATAATATCAATCTGATAGAGAAGTTCGCGCGTTCACAAACCACATCTTTCACTTTCCCAGAAGCTCCACCTTCCACCTCAACTGAGAACTGCAAGTTCTATCCTTCTTTGAAATTGTTTGGGGGCTTGCACCCTGCTGATTTTAAAGTTATATCGGATTTAAAACTTGCAACTGAGACTTCGTCCAGAACAAAACAAATTTAAATTTTTCTAACCTTCATGCAAAGTTTTGCAGCAGTGCTTACTCCAACGTACTCCCAAGTGGGAAATGCGACGCAGCTGTCCAGCATGATCACGAAGCGAACTCGTTTGTGGAACGGATTCGGTAAGTAACAGCCAAGTGCAAGAACAAGTCAAGGATTTTGCTAACAATAAGTTAAACTGCAAATTAACTATTACGGTAGGAAATTTAACAACTGTAATTGCAGACCGGTTGTTGAACGATTTCTGAAGACTCAAAGTCAGATTTTGTGTGGAAACCGTACGCTGCAATGTCTGAACCCGCGTGCAGTACATAGAGAACATTCAAGACAGGGTTTTCCCAAGGATCTCTTCTGTGAAAATTTGAGTGTAGTATGAAGGGTTATACCATACACCACAGCCACGTCAAGGATGCAATTATGTTTTTTCTTTTTAACTGTTGCATTTCATTTATTCCTGATGATGGCTTACGCATAAGCCGAAACGTTGAATAAAATAACGTTTTCGATAATTGTAGCTATTTTGTTCGCAAGAAGAATCTACAGCAACTCCGTGCATTGTTTACCAGTGAAACATACTTGTTTTTGTAACAATATATAAGTTCTTCCTTTGTGCAGTATGCAAACATTTTATTTAACATATTCAGTTGTACTGTAACACAGTTCAGACAGTTAACCTCCTGCACTCATGTTTGAGTTTCAGCAAGTTATTCAACTCACGCGCCTTAGTTTTATGACTTTACCTCATACACTTCATATCTCGTTACTTACAACTTGTTTGAAAGGAAAGCTGAAGAAATAGGTATACAAGTTGTGAAAGTAAACAAATGACGTAAAATAAACTGAATTGAGCAAAATTCTTATAGTTTGTCACTCCCCTTTGGCAAGAATTAGCGATGACATTGCAATTACCTTAAACCAGATGATATAAACAAAACTGGAAGAGGAATTCATACTCTTTGAAGGAGGCAGCTTGTTTTTTCGATTTGAAATTTTTTGTATATTTGATCATCTTTTTAGAACTTTCCATGAATTTAAAAATGTAGGCATAGGCAACAAAGCTACGCATGGAAAAAAACTACAGTATTGCAAATGCAATAAATGAAAAATAAGTTTGCAAGAGGAATTTTTTTGAGAAATTTATGATTTGTACATATTAGCCGTTGTTGTGCTTCAGTGGTTTTAAAGATAAAGTCAGTATTAATGTTGCTGCAACTTTGTTTTTTAGCCGACTTTTATTACGTAAAAATGAGTATGAATTATGAGTATGCTCTAATATAAGGGCGTTACCAAATCTCGTTGTTTCAACAGAACGCTACCAATTACGGACCCAGCTAACGATTACATGTGAGGCAACTTTGACTGAGACATAAGTCACGAAAAATTCCAAAGGTTGTTAGTTGTCAAGCATTGTAGAAATTTCTCCAAAAAGGACATTTACCACATGGTCAGCATTGACCTCATTTGAAATTGAATTTGATGTGAAGGTTTCATTTAATTCATCAATCAATACATCCAAGCCATTTTCGGCAGATATTGTGGTTTTGTTCTTGAGGGTGGTTTGAATGTTACATTTGAAGCAAGTTTGAATATAGCACAATTAATTAAGCACTAATGCCTACTTCTTATGCAAATTACGTCTAATAGTTATGAACAGTTTTTAACAATCTTTATGCTTTTTCAGAGTTGTCACCATCAAGCTCAATGGTCAAAACTTCGGTCTAACTCTAAGAGGACAAAATCCGTTACAGATAGAGTTAATCGATCGAGGTAGGCAGTGACAGAAATGAAAACTGCCCGTTACACTTCTTTGTGACAAGATAGTTTTAAAATGCGTACTTTCTTCAGTTCTTGTGGAAGAATAACATTTTTTCATTTCCTAAACATGTCGCCATTAAGAAACCACATATATTCATGAAGGTGAAATGTTCTAACGTAAAACAGGCGAACAACAGTGGCAAATATGAGATGTTACTGAAACTAGCGTGTTGCCCAAAGTCCTGCCCTAGTTGTTATCGAAATGTTTCCAACTTCGACGTCTGCATTACGTTGCGGCTTGTGACGATAAAAAAACTCAAATATTGCGCGTTGAAATACTGCGCAACAATCAAACTGTTTCACGGACGAGTGTGTGGTCGAACGTCGTGGATCGCGGGTCGCACTGGATTCTATAAAAATTTGACAGCGGCAAGATCGGCAGCAGATGCATGGATTGTTTGTGTGCACTAAAATAAATGGTATGTGGTAAAGCTGTTTGGCTTGATTAATAAAAATTGAACCTTTCAGTGGGACGGGCAAAAAGCTTACCAGACCATATGTAGCCCGAAAGTCGAAGTTGGCCCATTCCTTGTTTAGACCATTTTATACGTTAATTCCGTCTTTTGTACATGATTACCCTGGTAGACCTTATTAGCGATAAATGAAAAACTGACAACTCTTGTGAACAAACAAGAAGTTTTAATTTTTCCCGAACGAACAAAATATTAACCTTTTGCGAGCAATCAAATGTTGCAAGTGTGCAGTCATCGTTAAATTTTCCGTAAGGTTTTGTCTTCAGTTTAACCGCAGCATTTCTAGAACTTCGGCATCGACGAGCGGCTACGGATCGGTGGTCGCTTGTTCACCCACGTTTTCGTCCTAAAACCAGTAATTTTCTTGAAATGTGGTTTCCACTCCAGAAAAGGCAAACAGCGAAGGAATTCTAGTTGGGAAAACGTTCAGGTCGATCGATAAGGCAAATCGCTCAATACGGTGAAATTCTACCATTAAAGAAGGACTAACTGGCATTTTATCAAAAATTTCTGTTGTTGTGAAGTTTACCAAAAAATAGTGCAGTTTCGCAGAAGAGGATGTGTCTCACATTTTGTACAGGAACTGAGAAAAGATTCTGAAGAGATGCAAAGGCACACAGTTTTAAGCAGCTTGCGAAAGAAGCGTTTAATTACATCTCAAGTAGGGAATATTCACACACAATAACTCTTAGAAAACATAATTACAGTCTAAAAACATGTAATTGAGAAGACAACGGCAAGGCAAGCAGCTTGCATCGGTACCTAACTAATTAAAATGCTGAACATATTCAAACGAACCTATCTATTATGAGTTGCTAAAGCCTTTGTAAGTTCAAGACGCAGCTGCGACTATCTGACATATTGCTCTGACGAACAAAACAAGGTGGCAGAAACAAAACAAAACCCTAAATTGTACTTCACGTGTCAAGGCAAAAAGTGCATTGCTTTTTTAGTTTAACAATTTCTCTGTGATGCGAACTAGAAATAAAACTATGAAGACAATGTGTGAAGGTTGGAAGAGCTGAAGAAATATTAAGCAGTGACTCTGTGTACAAAAATTTCGGAAGATTTGATAAATTAAAAAAAGTTTCTGAAGAACATTTTTCCGAAAACATTGACTTTGTTGTGTAATATACAGCGACAAGACATGCTTGCTTTGGCCGCAGTTTTCAAAAATTCAATTTTTCCAAGATGTTGACTTTCTTCGCTTAACAACCATCTTAACTTCGTGAACGTGGTAATTTGTTATGAATTTGGTGGACGAAATTTTATTGCAGTTTGAAGCAAAACTTAACACGAAAGAAACATCTTCTATTTTCTAGACCAACACTGGAAGAAAAAGTAGATCAAACTACACATTTGTTACTGAATTAACTACACTAAACATCAATTGATTGTCCATTGTACCATCATAACTAATGAGAAATAACGTGAAAAAAGTGTAGGAAGTAGAGCTGCGTATTTACAGAATAATTTTCGGCCTTGATAAGGTCACCACAAATTTTACCGAACAACCTGCGTAAAGTTCTTTAAAGTTGAACTATTACGAACTAGTGTACACCTTTTGCCTTAATTTTATGTATGTTGTTTGATCTGTATTCATTCAAGATAAATCGCAACTATATTGTTTTGTGTAGGTTTTGCCTTTTTTCCATTTCCCGATTTGGTTTTAGCTTTACCAATAACTGTTTTTAGGCTAAGACCACCACATACCCAGCGCCAAATAACGAATAAAGCAATATTTTTTAACACGGTAGCGAATTTCTTTACTGCAGCCTATCGTAGTCTTGCGGGCTGCCTCAGTGACGTGTTTTGTCGGAAGTGGTGCTTTAAGTTCAGGTGACAATTTTCAACATCGCTGTCAGCTGCATTCCGGACTACGTCATTGTGTCATTCTTAAAACCCAATCGTCCATGGCGTGCAACAGGCGACAACTCTGAGATCTTGTCATCCGGAGCTTGGCGACCAAGTCGCCACTCACCAACGGTGCGTGTGGTCAAGTAGAGAAGACCATCTGCGCTGTTGTGGCAACTGAAAAGAATTCGAGCGTTTAGCTCAGAACAGACCTCTTTTTCCGGCAAGTTCGCCGTATTAAAAATTTTGTTCTAAGCCGTGGCAATTTCAATAGTTTTAATTAGTATACAATGATGAACAAGCGTGATGAAATTTTCCATGCATAGCTTCGCGCTGTGAGCTTCTTGAACTCTCAGCTAATCGCTTCAAATCGACGTAATGATGACGCCATACACCAAGATCTTGCATCGAGGCGAGAGCCTTGATGCTAAAATTGCAGTGTTCATTTGTTTGCGAAGCATCCAGAGTTCTTTAAAAAACGTCGAACCCACCGCCTCTGGTAACAGTTAGTCATCGGCAGCAACGAGAATGATATACGACATGAACGACTGAAACTGACGAGTAACATCGTGTTTCAGTAGGCAGCAGCACTTCCCGTTCGTGATTGTCGTTACCTTTTACTGTGTGCCAACAATCGAACATATCGAATTTCCAGTGTTTCACTTTTCCTATCTGCCTGAGAAAGTTTTTACGTGGGCGTCCTGGAAAATGCCATGTGTGGTGGCTAAAGCTTGTGCGCCCGCGCTCATTAAATTGTGTAAATTTTCTTTGCAGCATTCAACAAACAATAGCTGCGCAGAATCACTGTCTGCCTTCGCTGTCTGTTGCCAATACAGATGTTCGAAAGAGTACATTTCAAGTGGCACAGTCACGGGATCGGCTAATCAGCCATTTCATTTTGTGTTCTCCTCCTCAACTGCCGTGAAGCCGAGTAATAAGCTTGTGTTTCGTTCGTTCGGCTTATTTTCGGCTTACGTAATGCTTCATACGCATTTAGCTCGGACTTTCCTTTTTGATCTTCCGCAGTTAACTCTGACATAAATTTGACTCACAATTTTACAAGCCTACTATGCCTCAATCTTCCAACGTAGTTTTTTTCGCGGCAACACAACGACGCCTCGGCACTTTCAACGAGCAGCCGGAAAGCATGTTGTGGATCAATATAGGTTTTAGCAGTTCTCAGCAGTGGCGTAGCCAGCCCAGAAATTTGGAGGAGGCCAAAATATTTGGGGGGCAAAAATGTTTGATTTTAGGCGAATAACACTATTTTGTTTGGAAAAACGCCTCTCAAAGCACAAAATGACTATATATTCTAAACATTTGGGGGGGCATGGCCCCTTTGGCCCCCATGGCTACGCCTATGGTTCTCAGACCATGCACAGGAAAGAAAAAGTGATAGAAGAATTGAAACCATCTCTAATTAGGGTAAGGGAAAGAAGTCTAAAAACAGTTTTGTCAGTGTTATAATAACCATTGCATAGCGCAATTATGAAATTTCTGCAAAGTAAAAGCTTTTGCAACGGAATATGCGACTTTCATTTACTGTATTTGGGCTATTGCCCTGCCTGGATACTCTGTTGTAATAGAGGCAGAGCGGCGGTTTGCAATATTTTCTTTTCCGACATTCTTCTTATGGCTTTGTAAAGTTGAACGAAACACACACGATTTTTAGGCTATTGGCGCCAAAATCAGATAAAACTTTTTTTCAGAAACGCATGCGCCCAGAGTATGTTGCAGGCAAAGTGTCTCTCACTGTCAGGCACGCAAACATCCAGGGGCATGAGTGTGCATCATACCCCTTACTAGTTGGCAAGGGGATATGAAGTTTCCATTTATACGGCTTTCACAAAAAATGGCGATAGCGTATGATGTTAATGAAGCTCAAAATCACACGAGTACACCCAATTCTGTTTTAAATCTTGAAACGTTAGTGAGTTCGAAAAATGCTGTGGGTTGTGTGCAATTCTTGAATCCAAGCTCTCCAAGTACGGAAGCAAATCTCCGTGCCCTGTATGGTTTTCTTTTAAAAGGCGTTTGAGAACAAAACAGAATCAAAACACTTTCTAATACGTGAGGAAGTTATATTTTTGTTATAAAAATAGTTATTTTAATGGAATTGAAACAATGAAGTAGATGACTTGCACATAACCGCAGAGAGGGTATTCATTTATTAGAAGAGCAATACAAGGTCACTGACTAGCGTATCTTTTGCCATCTAAGGTTTTCCTTTTAGAAACTTGGATGTTCTTATTTAACAACATTTTTCGAGACGAAGGACAATTGTTTAGTTATAGTACTGAACCTGATCACAGCGTGGTGTGAAAGGACTTTCAAAACTTTTTTGAACAGGCTGATCGGAGAGCAAACATTTCAGATCACTGTGAGCCTTAGCTGCCGCTCCGTTCTGTTCGTCTGTGACGTAACATTGCATAATTCTGCATACCAGGGATAGTACCCGTAGAGAGATTAGCCACGCAGAGAGGTGAGTAGCTTACAAAGAAAAAATCAAACATTTTACAAAGCCAGCGGCGGGCTAGGAGTCTAAACGATTAGAGTCAATCAGTCGATAAGACTAAGACTGATTCACTGCTTTGAACAATGTTATTGTTGGACGTTCCGGAAGCAGTGCGTTCGAAACGTAAACGACCGGTGTGTTGCGGATGACTGAGTTTGGCGATCTACGCGACCACCAGACTTCACTTGTTTCAAGTCGCCGCTTTCAATCGTAGGCTTTTCCTTCAACAGCGAGATAGGCTTTGACCGCAACCCCTAAATCAAGTTAGGGCTCCGTTACTGAGTTGTTTCGTTGCCCAAAGTTTAAGCGGACAGCATATTACACGTTTTGCTCAGTGGTTTGCGGAGTGGTGCGCATCCTGATTCTTCCCCTGGGGCAGGTCTAAAAACATCGCTTATTCCGTTATGATAGATAGTTAGCGACGGCTATCAAGGAACTGGCAACCAAAACAGACTTTTGCTAAACTAAGAAATCGCGAAGAGATTGGCAGTAGTTGATGTGCGGGCTTTACCAAGCGATCAGCTGCGACGAGCTCAGGAAAAAGATCGTCGCTCTGTGCTTCCGTTGTCGTTTTTTTGCTCTGCTGTAGCGCTGTTGCAACTTGAGTAAGCCGGCGAGTCGCGGCAGTGGTTTTTGGTATCGGTGTGATTCAGCCTGGCGGGCGTCAATCTAGCAACGTAGCGCATAACTCTTAAAGAGCACATTGAGCTTGCCGTTTCACAACAGAGCAGTGTCAAGAGAACAAATAGTGCTTGCGTATTGCAGAGGCAGAAACAGGCAGTGTCATTAACAAACAATCTTTCAGAATGAATGAGAGCTATGAGCTTACTGCCACACGGACACGTGATTGGCCACTTTTTTTTATTCCGTTGTTTGTTCATTTTAGATTCATTTTCTCAATTGTCAGAGACTGTGTACGTAACGTCTGTTTCAAATTCGTTAGAGCAGATCTCGTTTCCTAATCAGCACTTTCATGGTTTTTATGTTTTCTTCAGAACAGGGTTTTTCTAAGCATAAAATTCTTGCTAGCGCTATAGCCATGTGCTATAATGGCTCGCGGTATTTTTGGCGCGTGTGCAACACATCGTTGAAGTGGCTATCGCGATCCAAGTTGCTTTTACTTCAGTTATCGCTATTATCAATTAAACTTCATTGCTTGAGTGAAGTAAATGCCAATTAAACTCAAAATGTTTGCATCACTGTCAATGGAAAGAGATAATTTCTCAGCAAAGAATCAGACACTTTAAGATCTTACAGAGTATATATTTCGCCTACGATGTAGGCATCATCAGCTCTTATGCAAATAGAAACGTTTGCATCATGCAGACGTAGCTTAGTAAACCAAAAGATAAATTAACGACTTTTGCAAGCTGCAAAGCATGTTCTTTTGTATCAAGCCACCAGTAATGTTTTAGTCATAAAAGTGAAAAGCAACCCCAAATGCGACGTTCGTGATCAGTTTTAAATTTTGAAATTTTTGTACACATGCTCTAATGCATTCTAATTGCAGGGTGCTGCGAACGTGGGGAAGGCCACAAGGTTCTTAGCAAGGCAAACATGATAATCTATCACCCACGAATTACGATTTTTTAATTACAGCATCGTTTATCAATTTCCCAGTAGACTGGAGGAGAAAACAATTAATCATTATTGTTGTGTGAGTATATCACCAAATTACACCCTATTTTGAAACATTGCACGACCAAGCAAAAGAGTTTTAAACAAATCGCTGATTGCGATTGGTCAATACGAAATAGATTGCGGTGTTATGAATTCTTTGAGGTCAATATAGTGACATAACCTAAAGAATGTATATTTAATCTTCGTAAGATGCAGGTTTTGCAAAATCAGTTTCAAATTATTGTTCTTCTCGTGAATGCACGCATTTCTATCAACGGACTCGAGATTTCTTGACACGTCTACATGAGATTGATGCGCTCGAGTGGCAATACCCTACAGAACTTACGAGGCAAAGATCAAAAGCTTGAAGCATGTTTAAAATAAATTTAATTTCCGTAGTCGGGGGCAATCCGGAAGGAACTCGCGACTATGCAAGCGAAGATCCTGTTACTCGCCTCTACTCATTTCCAGCTCTTTGTGGCGTAACAGTATTAGCGTACGTCACATTCTGCAAGCATTTTATTCTACTGCGAGACGGTGACTCGTTTGCACCGTCAACATGGGACCATCAAGTATGGTTTCACGAGCTCATTCTATTTTACTTGCAAATTGCGGGACAAATGTTTTTAAAGTTTGCAGGTACTCGCCGAACGCGCATCACCTTGTTTCTTGGGCGTGGTTGATGCTCTCGACCCACAACTTAAGCATATCTCCCTTTTCAAGCCAATCATTACTCTGGTTAGGGGTCACCAAACTTTTTGTCGGAGGGCCACGTAAGCTGTTACACAACAGTTCAAGGCCAGACCATAAACTCCCGTTCCAAAACAAAAGAATGTCAAAACACGAATGCTGTTTAATAATAAAAACACATTTATTAGAAAGAACGGTGGAATTGCTTCTTTGATTTCGGCACAATGGGAAACCAGATGGGATGTCCCTAATTTTTACAAAGGCCTCAGTTGCGGCAACATATCAGCTAAGTTTAGGCCAGCCTGCAGCGCAGTAATACTCAGCCAACTGACAATCACGTGACCGTCTGACGTGATGACCATTCTTCGAGATATGTTACATTCTATCTAATCATCATATTTTCTTGAATAGCCTGTGTTATATTTTTATATTTGACAATTGTCTTTACCATCCAGATTTGACCCGCGGGTCGTAGTTTGGAGACCCCTGCTCTAGTTGTACTAAACCTGATTACCTACTTCCACAAATGTGAGTATTTCAAAGTTTGCGGCAGGTGATCACAAATGTTTGTTATAATGCCTGAACTTGTTTTATACCTCACTGAGAAAAAATACGACAGAATTTCAAAATTTGAAATTATGTACGCCATTGTGGCCGCACTGTTTTGGGATGTACTGTATAAATTCACGAGACTTTCAAACGCGACACCGGTTACTTTTTCTGTGGTTAGTGCTCTTGGTGGACTCGTGGTGCAATCGACTTGCTTGAAAATTACCGGTGAAGTAACAACTTGAAAGTTACTCGTTTTCTAAGCTGTAGTTTCAATTCAGAATATATCAGTAGTGAAATTCACTCAACTACAATCAAATCTATTAAGTTGAAGATTTAGTAAGCCTGAAGTATAACCCTACTTAAGAACTGGAAGCGATTAGTGATTTGGTTAATATAGTCTATGCTGCAAAGTTATCTCAGGATTGTAAATATAGGTGGAACGTAGCTTTTGTTCGGAAATAATCACCCCTTTCAGTGACAACGTTGTTGAGCAGTGTATTTGCAAAGCATGACTAATAAGAATGATTAATAAGACCTCATAAACATGATTCAAACGACCTTACATTGCGGCAACGTATCAGCTAAGGTTAGGCCAGCCTGCACCCAATAATACTTTGCCAACTGACATTCACGTGGTCGTCTTACGTAATGTCCATTTTCGGGACCTGTAACATTCTATCAAATCAACAAATTTTCGTAAATATGCTATTTTTTCGTTGTTGATAAAGTCTTTGCGGGCCGAAGTTTGGAGACCCCTGGGCCGGAGCTGAGAGACCCTGCTCTAGTTGTACTAAGCCCGATTGCCTACTTCCACAAGCGTGAGTATCCCGACGTTTGCGGCAGATCAGGGGTCACCAAACTACGGCCCGCGGGCCAAATCCGGCCCGCGAAGCCATTTCATCC
>Ga0210059_1008530_pt1 | contig 16154 bp, 9 predicted proteins | sample Ectturendosymbi2_FD_188042 | JGI IMG/M metagenome (GOLD analysis project Ga0210059, IMG submission 188042) | Ecteinascidia turbinata endosymbiont from Florida, USA - Sample 2 (SPAdes) (version 2) | ecosystem: Host-associated > Tunicates > Ascidians > Unclassified | place: Key West, Florida...
CGTGCAGCTGAATGTAGCCCCAACGTACTGGCCACGCCTTTTCCTGGGACAGTCTAGCATGTGCGAGGTGTGGTCTACTTGTGACCGGCCCATTCAGTGCCCCTTGCTCGGGCTCGCTTCGTAATTCCACCACATGTGGCCACCCCCCTCACAGAGCTTCTGTCACGCATCAAAAAATTCATTACTATTAAAAATAGGAATTCCCTGCCAGTGACGTCACTGGTTGGTCCATCAACCTACAATCGGCCTGCTCCAAGACTAGATGTTAACGAATGGACAGTTTATTAAGATATTACCGTTTATTGCAGACAGTAAAATGCGTGGCCAAGCAAAGTAAAGCATATGGCTTCACGACAACTCAAATACTTGTACCTTAGAAAAGCCTGGTTCATTGTGATATGGTTTCTCGTTCATCAAGGATTGGATCGAAACTAGGACGGAAGACAAAGACTGAGCGGGAGTCCAACCTGGCCCTGACCACGTTCTGTGGACAACAAACGTAGATCGGACCTCAGCGAAGTAAATATTGTTGCCGGCTGAAACACGAGCAAGGGTTGGTGACGTGAAAAGAAGTTTTGTAACATGCACTACTGGTTCAAAAAACAACGAAAGAAAAAACGACACATGACACACTCAATGATTTTCTCATTTTTATAAAAGCTTATTTTATATAGTGAGCTACAAATTGTAACTGCATGTTCAGGGAACAGCCACATGGGGGGTCACTGTCCTCGACAGCCCCCTTCGTCTTACGGATAACACTAACGTGTTTCAACAAAGCAGAGACTAAGCTGAATAAGTTGTTTTAGTAATCGCACCGGCATTTCTCTGACGCAGCCTAGCTGTATGATAGTTATAAACTACTTTGACAATTTTGCCAACTTAGCAAATTGGCACAAAACAGGGTGCTGAGAAAAGACGGGCTTTGATTTCCAAAACTTGAGTTATACTTTGCGGAGATCCTCAAATATCACTTAGTTTTAATGAAATCCAGGAAATCAATCACACGTGCAAAATCATAAGTCATCATATCGAAGGAAAAACACGCGGATGGATGATGGGGGGGGGGTAGTTAACAATCACAGACAAGACTGAAAACCGACATGTCCCAAAGTTTCCCTGAAATATAAATAGTGGCTTACACCGGTTTATCTTGCATCTCTTCTTAGCAAAAGGGCTCGCGTTTTATGGTTAGCACGTGTTACATGAAACATTTTTCCGAATTCTTTTTTATCACGCTTGTGAAACAGGACAACACTTATTGCCCGAGACCAGAAGTAGGCACAAAACTTTCAACCTAACATCCACCTTTTATGCGAATTTCCTCGCTCGGTTTTCTTTTCTCACATATCTGTGGTGCTGGTTCAACATCAGCTAAACTCAAACCTTGTCTTCTTAGGTTTGTCTCTTTCACTGACTCTGACCTTGGTAGATCCTGCGCAAATTGCTGTGCATACTACGCCGATCTATGTTTAATCACGTTGTGCCAGCGCTTCACTAACATTATAAGTTTCAAGATTGGTCGAATTCCTCTGACCGCGGTAGGCCTCAAGTGGAAGTACCACAAAAGTATTTGACATTCTATGCACGATCAATGTGTTGATGGGCGTTGGGGAAGGCTACAAAACAATTTGTTGAAAAAAAACTCACGCAGTTGGTTCGAAGCAATGACCCGTGCTTATGTGTCAGTCAAAAATTAGACGAGCTGCCTTCATAAAGTTGCCGATGTATTAACGGATCCAGTGAGAACAGGCACCAGTTTATGAGTAAAAACGTGAGTCTCGCCACACGTTGCGACTTAAGCTGATAATGTTTACGATTTCATACAAATCTACAAACAATCTTCGTGCGTGCGTGGTTATCAAGTAGTTGTTGGGTCTTTCACTTCTCTGTTCCTTACCAGACAAAGACTAACCTGCAAACAGTATAACCAAATACATGCTTATAACTTCTTCTCAATATTATTTTTAAAATAAAGCTATGCATCACAGTATACCTTTAGGCTGAAGAATGATAGATTGCGTTTAATGAGTCCCCTTGTGTAAACTTTTGGATAATTTGCAAAGGAATTAGGACCAAAATTTAGGGGAATCTTTTCACAATTCACAGTGAATGCAAAAACTTTTCCAATGTTTTACGATACGGAGAAAAATCCAATTAATCCACTTAAAAATCTTATTTTTTTACCAAAAATTTCCGCCCACACAGATAAGAAAACAGTTATTGCATGGCTTTGAAATTTGGGTCCAGCTCGACATAAAACACTGTAAAAGATTCTATTGGTCTTGGCAATCACAGAATTGTGAATTGTTGGAAAACTATTAAGAATTACTAATTTCACCAAACATTTTAAAGCAACAGATAATTTAATGGATATTATTTTTGAATAACAAGCAACAGCTCACCCAAGTGTGCTCAAACATACTTTTCCACTTTTGTATAAGTTGGGATTAAACCGGACTTTGCCACCACCAGTGGTTAATAACCTCACACGAGGACTGGAAAGAGGATAATCGGGAGGGAAGCGGACCACAAACACAAAGAAACCTCCTGCATTGAACAACACATCAGCATTATTCAAGCAGCACATCTATCAACATTCTAACTTGCAAGACAAGACAATATAATGCATTGCAAAAAAACACAAACACTTAAAAGTGTTCAGCTTGCCACTACTAGTACAACTTCGCAGTTTTGAAAAACTACATGCTAATTTTTGTTATTGCCAATGGTTACATTATCACAATTGGTATCAATGTAAACATCATCAGAAAGAAAATTTTATATTGAATGAATGGTTTGGTGACTTTTCATCATGTGTCATTCCATCACGTTTACTCACTGACATTTAATCACTAGGTAGTTAGTCACGTAGACAATTAATCAACAACACAATTTGGTGACATTTAATCACGTGACAATTAATCACTAATATTGAATCACTGGATAGTTTCTTAAAATGGTGTTAGTTGTATCTGAATTTCATGCGATCATTCACACAACTTTAATCTTGTTCTGTAGAAGGTAGTAAATGGCAGCTTAGTGGTATTTAATAATTTGTCATAAGCAATAGACACACTAATGGCTAAGTATCTACCCAGTGGTCTCAGTACAATGGGTCTCACTTGATGGCAGACAAGTGTAATTACACAAAGGCAACAATTACAGGCTCTAGCTTTGCAGCCGGCTGTATGAGGCATCTCCTGCCTGGTTCTGCTCCCATTTCCTTGGAATGATTCAAGCTTGTACTTATCATTCAGCAATATTTGTAAAGCCACAACAGTGACCCACACCAAGCGAATCGATCGCAATTTATTGCGTTAAGGAAACTAGTTTCATGTGTTACACATCTTCAGTTCTGCGCAAAAGTCGACATATGAAACAAAAAGAAAAAATTACACACTGTTGCTAAGATCAGAACTCAAGATTACAAAAATTGAAAGATTACAAAATTTGAGCACAATTGCAACTCCTCCACTAAACACAGCTACAACACTGTTCAACGAACACAGATCGCAACGGCCATTCGGCACTTCTGACTGACAAAACATACTCTCCGCGTTTAGCGTTGTTTCTACACAAAGGCAGTTTAAGATTCACTGAAAATTTGGGTTATTATCTAATTAACAAATTTGTCAAGAGTCAGTTCGCATGTAAGATGTTACATGAAAAAACAAGTTGTCACGCACATCATCAGTAACACTTACTCTGTGTTCAACCCATATTTCTCAATTTATTTCAGCGTGAGATCATTCCTGTTGTTGGCCTCTCAACTCAACATAGACTAACACAATCTCACACAGTTCAACCAACAGTCCAACACACAACATAATCAGTACACAATTTAAACCCACACACTTTAACCTCACACAGCATAAGCCCTGGGAGGAAAAAATATGCTGGCGCAAGACCTGTTTGGTCCCCGTGTATATAAATCATAACTGAGTAAGAGCTTCATTAGCCTTTCAATATTATGACCACAAAATGATACGCATGCGTTGTTTATTATTTTACATTATAACCATTTACCAGTGTTGTTACGTGTTTTCAAATGTCTCATGCTGATCTCAAAGAATGCACATAACGCAGTTGCTTTGCGTATTTCACAACTATACATCAACTTAACATTAATCATGGGCGATAGCAGTTCTCACAAATCCAATTCAATAATTCTGTTAACCTAATATGGCAATAGAAAGACAAGCATTTTTTTACTGGCTTTGGCATGGATTTTAACCCATTTTTGACGTTTTTTTTTAATTTACTGTCTTGTTACCACAATGGAATAACGACCTACCTCTATTAGCTTGGTACTGGTGGTGCAATACAATTTTTGTACGAGATTTTGTTTTTGATCACAAATTCTCAATGGTGTTAAGACCTGGTGAGGTTTTAGGCCAACTTAACACATTTAATTTTGGTTTCCTATAAATTGTTTTCACTTTTTTAGATGAAAGACATGGGGCAAGATCCTGTTGGGATTTTCCCTCGCAATCAGGAAATGTTCTTTACATATCTGGAATGACTTTTCTTTCAATTACATCAGGCCTGCACAACATACAGTCTGTGAGAACTTTTCTTGCGCCCCATGAAAGTTTCATCAATTGCAGCAAATGTTGCAGAGTCCGACTTTGGATAACTAACAACAGAACCAACTCTAGCCTTGTGGCGAGCTTCTGAGGAATCTGTCTGCTTGTTTCTGCTTTCATACTTCTGCGATGACTTGAGCTTACACGTATCTATTTTTCATAGTTGTAAGCCACAAAAATGGCGAAACAAAAATGCAAAACTAGTTTCCTTGTGGAATAAACTGTGATCGATTTACCTTCGCCATTCTTGTGCCTTAACAACTTCAGTAATTAATAGTCTTCTCACAATTTCTTCCAAATACAATGAAATAGAGTTTTGCAGCCCATGGAAAATTTCTGTTGATCAATTTGGTCCTTCAAGATTTCAGAGTTGTGTAGCCCTGAATTACATCAATGTATTTGTCATCGCATCCTCAATTAGTGTAAGTGAACCTACTCCAGAAAAGCTTAAACTTCCCCAGAACATCTTACTTTGGGGAGCTTTACTAGCTGATTGAAATAGGAAGGACTTAACTGCTCACCCTTCCTGATCAGGCTAGGGGGGAGCAGGATGGCTTCACCACCCTGGAAAAAATTTTGCCCCCTCCTGGAAAAATGTGTTCAACATAGTTTAAAAAATTTAGGCACTTCTCATAAAACCCTTCACCCCACCTGGTGTCCCAGGCCGATTACAGGCTGATCCTAATAAATCTTGTGTGATACCTTGAACCAAAAATGCCTTTCATCTGAAAACATTACCTTTTTACAGTCTCCTACAGTCCAGTACTTGTTTTTTGCCCATTCTACTTTTTTGTATTCATGTTTGAGTAAGAAGCTGCTTTTTAGTGGTTTTTGAGCCTTTGTGCCAGCTTCCAGTAGGTGGCGTCACACTGTGCTTGAACTGATGTGAACTTCAAAATGCATCAAATTCTTCTGTAGGCTGAATGAAAACTTGTCTGTATTGCATGTATATTAAAATTTAGGGGCCTGGGATAAAATCTCAGAAAGAGGCCCCAAAACATCATACAATTCGTGATGTTTCATGTGTACAATATGTTGTCTAGAAAAGCGGCCCCTGGCCCCTAGACATTATATCAAAAAAGGGGTCCCCATATTTTGCACATGTTGTGCAAAAAACTTTATTTGCTGAAAGCATATTGAATTTTTCATTTTGTCTGGGAATTTGCTTCTGCGTGAAGGTCCATTTCACATTGTAAATTGTTTGAAAACATTTGATTTTACATTTTTTTGTCTAGAGATTGAAGTTATTAAGGGCCTCGTTCAGCACATTTGCACATAATTTTTGCTTTTATTTTGAGAGACATATGACCTGCTTCAGAACTAAGGCTTCACTCTCAAACAGGGGCCCCACTGGTGTCACTGAAAAAAGGGGTCCCAAAGTGACTGCCTTGTTCACCCTCCTAATATACACCCCTGTTCTCAAATACATACAACAGGAAGAACTGGTTTATTCTATAATACTATTGAGATGATCAAAGTTCTATGTGACGTCATGCAACATATTTTTCAACTGTTCACACATGTTATGCAGTGCTTAAGTCAGGGGTGGAGAACCTGTGGCCTGGGTGAACATTTCATGTGGCCTACATCAAACTGCGCTACCTATGATAGAGTACAACATCGTGTCTAAACAAAGCTCCATGATAAGCAGGTACTTACATAGTAAGTCAAGAGGAGTCACTCTTCCTCGTAGTTAGATAAAGGTAGAATTTTAGGATAAAATTAATTGATTTTGCAGCCTGCAAGCGATAATCCAGAAATCATGTGGCACGTGATAGCAAATAGGTTCCCCACCCTTGACTTAAGTGCATTGTGCTAACAATGAAACAGCAACAATCGGATGTCCTCAACCGCACATGGAAAGAAATGGCAAAACTTTGTAAATTGACTTTCAAAACAACTTTAGTCAAATAATTTGAACAAGGTTGCAAAGATAAAATTTTAACAATAAAAAGCTTTGCTTATAATTGCTCATTTCATTATTGAACTTTGTGGTTCATGTGCCCGCTAGATTCTTACAGGTCCCAGTGCAATGCACCGGCTGCACCCCCTCTCGTTGGGCCTGAACATAAGCATAACATCACATAACTCAGTCAATACCACTGATCCTGCACCACTCAACATTGCACAGCTCAACTTCATGCTATTTAACATCACACAACTCAACCTTGAGTTTGTTGCATGAATAATATGCAGTGTAACACAAAATAAAGCTTTCTTTGGAGCTGCAGCAGTCTCAGTGCTTTCTATGCATCTGTGTGGTGATAGCTTGCAGCTGCACAGCAAAGAACAAATAGCTGCTGTTGAAATTATAGGTGCTGCATAATGTCTGAAATATGACTGCATGAAATATTTTAATGTATTGCTATTCAGTTCATGCCTCATCTGGAAACCTTGGTTCTATTATTGCTGGAGGGGAAAATTATTCCAAGTTCAGATGGGAAAAAAGTTTGGCAAACAGTTCTCTAGATGCAATGTTTTATTGCCACCGTTTATCCCTAGAAATTAATTACGTAAAATTCCAACCATGATTTTTGTTATAGAGGTTTGCACACTACATCAAAAGCTATTAGCATACAACTATCAGACAGAGAAACACAAACTGTTTTCATTAACATTCAACTAAACAGCAAATGCATGCTAAGATCTAAGCCAATGCAATGAGAAAGATCTAAAGCCAATGCAATGAGAAGCAACACATGAGAATGGGTTTTTAAGGTTGTACTGCGTCACAGTGAGTTAAGATAGAGTATGATTGATTTTCTTTGTTATCATATTTCATGACAAGTATGACCTTTTTCCAAAACTTTTCTGCAGGTGTAGAAAGACAATGTTCACAGATAAATTATAAGAAAATCAGAGCCACTAACTCCTGACACAGTCAAAAATACACTACTTCTAAAGCAGGCTATCACCAGAAAGAATCAGACATGTACCAGCTGGGAACCAAACAAAATAATTGCAAATGTTCTACATCAGCCATGTCCAACCTAAATGGCTTACTGAGCCAAAAAGTATGTCACTATCTTAACCAGAGCCGCACATTGAATAACATACCAATGAGTGCTGCACATTGAATGGCTTACTTTGATCTTAGCAAACTAAATTTAACTAAAGCTAAAGTCCTAAAAGCATTCAAATTCTAACTGCAATGGTAACAGAGTGATAAAATGGCACAGAAGACCACCTGCAACTAAAATGTCAAATATATGATTATCAAAATAAGGACAAGTTGTCATGTAGGATACTTTTACCACATCGAAAACCTAAACTGGGCCGCACGAAACCTTCGACTGGGCCGCAGGTTGGAAATAGCTGTTCTACATGGTACAGTGAGCGAGATATGCTAAGAATGGTTTAAAATACAACACATAAACATGCCACTTATTCTGAAAGTGAAAATTAGGAAGATGAACATGCCACTTAAGAAAACTAGGAAATTTCCTACAACTTGTGATTAAAATATCTTTAGATTTATCTTTTTATTTGTGTTTTTAAGTAATGTGAAGCCTGCTACTCATTCTGGAAGTAAAAGTAAGGAAGAATTCATTTTATTTTGTGATGAAATTAACTTCGATCCTGCATACATGTGCAAGCTTGTTTTTTATGCATATTGTGATATTCATTTGTTGTCTGAAAAATATTTGTTTTTACAGTTGATTAGCAAAGATACATATCCGCTAGTACTGTTTGTGACTGCCGTATTTATTCAATTGTAAGGCACAGCTTATAAAGTTTTTTCCATCATTTTGTACGGTTTACAATGTTTTTTCTATATCTTATCGAAAACGTCTAGATCAACAGTGCACAACCTGTGGCAGTACGGCCGCATGCGGCACCTTCGATAATGCAATTTGCAGCTGTCCACTTGTAATTTAAAATATAAGATTTGGCAGTGGTGCTGGCGTACATTGAAGCAAAACAAATGCAAGGCAAGAGAATCAGTCGACACGATGCGTAACAATCTGGAGATGTTTAACATTTTATTATACTTTTAGGTACAAGTAAATGACACATACCGAATAAAACCTATTCTTTAATCAAACGTATCTCATAAATATAACTCAAACTCATTGGCAGCCATACTTCATATAAATAAAAGTAATGCGGCAGGCAAAGGTTGTACACCCCTGGTCTAGATGCACCCAGCTTTTCCTTGGCTACGTTTTGTTGACCAAACTCTTTTTTTGCATTCTCTTTAGCATCATGAGCACACTCCATCACAGGAGGGATTATGATGAACAGAAGGCAATTGTCATCATTACCAGGGTTGTCAATAACGTGAAACATACTAGTATGCGAAGGTATCTGAGAGGCTTAGGTAACCTATGTTCAAGGGCGGCTTACATTACTTTTAAAACACCATTTCGTGTGGCTTACAATCGAATAATAACAGTAAATGATGCCTTGACAGTAGATTATCTTCGTAAGTAGAGTTTTCTGTTCAAGTCTGTTTTTTTTAACACCTTCGCTGCTGGGTGGATTTACCAGTAAATCTCATATTTTTGTGCCATTCTGCAACTCCATAACATGCTAGTTGATTGTGCTAGAGAACTGTTCAAATCCTCGAAAGACTCGGTGAGTCTTCTAGTTTGCAATGAAAAAAATAGACCATTTGTACCAGGTTACCTGGCCTTGGGCCCCACCACAACAAGAGAAAGTATTCTGCTCAAGTTTTCAGTGCAAACTCGGCTAAAATCCAAGTCTTTTGAGCCTTTGATTGGCTTTCTAATGTTTCCGCTTCAAAAGTTATGGCAAAAAAAATAAATTTGGGTAAAAATTACCTAAAAAGATTTTTTACTCAAATTTTGGTTATTCTGGGCCATAATGGCTTAAAATCTACCCCATTTATGATGTCATCCACAAAAAAAACAAAAAGAAGTTTTTTCATTGCAAACTAGAAGACTTGCTGAGTCTTTTAAGGGTAAGAGCAGCTCTCTATCACAATTGACTGGTGAGTTATGGAATTGCAAAGTGGTGCAAATATAGCAGATCAATGCATGATGCCAAGTACGAGTATCTCGTACACAGGCAGCGAACGTGTCAAAGGATAATGAGTATATGGGTTCTTTCAAGAAATTTCATTGGCAGCCCTGGCTTTAGCACATAAAGTATGTTTCAGAAAGAATGCTGGCGCTCCACTCAAACACGCAATATGTTTTACAACATATCGTATCCTACTTGCTGCTGAATGTGTTTTTATGCTCTGAACGATATTCTTTCTAAAAAATTTACTGTATTATTTTGATCATTTTTACAATGGAAAACAAAGAATCAAATTGCCATGCATGATATAGTGAGCATTGCCACTAAACATGAAACCATGCAGAGAAGACACCATTGAAACAAAGCTTTCTTTACTCATTATCCAACTTTGAACAAGCAAGTTTAAGAGCGCTCAGTTTTTGTTCACTGTACCATTTGCTTTGTTTTGATTAGGGCTTTTATAGTAAAATAATGAATTTACGATTGATATAAACAATGCCTTTAAAAAATAAAAAATATTACACAAGTCTCAAATGTTAAATCAACTTTATTTGCAGATGACACAGATCTTTCGTTTCCAGCAAAATCAGTCTTCAATCTAAAAAAAGGTTAAGCAGGAACTAAATAATGTTCACAACTGGTTGAAATACAATACTATCTCTAAATTACAAGGAAATACCTCTGGATTTTGACATGAACATTATCAAAGATGTTATATCCAAAGTTGAGAACGTTAAATACTTGAGAGTAGTATTAGATAACGAACTATGCTGGAAGTAGCACATAACCAAAGTAAAAAAAAAAATATCCAAAGCCTGTGGAGCTCTTTCAGGGCTAAAACATTACTTTCCCACTAATTCCTCAACAGCTGTATATTATAGTCTAGTACGCTCTACTCTCATCTTCAATATGCAATAACTAGTTGGAGATCAGCTTCACCATACTTACTTCAACCAATAAAAACAATACACAAAATAAAATTATAAGATTAATTACATCTAGTTCATATAAAGCAAATGCTTAAAACTGTATGCACGGCTTAAATTTTTGCAATTTAATGACATTTGTAAGTTGCAAATAGCTAAAATAATGCATTAATTCAAGCATAGCTGTCTACCATCAGCATTTAATAAATTATTCACAAAGTTTGACATGATCTATTCATATAATACTATACAAAAAAACATTAAGAATACATAGTTCCCAGGAAAACATTGGCTACTGAGCAAAAATCTCTTGCTTATATAGAGGGCAAGATTTAGAACCCTTTGGATCTGAATTGAAAAGTATAACCTTTTCATACTTTAAACAAGAAATACAAATTATACCTCCTCAGATATACACTACCTTATGTATTCCTCATTAATATCACCCTATCTCACCATTAGGCTAGTGTAGAACCTCACTAGAAAACCAACTCGTTATATTAGGTACCCCAAGAAGATGCAAACATGATAATTTGGATAAGTTTATTTGCCATTTGATGGTGATGCTATTCTGTGAGTGACCAGGGTTTGATATAACACAATGGTTTAATCTTGTGTTAAAAATCTGTCTGTTATTTTGCTTGTATGTTTTTGGTGTTTAATAATTTTTCTTGTGCATTTTATCTTTTTAATATTCGTGAACTTTCTTTGTGAGTTTCCACAAATAAACTGAACTGAACTTAGCTCCATTCTTAGGTTAAGTATAAATTGTTCTGGCTTGATCCCAGGCAAGATGTAAACAAAACATACAAGCTTGGAATTCAACTCTTAGCAATGGATTTCAAAGCCAGTCTTTCTCAGATCACATATGTATACATGTTTCAGGCAATAAACGAGGACTATTTACTAAAACATGAAGAATTATAAACACACTATCATTGCAATTATTTACCTTCATAAGGTGTATCAAAAGGTCCAGTGATCAGAGCATACACCAAAGTCATGTCATCTCCTTTTGGTAATATCAATACACCAGGTGGCGGTTCTTTGTACATTTCAGTTATGTCCCTAAAAGTACAAAATGAATTTGGTGCACATAGAAGCAGATTCTTTCAAAGACATTGATTCTCTGGTTTAAACTCCACAAAATATAACACAAAAACTTGCACACACATTCTGATGATATCTGACATGAAATGCTTAAAGTCTTGAACAGAGAGTTCTTTGGCTGACTCAATGTGTGTACTTCAGCTATGTCCAACCCAAATGGCTTACAGAGCCAAACATTATATCACTATCTTAACGAGGGCCGCACATTGAATGACATATTATTAATGAGGGCCGCAGATTGAATGACTTACATATAGCTTTGAAAGCTAATGTACTAAAAGCCTTCCAATCCTGACTGCAATGGTAGCAGCCATGATGAAATGGCACAGACAACAACCTGCATAAAAATGTCAAATTCAAGATTATCAATATAAGGACAGGTTGTCAGTATGTACGCTACTTTTATTACAGCGAAAATCTACACTGGGCCACACAAAACCTTTGCATGCGGCCCTCGAGCATGCTGGTGTAGATGCAGGGTTTCATAATTTTGGTCCCAAATAACACTTGCTGGCCCAAATATCTTCGTTTGGCCCTTTGGCTCTTTTTTGGGCCTTTTCCAGAATAGACTGGCCCCTTGCAAGAATTAGATCTGACCACCCTGGGTCCTGTCTGAGAAACCATATTTTTTCACTTTTTTGACTAATTCATTACAGATTTTCACCAAATTCCTATATTTTGAAGGATTTATATTTTCTGAGTTAAGTGAAAGTAAGTACATCAGAATACCTGTTACTTGTTGCAGTTGCAGAGGTAGCAGTGAGAACTGTTACGTTACCTGACTTACTGTTATTCAGGTGGTGCACGTGTTTGTTGGTTTTGTTCAGATTGTTGTTGATCGCTTTAGCACTTATCGAACGATGGTAAATTATCTCAGTTTATGGCTACACATGGAAATTGAGTTGTTCTCTTATGATCTTTCATCACGTACTTGTTTTGCTGTTGCGCTACAATTGTGATTGAGGAAAATTGCCATTTAAGAAGCTGCTAAGTGTGGGTTCATATGACTTAGTAACTGCTGATAAATTTGGAAAAAATGGTTGGCCGTATTTTGGGCCCCATGTCTTAGAATTTGGCTCTTTTTTGCTCTTTCTGGACTAGATTTGGCCCCTTGAAAAAAGTGGATCTGGCAACCCTGTGTAGATGGACTGGCATCCTGGAAGGACACCAGAAGATTGGCAAACTTGGTTGATCATTCCCACACATAAGGGGGACAGGAGTGAATGCACCAACAACCAAGACCTTTCGGCCTTCCTGGAAAAATGTATGCTATGTGCCTTTGCCTTCGAAAAAAGAAAAAAAAGCTGGATGGAAGGTGCAGTTTTCATTCTGATCATGACACTAAACCAAATTTTCACATTCCAACAATTTGAGAAATCTTGGGAATACGCCTGAGATGTCTACAATTGTTTTAACTACCAATGAGAAAGGTTTCTAAAAGTCTTTGGTTTGAAAATTTAAGAACTGTTGATCATCTCGTAAGATTTTTCTTTATTTGTATTCAAAAGGCAGTATAAAGACAGACCTGTTTCTATGTATGAGTTACGAGTTGTTTTTTGGAGAGAATGTAAAACAGTTCCATCCAGGATAGGTTGGATCTTTTGGGACACCAAACAAATTGACCAGGTTGTATTATTGTCCCATCTTAATAATTTTTGTTTGGTACCAGTGTGTTAGAAGTTAGTTCTAGACTGAACCAAGAGTTGCCCATTGTGGAGTTAAGTAAAATTCACTTTATCCAGATTCAGTTAATCTGAATGAAATTGGTGGTATGAATGGTTTCCAATGTTTTTCCTCATTGCTAGAAATTCTTAGGAATCTAACTTAGATTTCCTGTGAGCCGTCGTAGAGTTTTATTGAATTTACTTTCCACTACTGTAAAAGTTTTGCATATAAGGTAAACCTTTGAAGCTGCTATTTTTCTGAAAAAAAGCTTCTAACATTTGAGACTGATACATCGGCCGTCATAAAGCTCTTACCTACCTCCCTCGTTTTTCATTTAAAGTTGCTTTTTTGCTAGCACCGACGTCTGAAACACCATGCATTTTTGCGGTTAAACTCAAAGGGCGAGGAGTGATCTAGACAACCAACTCCTCTATGCCCAAGTAAAAAACTTAAGACAGATGACACATGAAAAGCTTTACCATTAATTGTTACTAAACTCATGTCTGTGACATGATGGTCAAAGCAGATTTCATGTGATTATCCTGCCACTAATATAGAACATTTGTGAATTTTTCATCGCACATTGCTAGAGGTGAAGTCCCAAGGCCCACTTTTAAAGTTAAGGTTCAGTGCCTGCATGACAACACTGTCACATTTGCTGATGTTTGGTCCATTCCAGTGCACGGTCAGTTCATCACTCATGTCTTTTAGATCGTGTTTGTAGTAGTTTGAGAACTGTGGACTTCACAATTTTCTTTGAGAACACTGCCCATACTCTCAACTACAGACTTCGATGGATAGCTGCAAAGTATGTGGATTTTAACTTTCGGAACATGCTTTGTTCCAAAGTAAAGATCAGATCTTGTGAACACACTGTGATACGCGTCCTTGTCACATTTACAATCACTAAGAGAATCACGGCGTCTATGGATGTTGACACACAAACTTCTGACCCCTTTGCTGTGTTCTGGATGCTAGGATTGCAGAAAACATCTTCCACTTGATGAAAGATAGTTTTCTTCATTCGTTGCAGCCCTTCCTGGTTTTATAATTGCAACTGTGGCAGCAACTGCTTTTTCTTGCAACGTTACAACAAACTTCTGCAGGAAGCATTCTTTCATATTAAGCTCTTACAATTTTGTGAACATAAATTGGCCCTTATTTTTTACTGAGGCTGGTACTGTCCTGCTTGCTTGGTGTTCTTCGTTGTTCAAGCTTTGAAGAACTTCAACCTCTGCACAGAAGCAAGTGTTGCGCAAGGGTGCATCAAAAGCAATTTCTCTGGCAATAAAAGAAAATCCTTCAAAAATACAATTTTCTAGATTTGACTAGTATTTTTAAAAATGGGTAAAGTGGTCTGCATTCCAGTCAGCCACTTTTGCAAAAGCAGACACACACAAAGATATGGCCTTGATTTGGTTCATAAGGTTATGTCTACTTGAAGTATTTCACTCAGTGATCCCAAACTCTCGGTATATTTTCAGGCACACAAGTACTGTACAGGGTTCCTACACAATTTTGAAAATAAATTTCCATACTTTTTCAAGACCTGAAGTTTCCAGACATTTTCCAGACCTAACATTTCCACATGACCTCCCTAGGCCAAATATAGGCACTGCAATATTTAACACAATTTCTGTAAAATTATATCAATCTTGAATGAAGTATTATAAAATGTATGTCAAAAGATCAAGTCTGGACAATTATCTTCTTTTTCCATACTCTCTCTTTTGGTATTATGACTGTTCCAGCCCTCGATGTACTATAATGTTTTCCCATTGTGTTTTATTACACGCAGTCTCCCATAATTTCCCATGATTTTTACATAAACCTTTAAAGTTATTGATGAAAGTAAAACGCTGGGCACCCCTTGCACATTTTCCTGGGATTCTACCACTCAGAGCAAGATCTTCAAGCTCTCCTTTGCGTATAACATGGCCCAAAAATTTGAGCCGTCTGTGTTCTATACAAAAAAGCAGTTTACGCTCTTGTCCCATTCTTTGAAGGACTGACACATTAGTTTGGTGCGCTGTCCATGGAATGCAGAGAATTCTGTGGTAGAACCACATTTCAGCTGCTTCCAAATTTTTCCTTGTCTTTGTTGTTACTGTCTAGGTTTCACAGCCATACATGAGTACTGGCCACACGAAGCATTTCAAAAGTCTTGTTTTTAATTTATGGAAAGCTGTTGATCTCTAAAGATGTTTTTCATGCTGTTGAAACTTCTTTGTGGTAGATTTATGTGTCGTCTTATTTCTTTTCCACACTTCCCATTTGAATTAAGCCAGGAACCTAAATAATTAAAGTGTCGAACTTGTTCAATCTTGATATTGTTGACTGTTATGGAAATAGATGGTTAATTTGGTGACTGCTTTGACATGTCTTGTTAATATTTACTTTTATCTTGTTAATATTTACTTTTGAGACCAAACTTTTTACTGTAAGTTTGAACAACATACATGAGCATTTGTAAACTAACCTCTGAAGATGCAAGAAGAACTGTGCTGTCAGCATAATGAATGTTATTTATGTGTCTGCCATTTACTTGGATTCCCTCCTCAACCTCCTCTAGTTTCTTCAGAATGAATTTGCTGTATAGATTGAAAAGGTCAGGACTCATAACACAGTGTCGTCTTACACCTCGTTTGATGTCAGTCTACTCAGTAAAACTTTCCGTGAGTTTGATGGCTGCATTTTGCTCACTATGTAGATTACGTATAATTCTGAAGTCCTTGGAATCTTTACTAATTCACTTTATTATTGTAAGAGGCTAGGAGTGGCACACTTCATCAAAATTTTCCATACTAACAAACCAAAAAAAAAATATTTTTGCAGACTTTCCCAGACTCAAAAATGACTAAATTTTTTCCCTACTTTT
>Ga0210059_1008533_pt1 | contig 16151 bp, 12 predicted proteins | sample Ectturendosymbi2_FD_188042 | JGI IMG/M metagenome (GOLD analysis project Ga0210059, IMG submission 188042) | Ecteinascidia turbinata endosymbiont from Florida, USA - Sample 2 (SPAdes) (version 2) | ecosystem: Host-associated > Tunicates > Ascidians > Unclassified | place: Key West, Florida...
ACTTGTGTTCCTGGTTTACAGCAAAGAGCAGATTTCTTAAAGTGAGAGAGTGTTATTTTGCATTGTTGATTCCTGGCAAATGGGAGTTTCGTGATGAGTATGTACAGACCATAAAGTGTCTGCTACACTTGTTAGTTTCTTGCAAATTACTATGATAATCGTTGGACGTTGTTGCTAAACCAATTTATCCGTTATAATTTTACTCTGGATCGTCTACGTGGCCGGCTACAATGTGGATTATTTTCACAAGAATTCTGAATGTGATATTAGCGTCGTAGAATAGCTGCTTAGTTCAGCTATTGGCTTGGTACATCTATTTAATATTTCCTTTAAATAAAATTATTTAAATTTACCACCTTGTGTTTGCTTTATCAGGCTTGGGGGGCGAAAACGACGTGTCGAGGGTGAAAAGAGGCGACGGAATAAAAACGTTTGAGAAGCACTGCTCTAAATGTTAGTTGAATCAGCTAGAACAGCTTCTTGCGAGCTTTGCATGGAAAAACGTGTCTACATTGGGCTTACTTTACATGGTAAGCTGAGGGTGTTGCGAAAATACTTTGCTTTGCAAGAATTTGTCTTCATGCTGTTTACCATCAGCCCACAACATAACGTAGAATACAGGACTGAAACAATATATTTTGCATTGCTTGGAAAATGACAACTAAAAACGGCATAAATAAACCCTGTGCCCACTGAATGGATTGTGCATGTTTGGTCCATAAAACATGTGGTTACTAAAACAGAGGAGTTTACGTACACCTAATCAGATCGACAACGAGACGATATTTACAATAGCGGCAACACGTTCCCGTATGAAAACGTATATACCCGAAAAATAAAGCCACAAAAAACGTTAGAAATCACGGAAATTTCACGAAGAAAACTTCTGAACTACGCGAAGGGGCTATAAATTCCAAGAAAAGATCGCATTGCCATTTGTTCTTGAGAAGAAAGTAGGAAAGGCCTAAATTTCTGTTGAAGATCTAAGGCAGGGGTTTCCCAACCTTTCTCTTACCATGTACCCCTTCAGCATTCCGACAGATGAGCATGTATCCAGTGGCGTAGCTAAGGGGGGCGGGGCGGTCCGCCTCTGGCGGCACTTTTATGGGGGCGGCACTATGGGCTTTGGTGCTGTAGGCTATAAACCTGCAAAGGCTGTATTGAAATAAAAGTGGTTTTAATGTCGGGACACTACTCGCAATTGAACGACGCTTCTGATGTTGAGTAATTTAAACTATGGCGTGTGTATTGCTATTGTTATCTTAGCCACAACAATAAACAATCGTATAGCAAAGATGTTGTATCAATAGGCTTTTTTACATGAAGCTGCAACACGTTTATCAACTTACTTGGTGTCAAATTTTACTGATTCGCTACACGGTTGATTGATCGAGTCGAGTGTCGGGTCGTTGTTGATGTTTGATCGTAGTCCTTATATGACGTTATAGAACTTAGTAGGAACATGGTGGATGACTGTGGGCAAATGTGTGGCTGCGGTGAGCTCTAAGCTTTTGTAAAAGCTCTTAAGTTTTGTACTTGCCAGTAAAATCGCATTGTTGGGTCTAAAAAATATTTCTGTACAAATCTAATAAATCTATAGTTGGATTTGTGCTCGTCAAAATGGAATTCCGTTTGTGTGGAAAAATATAATCTAGCTCAGTATTCTTGAACAGGGGTTCCGTGGAACCCCAGTGTTCCGCAAAACATGTACCGTATTTTCGGGACCATAAGGCGCACCGGATTATAAGGCGCATTAAATGAAGCAAAACTGAGATAAGCCAAACTGTATTCAATTCTTTCCCAATAAATCCCGAGTGCCTGAGTCGCCACTGGGAGTTTAATCTGTCACATATGCCTAATCCGCTAGACACGAATAGAATAAAATAAAAGTTGTGCGCATGTTTGATTCGGTGTGCGCCAATAGCTAGGAGTCCCCGCAGAGTAATACGATCTGTGGTAGGCTATGTGCTAGCTACTCTCGAATGTTGCTCATTGCAATTGTTGTTGGTTTATTACTAAACAAGGTGATATGTTTACAAAAAATCATAACTAACAATCAAATATATACCACCGTTTACCACATAAAATTGGTTCTAGATGACAAAGCACAACCAGATTCATACATTAGGCGCACCATATTATAAGGCGCACTTTCGATTTTTGAGAAAATTAAAGGATTTTAAGTGAACTTCATGGCTAAAAAAATATGGTAGTGGGGTTACGTGAGTTTTAAGGGTTCCGTGAGGGTTCCTCGTTTTTTAGAGCAAATGATTTCTTGCTCAGTATGTTGATGCGTCATTACGAAAATTTTTAGATCACCGTGTTGCATTCAGATCCCAAGTAGGCCAGTTGGTTCTACAGGAGGTTGGTAGCCGGAAAATAAATATTGATAGTTTTTGCGTCGCTTGTTGCTCATTGTTGTGCAATTAAAGAACGTTATTGTTGCATCACAGTTATTCGATGTGGCCGAAGTACAGTTCACAGTATAGAAAGAAGGCCCCCCTTGAAGTTTTGCAGTTTTTTCAAAAGTATAACCTTGGGAACTCTGTTCCAAATATAGTAATAATGCTGGGGATTTTCCTCACAATTGCCGTTAGTGTTGCTACCTGTGAGGGGAGTTTTTCGAAACTAAAACTGATCAAGAAATACTTAAGATCTAGTATGAGCGCCTTGCGGTTAAGAAATCTTGCCACACTGTCTGTAGAGCAACAATTGACAGACAAAATAAATTTTGACATTGCCATTGAAGAATTTGCCAACAAAAAGACAAGAAAAGTTAGTGTGTACAAAATTGCAGTTTTCGTTTCAGAAATAAAGATGGTCTTAATTTTTTATACTTTTTTACTATTTTTTCCCTATATGTCATTTTTGCTTTTGTTTAACTGTTACTTAGAAGGTTTGAGTTTTTGGTGTGTATTTAAAGCATACCATATTTGAGCATGTTAGAGCACTTTAATATTATAATGGTGCACAACTAGTTAATATACATATACAAAGCTTTAAGAGCCAGCAGTATGTATTTTTATAAGCTTCGGGGCGGCAAACTCAAGGACCGCCCCGGGAACCCCACACTCTAGCTACGCCACTGCATGTACCCCCTGGAGCATTCCAACAGATGAGCATGTACCCCTTTAGTACTTCAATAAATAAGCATGTATCCTTTCAGCATTTCGTCAGATGAACATGTACCCAGTCCCGTCGCCACGGGGGAATTTGGTGGGCTACGCCCCCAAATAAAGCTCCAAGCCCCCCCAAATGAAATATGAAACACTATAAGTCAGTGGAATTTTTGTCAAATTTGAATGTCAAGCCCCCCCTTCACGAGTGTAAAGCCCCGCTGCACAAACGTAAAGCCCCCCTATTGACGACTTTCTGGCGACGGCTCTGCATGTACCCCTAAACTGTCTTATGAGAAAATATTTTGTCATGATTATTCATAGATATATTTAACAATAAGCATATAATAATTTTGCAATAATATTCATTGATATATGTATGAATATTTGGAAATAAATAATATGTAAATATTTTTCTCTTCTATTGCTAACCTGAAATGTACCCATGGGGGTACATGTACCCCAGGTTGGGAACCCCTGATCTAAAGCAATCATAGATCCAAAGTCGGCACCACAAAAATAGACTTTTGAGGGATACTACACATAAGAAGGACATACTTTCACGTTTCTAGGACAAGCGACTAAATAGGTTACGCCTGCGTGGGGCCCCAAACACTAAGATGGCCTAGGGCCCCGCGCTCCCTTAATCCGTCCCTGCCATTATCTTCTCATAAACTGTGTGAACGTGTCTTTCATCGACTTTCACCATGCTCATTCCCTTTTTTGGTGCACGTTCTTCACTTTCTGAGCCACACAATTGTATCTTTGGATGCGTGAAAGCAAATCCATAGTTTAAATTTGCATAATTGCTAATAATTTCAAAGCAAAATTTCTTCATAATTACAAGCGTTTTGACAGATTTTTAGGGCATTCTCCGGTTGGCATGTGGCCCTACTAAGGTTATTTTCACTGGTTGCTGCCATTTCGATAGCGCAATGATGTGCACTAAAATACCGACTGGGAGGGATAATGAAAAAGCAGAAAAATAAGACATAAATAAGTCTAAATCGAAAAAACATTTTTATCACCTCCTACGCTTACCCCACCTCTGCTAACAGCATGCGATCTTCTCACCCGCATAAGTTTCAAGTTTATTATGATTCAGTTATTAACAGAGGTGAAAGTAAGCCGGAAAGGCCCGGAACGCTGTTCCGGTGAAAGAATTTGCCAGTACGGCGTTCCGCTTAGAGTTTCAAGTACGCTAATATGTATTTGTTTCTCTGTTTTCGTTCAATTCACATTTTTTACTATGCCGTTAACAAAACATTCTACAGAAGAACGAATGTACGGCCTCAGAAAATAAGTCAAACACGGTGCAGCGCAAAGCATTGAGATGCATCACAATGAGGATTCTCTTTTTATGGTGTTGAGAAAGAATTATTGTTACGTATAGTTTGTCACACAGAACGTCTGAAGCAGTTTCAGATTACAGGACTAGGAGGACAGATTGACAGAAGTACTTTCGTTTCGTTCAGACTGGGTGTCCTTCTTGTTGCTTTTTATGGGTCAAATACGGGTGAAGACAAGATTAACTGGCCTGCACTGTGGCCAAGGCTACAGACATTCAGTGGAGCAAATGTTGACAGTTTGTGATACCGCACGTGTTCAAACTGGGTGTGTTCTTTGACTTCAATTGTTTTGTAGTATAGTAATCTTGAGCCATTCTGATATGCTTGCGTTACAGCTCAATGCATAGCAAAGATTTCAACTACCGTTGACCAGAAATAGACATGTATCTCGATGTACGTGTAGCCCCAATTTGTAGCTTGAGCTTATTGGTGTCGTTAGCAAAGTAAGCTTCGCGAGTAGGCTACTGTACGGCCAGGTGTCAGTTGCTTTCTGTTTTTCAAAGTAATCTGGATAAGGGGATCTCATCTAGGCTGGACTGTGTTGACTTGAGAATGCCGAAATGTGCGTATGAGAGTAGATCTAGTAAGCGAAAGAAAGCCAGTGCCAAAGCAGATGAATGAATATTTGAAAACTGTGTTAGCAGAGTTTTAAATAAATTACAAGCTTTGTGAATTGTTAGAATAAGTACAAAATCTTATCAAAATGCGAAAAAAGTACATATTTAAATTAAATAGCTTCTTAATTTCGTGATTTTCTGCACTTTTTCGTGATTTTCTACACAATATTTCTAATCTTTTTCCAGATTGTCTGTGGAAAGAAACCCTTTCTCAGCAAACAATCGGATATTGAGATCTTGCAGACTTTAATATTTTGTCTACGAAGTAGGATTCATCAGCGCTTATTCAAATAGAACTTTTGCAGGTTTATTGCCAAATCTTGCTGAGAAGCGCGACATGCTTAGAAGAGTTCTACTTCTGCCACAAAATGTTAATGATTTTTTACTTTAAAATTTGAATTTTGCGAGTTCGCGAGAATGAGATTTAAGTGCCCAAATGGTCAGGTGGTACTGCGCAGTTGCGCAACTGAGAGGGAACATTGTTCACCGCTGCCTTTTCCGTTAGTTTCATTGTGACTGTTTTTGTTCCGGATATGGAGATAGTTCAGAAGAAAGCAAAATGTTTATGAATTGGAACAACTTGTTCTGTGAACGTATCGAGAACGTGTAGTGCTAATTTATATGACATCCATCGCGACTTTCAGAACAGGCCTCCAATTAAAACAGCTTAGGGCCCCCAAATGAAAATATGGGCCTGCGTGTTGCATATATAGTACTAGTTGCAGGTTTTCTATTTTCTGGTATGTAGATTGCAAGTTCAGTACTAGTTGTATCTGCATATACAGCAGGGTTTTTTAAGGTGTCTTAGGGACCCAATTTGGGTCCCTAAAATCAGAGAAAATCGGGTCCCTAGAATCAGAGAAACTTATCATCGGGTCCCTAGAATCAGAGAAAATCGGATCCATAGAATCAGAGAAACCGTGTCCCTACAAGTCCATGCCGGGTACCTAACGTTTTCCTTAAAAAAAGTGATATACAGTAATAGGTGGACTATCACCGTTTTCCTAATTTTAAAGCTTAAGATCAAAGAAGATGCAATGAAAAATTGATCAATTATGGAGGAGAAAAGAAAGTAGCAAAGAAACATTGAGTGCAACAACAAGTAAAGTTAAAATAACTGTGAGTGATGTTGGCGCCCAAATTATAGCACAATCAGTGACCCCCAATCAACACAACAAGAACAAGCTGATTCCATTTTACTTCAAGAAACTAGTTCAACTATTTATCCATTAATATGGAATGAACAACAATATGCGGATTTTGAACACAAAAACAATTGGATGTACTGTATGCTAATAACGGAAAAATAGGATGCACTTCTTGTCGTGAAGTAAATATTTTTGGAGTGAGAGCATCCCGTTGTGTCATTATTTCGGCTCGATGTGTAGAGGCCAACCCACGTTACATTGCACTCATGCACTGTTATCGGATTCGCGTTGGATTGGGAATCCCACAAATCACTCAAGCACGACCGTGAACGTCTCACTGAGCTGCTTGAGCTCGCATTTTTTCAACCATACCCGATTCAGCGAATCCAACTAGCAGAGGTAGGTTGGGAATCCGATGATAAGGGATTTGAGCGAAAAAGAAGTTGGGTGGTTTGTATTAAGTCTTGGGCAATCTTTTCTGTACTTGTTTGATGCTAAAACGCTACCGTGGAATAGATTAGCCTATTCAAGCCAATTTGCAGCAAAAATGACGGATTAATTTATTTAATAGTTTTACCTGTAGGCTAACTACGCCTAGTTAGGGAAACAATCAGCAAAATTGAATTGGTCAAGCAAACTGAAAGATTTTTCCGTAGGTTTCAAGACATCAGATATTGGGCTGAAGGACTATTACCCCAATACTGATTAACAGGTTTTCATTACACCTTGGTATAGTAGGCTAGAGTGATTCAACCTCTGCGCAAAGTATGTAATATAAATATTGGAAGTGGATGACTTCAGTAGGCTATAAGGCTACACTTTGAACTTTGTATCCCAGTTATGTTGCTACGAATGCCTCAGTTCATGATGGAACACATGGAGTAGCATAAAATGTGTCATAAAAGTTTGTGAAATAGGTTACAATTGCAATTTGGTGAATTGGAGTGCCTACTGTTCATAGATTACGACTTACAAAGTGCAGTGAATCCTCATATTTGACACTCTGTTGTATTGGACTGCAGAGAATAGACTAGTTAATGATCTAGATTGAAATCAACAAAGTGGCTTTGCATTATGAAAAGAAACTCTCATTTCCTGCCCTGTAGAACTAAGCTGTTCAAATTCTATTACAAGTCAATTGAAGAGTGCAATTACGATGCGACGTGGCTTTCATGACTTCATCGCTCAGCAGTTCACTACGATTTTCTCTGCTGGCTGTTATTTTTCGGACTACACTAAGTAGAATCACGTCTCGGCGATTCCAACTACACCTACGAAAAGCACCTTTCTGTAGCGGAATCAGCTTGCACCCTTTCATTTTCACCTATTCCCCAGCTTTCACAATACCATAGGCCAACTGCACGAAGCAAATCTTCGAGCAAATCCTTGCAGTGTAGAAACGCTCCGATATCGAGTTAACAAGCGCGTTCACGAAGGTAAGCCAAGGGCGAGGAATCGCTCACGTGTCAATCCGATAACAGTGCAGTGTAAAGTGGGTAAATCACTTCTTGTGGTAGCACAAGAGTTATGATCCCAGTTATGATCGTTGTGCAAAAAAATCCGCGAGCACAAAAACTCTCAAGCACATACAGAAGCTATCAATATTCTTGAAATAGCAAAGAAAGGCGTTCTGAAAACTCGAGTAGTGGATTGAAAGACCCTTTGCCCGCTTTGTGCATTCACGTATTGCTAAACTTGAATGCACAAGGTGAACAAACTGTCTTTCAATCCACTGCTCGAGTTTCCAGAACAGCATATTATATGGCAAAAAATAGCAAATCTTTCACAAACTTTGAAAGTTTGATTGATCTTCAGGAAGGTAATTCCATAGAGATGGGACGTGTCTTACACAGTACAACTGTTGCCGTTGATACAATAGGTCATGTGTCTTCACAGATGATAAAAAACTTAACTAAAAGCATTGTGGGGAGGAGCAAGAAAAATGTTGTAGCCGACGAATCTACCCGCGTTGGTGACAAATCAGCTTTAATCATTTTTGTAAAAGCTAGCGTTGATGGCGAAGCGGCACCTGTTAGCTTTCCGCTGGATTTGGTTGAGTTGGAGACTCTGTGTGCTTCTCACATTGAAGACGCAATCTAGAACTGTTTCTTAAAGAATGGTTTCACCAATGAGTTGCTGTAAGAAGTCTTAATTGGATTTTGCAGCAATGGAGACAGCGTAATGTTGGTGACAAAATCAGGGTTTGAAAATTGCTCAAAGATAAATTCCCTGATATAGTATTGTGGCACTGCCTAAATCACAGACTTGAACTTGCTGTTGGCAATACACTAAATGCTACCAGTGGCGCAACTGACTTGCAGTCTTTTCTTGAAAGTTTATGTTCTTTATATAGCCAGTCACCGAAGAACATGCGAGAACTTAGTGACTGTGCCCATGATTTGCATATCAGCCTCAAAAAGAATCGGAAAGTGTTTACTATTCGCTGGATGGCTTCATCTTTCAGAGCGGTATCAGCAGTGAAGCATTCTTTTCCAGCCTTAGCCCAACGTTTTCAGAACGCTTCAAAAATGAAACTAGACAAAGTGCAGAAAAAGCTAGATTTCAAGGATTCCTTTCCAAATTAGCGCTAATGGCGGACGTCTTCAACGATTAAAAAACTTGTCAGAAACACTGCAAAACCGAAATACCACAATGCCAAAAACCGAAAACTTACTGTTCAAACAACAATTATAGAAAGCCCTATTGTTTCTCCGGGACAGCATCCTATTTTGGCTCAACTTGCAGAAGAAGCAATGTCGTTTCAGGATGTACAATTGCGAGAAGGTAGAAGCCCAATCATCAACCAGACTCATTTCATTCGAGCTGTAGCTGACAACATGAAACAACTAAGGCTCTTTACTGCGGTATCAAACAGAGCAGGCGCGCAATCAGGGGGGCATTTGGGCATTGCCCCCAAAAAAATTTTTCAAGACTTTGCATAGCAATTTTGACATATGCAGAAACTTTCAAAGAATAAAGATGAAATTTTTGGTGTTCTAATCATTTAGAAAGGCTTATTTGAATTTTTCTTCGTCCGACTGGTTAATTAACTCCTTACAAGATTTATCGTGAGTCAAGCCATCTGATCGAAATTTCGTAAATGATTGCTATTTAACCACAAATACGCTGGAATTGGGAGATAATTTCACCTGTTGGTATTTGTAAGGCATTTTTTATCCTTGTGTTCGTGTACCATTCTGAAAATCTTCAGAAATGCAGTGTGTGTTTACGCTTGCTTTTGTTTCTTGCCTATCTTCTGAGGACGAGAGTTTGCACAGACTTTCGAAACGTCAACAATAAATAGTGCGTTGTTATCACACTAGTGGAGCAAAGCTTGCAGCCAGTCGACTATGTTCGGCAACAGAAACAGCACACATTGTGCTAGCTTTACGTTTGCGTGGGGATATTGTAGGCTACTTTCTAAGAATTTTTGCATTGCATTTTTAAAATTTATTAGAAATGCTTTTTCCAACACTTGTCTTGTATTCGACATAGCAGTGCAAGTGTGCGATTGCATTTAGTGGTACTTAGGTGTCTCTGAGCAATAACGCTAGGTCATAGGGAAGGCATGGTATGTTTAAGTGCTGGAAAGATTTCTCCAGAGATGTCTGTTTAGTTGGTCTTGTTACTTTTATAGCTTTATTTTGGAGATAACGAGAGGCTGAATTATTGCGTTTGAAGCATGTACCCAATTGAGGACTGAGCAAGTAAGGTAGGATTGAATTGATGAGTTATAGACAACTTTCAATGCAGATTGTGTTGTGTAAAACTCCACAAGCTCTTGATAATTCAGTTTTTACCTTTCGTACATGAGATTTCCAGCTTAGCTTATTGTCAAGAAGAATCCCTAGGTATAAGCAGGCTTATTGTTCTGTCTGTGTCAGCTACAAACACACTGCACTAATTCGCTTGGTATTCTGACATCATGCTAGTGGTGTGCAGAGGGGGGGCATCCAAAGAGTGAAATTACAAAAATAAAAATACTGTAACTAGATGATTTTTCCTATTGTAAGGCTACTAACACGTGCTGCATGCATTTAATTTTTTGAAACTTGTTGTTTTTGTCAACATCAGAGTCTATAGAACAGTACTTTTTACGTTATCAAATGTCAGTAAGTCTCACATCCTTCAATACCAGCAGGGACCTGCACTCTAGATATGCGGCGCACACCCAATCAAAATGATAGTGATGTGGATTTTTCCAGATCGTGCGATCAAGAGAAAATTACCAAAAAGAATTGAAAGATATTTATGGACGTTTAACCCTAATGGATTTTCTGAGCCAAATTTCAAAACTGTGCTATTTACACTTGCTTGATTTAGCCTACTTTTTAATGTATCACTAGTTTCTGACTTTTTAATGTATGACTTTTTAATGTATCACTGACTTTTTAATGTATCACTAGTTTCCCGTTTCATTTTCTGATGTGGAAACCCTTGGTGTGTGCTAATGCAGCCGCATACCTGTACTTGCAATATGTGCATCATTTCAATCTTCGTCATTAGTTGGCAGTTCAGGCGGATTGATCGTAACGGCTCACACAAGCCCGTATCTGTTTTGTCCCCTCAATAGTTCTGCATATAACTGCCACATAGTAAAAACGAAGTTTTCTTGCATACTCTATGCACATTCTCAATTCTTGTGTACTGTAGCTTACCAAGTTTCAAACTGTAAATCAGGGTTCTCAAACTCAAATTGTTCCGAGGGCCAACTGAGGACTTACAAAGTAATCCGAGGGTCGCATTATGATTGCCCTACAGGGCCATTCTGACACTGACGCGACAATGGCTCCTGAAACTAACTACTTGCTAGAAACAGCTTCTCTATTTTAATTTCTTACGAAAGGTATCGTGAGTTATAGGCAATACATTTCTGGCCGTGTATTTTTATAGTAAACACAAAGGATGCAAACCACAACCCCAAGTCTCACTGGTATTGACCAGATCTTACTGGTTCGAGAAGTGGTAACTGACTTTCTTATGGAAATATATTTCGTGAAAAAGTTTAAACTCTTCGTTTTCATATTGGTGCTTCTTGTGTTTCCAAAGTCGTATGTGCCACGTGGTGACGTTACACGTTTCAAGAAAAAAAGCATTTTTTGGAAAACTGTGATGGTACTGTCATTTGAAGAAAATTATTTGGAAGACATAATGTAAATGAAAATTTCCTGCAACACATATATTGTATCGTCTTGAATGAGTGAATCCTTTTAAAACCGTATATTTCTCGGTAGCTGCAACTTAAATGAAACTGTTACGTGAAACCAAACAGCTTTGCATTGCTGTTTAGCCTTGCATGGAACACTATATACTTTAAGTTTTCTTCGCGTGTAACACGCAGTGGTATTCGGCCTTGTATCTAAGTTCAGATTTGATAATAGCTGCGACCGCCTTTTCATCCAAACTCGGTACATTTTCATGCTACCGACTATACAATTAAAAGTTGTAGGTTTGCTGCAAGCTTTCGAGGTATCAGCCGACTGGGTTCTGTTTTCGTGTCTTTTGATGATTGAAACTTGCGCATATCTTTTTTCCAGTAACGGGTCTCCACAAAAGCGACGAAGTCGAATTAATCAGCAAATATCTTTAATAGTAAATCAATTTCACGTCACACTACACATCCTCAGTCCTGAAATCTTATTCAAAACACTACTACCCTGTGTGAGTTTGTTGCTGTGCCTCCAGTTTTCTTGTGAATGCGAGGGAGTTTTGCACCTGATTTATTTCGTGAAAAAATTCGGTGCATTTCTTTAGCTTCGGAGCGTTTTAACCGCCTGAAGCGACGCTGAAATATCAATTTCGAAAAGTTGTAGTCTTTTAGCCGTCAAAGGCTGATAAATTGCGCAGCACAACGTAGTGGCGTATGCAGAAGATTTTCATGGGGGGGTTTCTATCAGTGGCATATGATTGTCATTTGCATTTGCTGTTCGCTCTTTGTGACGTCACAATTTGACGTCATATTCATCTTTCCAAACCAACTTTTTGGCGAAGTTTGTTGACATAATATGCATATTCTTCTACACGCACTCCCCTTAATTTATGTGTCATGGTACTGAATGTAAATTATCAGTTCTCCAGGTTAGAATATCGGAGGAAATACACTCAACCCTACGCCACAGCAGTTCTTAACTGCAAAAATATCAGGCATCGCGTTAAAACAGGCGAGTAAAACACGCTTATCACTGCGTCAGAGCGTTTTACAACTGCAAAATGAGGCTGCGTTAATGTCTCGTCGATTAGAAGCAGTGGAGCATAGAAAGTGTGGGACTGGGCTGTCTGACGCAAACCCCGGTTTGCAAAATCGAATCTTGCTAAACTACACAAGAATTGAGAATGCGCATAAAGTACGCAAGAAAATTTTAGAATTTTTATGTATAGAAGTCCAGCAAATTTTTTGTTGTCCCTTTTCCCTGCTGAGACATTATCAAATGCCTGAATGCTTCTATGTTAACAACTGTTGTTTTTGAGCTCATGTAACACCTCTATCATGCTACAGAAATTGGTAAAGTAGTCAATGCGGTCAGAGCTTGCGCTGATCAGCCATAGCAGAGAAAATAAAGACAATTGTTTCGGATAAAGTGAACTATCGCGGAACAATATCTTAAACATGCGAAGTGGACGAATGGTCTGCAAAAAGTGGTGAGATGGTTTCTGGATGCAGACGATAGCCCAGATTCCCAGCAAAATCTCATTATTACTTTTTGGTCCATTTACAATGTTACTTGAATTTTGCATGCAAATTCATTCCGTGGTATTTACAATAAGTCGACAAATTAACAAGCAAAAAGTATGTGAAAATAATTAATCTCCTTTGCGCAGGTAATAAAGTTTTTGTAAAAAATCAAACTCAAGGGGGGGTTCAACCCCAAACCCCCCCTTGCGTACGCCCTTGGCACAACGTCATCAAAAGGAAACCTGAAACAAGTGTCGACTCAATCCGGAAACGGGCAATGCAAACACTTTACTGTACTGTACAGTAAACTGTTTTATATGATTATTTTCCCTTCCTCGTGCCAAAGTAACATTTGTGCTGTTGATAAAATCCGTTGTTGCAATCAACGAGGCGCGAGCTTTGACTAGGAGGCCTTGGCAGAATAAAGCCAAAACGTTTGCTGTAGCCTTTGCTGAAACGCGTTGAGCTCCGTTCCGCAGAAAATCGACGTGACGTGCAATCACGCGTGACAGTTTTGCCAACACCACAAGTCGTGTGCGTTGCTTCCGTAGTAGAATTGCAGCGCGCAACGGTCTGAACGATCACTTATTATGGTTTCGTGCTGGTCTGTTCAGACATGGTAGGGTTGTAGAAGCTTGTCGTTAGCATAAAGAACATCTGAAACCATTTAAAAGTGGACCATGGCAGGCGTACACAGTCTACTAGTCCAGCATGCCTCTCAGTTAGTCCAGGTTTGTCGCAGAAATGAGCAGATGCTGATTGGCAATGCAATGGGATCTGTGGCTACTCTGGAAGCGAAAGAAAATGACGGTGTCAGCATTGTTATAGACAGGTTAGTACAAACTGCTTGGCATCCTTTTACTTAGAAATTGATATCAGAGCATCAAGCTCGGACTGAAGCGGCGGAAGAAACAATATGTCGCAGTACTTTCACCCAGTGGTGGAGGAACCTTTTCAAAGTGTGGGTACAAGTCCACGTCGAAATAACTGGAATTATTTTGTAGTTTGAATTGGCAATTTTGACGTCACAAGCATTGGAATATGACATCATTAACTTTTGTCAGCTTGTTGAAGCAATTTTATGGAATGATTTATAACAGTGCCCCTCAACCTTTTTGTCATCGTGGAACCCCTGGTATACTTTCGCGTTTGTCATGAACCTCCATTCACAAAAATTAAAAAAACGCTAATGGCTTGCAAGAAATTCAAATATTTCGTTATTAGACACTTCAACAAGTAAACAGCAATTGCAGAAGTTAAAAAGCAAGAACTTTAATGCCTCGGTTGTTCTTGCATTTCTGGAATGTATCTGCTACATTCAGAATTTGGTCATCCGGCACATAGGACCCGCATCTATGTGTCGTGCCCAGTGTTGCCACACTGTTGTTATGGAAAAATACTAGATTTCATGATTAAAAAAACACCAGATTCACAAAAAAAGCACTAGATTACAAAAACAAACTAACACACAGTGAAAATGCCCAGAAAATGCGTTGCAATGCCAACCATAGACATTGTGCAAACTCATTGGAAACCAGAGACAAAGAAAACGGGAGATGGCAGCAACCAGTGGCGTAGCAAGGTTAAGTGTCGCCCGGGGCCGACAATAAAACTGCCGTCCTTTCAACCCCACACATTTGCTTACAAAAATTGTAAATAAAAAAAAGATCATGTTTCGTGCTTATTTAAATATATAAGGATTAATAAAGCATCTTCAAAATCGCAATCAGACGCTAACAAACAGAAATGTGTCTTGTTTTTTATTGTCGAGTATGATTCTTGCTTTTTCTGCTTGTCGCCACCATAGTTGACACATTCCAGAGGATCAAACGGAAAAATTAATGGATGTGATGGCGGCATACCTACTTTACAAATGTAAACATTTATGCATGTTAAAATTTCGTGTAGTATCCCAATCTTTAACTAAAAAAGTATATATACTGCGTATAGCAGGCTATAATATTAATTTCATAATATGATCTCAGTGATGTAAAGGACGTTTCATTTGCTCACTTCACGTTTCAGTAGTAAGAAGGCTTCAAACGTTAACTCTCTCGGCACGTGAGCGGAACCCTATATAGGTGCAAGGACCCATTTTGAAAAAATATTTTAAACAGGTTTAAAACCGGCTATGGTTGAGAATCGCTGGCTTGCAGTCTTCATTGTGACCTGCACACTTGATCTAGCTGTTGGACTTCTTCGAATTATACGTGCATGGTGTTATTCCTTGCCTTTGTTCGTTACCAACAGAACCATCACCAGAAGGTCTTCAATTGGGAGACTACGTTTGTGTAGGGGGGACTGACATTCTAAAATTTGACAAAAAATCCACTGATTTATAGTGTTTCATATTCCAATTTTAGGGGACCTGTAGCTCTTTTGGGGGGCTAAGCCCGCCCAGCCCCCGTGGCGACGGGACTGGTTACCAACAGACTTCTATTTCGAAAACTGTATTATCAAACCATGCCAGCTGGGACTTAGGCCTTTTGGATGCTCAGCAGTGATTACAACGTCTTACGTTCGACGGTATTGCGATGAACAACTTTATTCAGTGTAGCCATTGCCAAGCTGTACAACCATTTCGATTAACCCTCTTTTTAATAAAATCGTTAACCACAATCATATCTAAACATATCGTTTACCCTTGCGTTAGGTTTTCAGACTGAGGTTCTTGCCTCAAATTCATCAATATGAGAGCAACCCCCTTTTTCAACTTTTCTTGTTGAAATAACTTTTTCTATGACTGCCAATGTTTAAAAAGGCGACTTCACGAAAACCACCTTGCCTATCGGCTGGCTCTTATCCACTCTATTTGTAGTTCAAACCGATAATCTGAGCTCAAAGTTACCTAAGATAATGCACCAACTGCACTACCCCGCTTCAGGGAAGTCATTTTCCGGCACCATTACGTCATGCAGAAAAACGGCAGTTGTATTGAAACTGAGAAAATTATCTTTGCAAAGTTCTTCACTTCAACCGCCAAAACTTAATGTTGATCAATTCACCTAATGACTGGGCTACAGCTTATGGCAGATAATGAAAATATCTCACTGAACATTAAAAAATAGCATGAGATGTGCCAAGAAATGTTTTTTTTATAATTTTGGCGACGGCAATTAGCGGCATGCCAATGCCTGAAATATGCTTCTTACCGGGGCAGTTTAGGCGAACGATCTTGCCCAAGGAGCACCACGGCGATTCACTCAGTGGCCGTGGATCGAACGCTCAACCCTCCGATTGAAAGGCGG
>Ga0210059_1008534_pt1 | contig 16151 bp, 7 predicted proteins | sample Ectturendosymbi2_FD_188042 | JGI IMG/M metagenome (GOLD analysis project Ga0210059, IMG submission 188042) | Ecteinascidia turbinata endosymbiont from Florida, USA - Sample 2 (SPAdes) (version 2) | ecosystem: Host-associated > Tunicates > Ascidians > Unclassified | place: Key West, Florida...
CACGTGCACAACAAACCTCCAACGTTCGCAACGCCGTATTGGTTATGGTGCGGACCAGTTGGTTATAGTGCGGACCAGTTGGTTATGGAGCGGACCAGTTGGTTATGGAGCGGACCAGTTGGTTATGGTGCGGACCAGTTGGTTATGGTGCGGACCAGTTGGTTATAGTGCGGACCAGTTGCTTATGGAGCGGACCAGTTGGAATCTGTTTGGTTAAATCAATTATTATGGTGCGTCCTCCGTTCAATAATCGAAATTTTAGTGGTTAAGTAGGCTACTAACGCCAATAATGCTGACTGGCATTTCTTAACCTGACTACACTGGCTGAAACATGGCTTAGTGAAGGCTTCGACGCAAACCTGCTGTTAAAAACGGCGCAGCCATCAAAAATCAAGAAATTGAAAGAAAAGAGATAGTAATTGGCAGGTCCGTAACCAGGGGGGACGAATGCCCCCCTGAAAATATTTTCCGCCTCCATGGAAAAGTGTGTTGGACATAGGTTAAAAAATTTTGGTCCCTCTCAGAAGTCTTCGCCCCACCTGGTGTCCCAAGCTGGTTACGGGCCTGGTAACTGGCAGCATTAGTTTTTTTACCGTTCACTTGATAAAGTATGGCATGCTAGGCTGGTCCTGACAGCAAGTCTTGAATAGACTTGTCAGCACTCTAGAAAAGATCCATTCCAGCGCTCACACCTCCTACACGTAGATGCTTGTTCCACATATAATCACGTTGTTAATTACGGAAATAAGGGGGGGTTGTTGTACATTAGAAACGTTCAGTAGATGAATGAAATTTATACCAAATTGCTACATAGCTTTACCTAGTATATGTGAAATTGAAATTAATAGGAAAAATATTAACCCGTCTGTATCAAACCTGCAATGGTGTAGTAAGTACCTTTATCTTCTCATAAACTGCGTGAACGTGTGTTCCATTTACTTTAATGATGTTCAATCAAATTTACTTGGTGTACGTTCGTCACTTTCTGAATCACAGTTGTATTTTTGGTCCTTCTTTGGCGCCCTCGGCAGTCGCCTAGTTTGCCTAATGGTATCACCGGCCATGAATCGCTAATGCTTCAAGAAAATAACTTTATTCTGAATAAACTGGCACACCTCGGTCTAGGGGCGGAGCAAGACATTTTCATTTGGGGGGGCGACTGGAGGGGCCAGTTTTGCAACAAGGGGAGCTGTCAATGGTCTGTGTAGGACTTTCAGAAAGAGACCTAATTTGGGGGGGCAGTGCCCCCTCCCCTAGCTCTGCCCCTGCCTCGGTCCCAGCGTGTACGTGTATCAGTAAAATTTGTCTATGACATGACTGTGAACATCCAGTGGAACCAGAAACAGCACATTTAATGCAAATGTCCATTTCGCTGTTTGTTTGCAGCAATTGCTTTGATTATACTCGTTAATTTTGTTGGCAATTCTGCGACAGAATCCAGCATGGGTCAGGCAGGCGTTTGGTTTTGATACTACAACTGCAGATATAAACAACCAACACATAGATGACATCACTCAGATTTACAAACGCCAGTTCCAAAAGCATACTTTCAGAATTTGCATTTTGGTGTCATCAAATAGAACAGTAAGACAGTACTGTATAACTACATTTGTTCGAGGTTCTCTCGTCCCCAGTAGTCACATACTTGAGAGCATGCGTCGTCTATGCTGGTGCAGGCTTGCGTATGAACATGATTTTAGGATTGTCCTTCTCTAAAACAAAGCCACGAGAACTCTTGTAGCCAAAAATTAACGGAAGACGCATTGATTAATTTATCAAATTCAAAAGTGTGGGTTGATTACGCTTCAGAAACGTATTTGTTTTCTTGTTGCTATTTTTATTTTATGTTATAACTGTGCAACAAAATGGGCTTTGACGAAAGCATGGAGAATAACGCCTGGGTGTCCGTCAGGTTTGTGGAGATGAGGGATCACCAGGGGGTGCAGGGACCACCTTGAGCTACCTGGAATTTTTTTTCACAGTCTACTGCAACGTAGATCAACTATCTGATGCTTTCATAGGTTGCAAAAAGCTGATGGAGCCAGAACATAAACTCAAAGTGATGTTCGGAACCCTTCAAGTCCCGCGAAAACCACGTTTCATGCAGAGCTCAGCAATCCTATACCTCGGCAGGCGATTGAGCTAGAGAGCTGTTCAAACCCTCTACGGATTCAGCAAGTCTTGTAGTCAAAATCGAAAAAAAAATTTTTTCGTTTTCGGTGGGGAACGCCACAAGTGGGATATCTTTACCTGGCCCTGGGCCCAAACCCATTGGGCCATTATTATGGCTCAAGATTTTTTCGGAAACTACGCCAAAATCCGCGTCTTTAAGAGCCCTTGAATGACTTTTCTAGCATATTTGTAGCCGAAATTATGGACAAAACAGCAAAAATTGGTGAAAATTTCAGCACCCCCAAACCCCAGTCTGGGCTGGAAAACATCTTTCTAAATGGCCATCACTCGCCAGCGGATCGAGCTAGAGAGCTGTTCAAATCCGGTCTGAATGGGGAATGACTTGTAGTTTAGGCTGAAAAAAAACTGTTCGCCGTGCGATTTCGGCCTTTTGGACTATGTTTACAAAACCACAGGTTGTTTTGACAGGTTTCTCTAAATAATCCTTGACGTCAACGGCCCGTGGGAGTGCGTGAATCGAGCAGCGCGAAACCGCGCGAGATTTAAATGCATTCAAGAGGGTTTGATGGACTTTAGTATTTCTGGTTGAGTTATGGAAAAAATCGTAGAATATGAATATGGGAAATCCCCTGGACGTCATTGGGAAATTCCTGACATGCTTGGAATATTTTTGGCATAACTTTTGAACCAGAAACGCTAGAAACTTGATCAAGGGCTCTAAAAACGCGTATTTTAGCATAGAATCCAAAAATACTGCGAGTCACAATGTTGGGGCGTGGGATCGGATGATGTCATATAATTAACCTAAAAACAGACCCCCATCCAAATTTTAAAAATCTTTTTTTTATTCTAAACTACATGGCGCCACTAGTCATTACAGGGTTTGAACAGCTCTCTAGCTCTATCTGCTGCCGAGATATGGCCGGCCAAAGTTTGGCCTGAACGGGTAAATTATGTTTTTTCTGAAAAGTTAGGAATTAGGCCCAAGGTTTTTGGGCCATAATTATGGCCACAGATGTGCTAGCAGGTCAATCAATGGCTCTATAGACGCGGTTCTCATCTAGTTTAACAAAACTTGAATGGGTCAATGAGTTGGGACCCAGGGCTGGCCTACTTCTTCAAAACATGTCCTCTTTGTGACGTCACCTCCAGAAAACCCCCCACAGAAACAAAGTCGTTTTTTTCGATTTTGACTACAAGACTTGCTGAATCCGTAGAGGGTTTGAACAGCTCTCTTACCTCAATCGCGAGTTATAGGATTGCAACGTTCTACAAGACAAGTGGCGCACGCGGGACTTGAAGGGTTTTAAGAGCCTGAGCACTGTGACGACTCCCTGTCAATTAATTACGAAAATAAACCAGAGCAGAGGAGATGGGCCTAGAACCACTCGCGACACTGAGTACAATGAGAAGCTTTCCTTGTTTAAACCAACCAACCAACCAACTGCAGATTGGTACAACCACTGAGGCGCGGTACAAACAACAGGTGTCCAATTTTTAAACAATACATTTACTTTTTAACAGGTTTTCAATATCAAGAAAAAGAAGCAAGTAGGGACACTAACAATACATTTACTTTTTAACAGGTTTTCAATAAAGAAAAAGAAGCAAGTAGGGACACTTCAGAAGCGTTGACCAAAACAAACGTTGCACTTCATGGGTTCAGCCAATAAACCATCAGAGCAAATAAGAAAGCTTTACGTCACAATGGAAGGAGTGAACCGTATCACATCGTACCATTCAAATGAAAGTCAGGGTTACACCTCTTAATTTCTGCAAAATTTAAAATGTGCAATATATTAACGGTTGGCAAAGGACAAACTTCGCAAAGGATCCGTCTTCATGGGCATTTTCACAAGACAAGTGATCTTAAAGTTACAATTACACAATTAAGTGGAAGCGAAAACACGGAAATTGAAAATTCAAGGAATAGAAATTCAGACAATTACACGATTTTAAATCACAGCTTTGCATCTAAAAAGCAAAGATCAACTTTCATGCAGAAAGGAAAATTAAACTGTAAATTGGCGTTTATGTTTTTAATGCTCGTATAACAGCACTGCACAGTAAGCCCCGTGGTCAGTGCAGAAGGTTACAAGAGCACGTGGTTGTCTTCAGCATAAAGTTGAAATATGTGCAGCAGAAAGAACAACGGAATGTGCTGAACAGCAGCTACTCTGAAAAGATGTGAAAGCAAAGCTTCCTCCATGTTGAGAAAGAGTTTAACATGAGGGGAAGCACCGATTATTGCGTAAGCGGTTATTTCGCAATAAACACTGGAAAGTGTTTAAAAGCACGTTTGTTGCATTCGTTGAGATGAAATAATTCGAATCTCTTTAAAATCACGTGGACTGTTTTTGACTTTCTGGATTACCGGAAGCTAACGAAGACAAAAGTCAGGTCTGATCGAGTCGATGACGTCACGCGGAATCAACGGCGCGATACAAGCAGCAGGAGAAGATGAGAGCGAAGAGCTGTGAGAGAAAAAATATGGTTAGAGAAGCTTCCACGGTTATGGTTTCCAATCTTCCCAGGGATGTTTCTTCGCATTATCGAAATCTTGCAAGTTTTATCAAAAAATAATGACAATCCGAAGATCTAGTTCAGAGGTTCAACCTTTTTTCTCCCGTTTACCCCTTGATAGCTCCCCAACATGTTTACTAACTAGCGCTGTAGAAAAAACAAAGCATTCGGTTGAGAACTCCTGGATCTAGTTCGTAACACACACATAGCTTTTTGGCTTCATCTCAAGTTGACTGGCCTTTAAAAATTGTTTGGCCTCTTGGTTCTTTTTAGGTTCCTACGAATGAAAATATTACTATACCATTTTTTCAGCAACACATTTGCAAAATTTGTGATAAATGATAGATCAGACGCCCGCATTCTGATATGAGAATATATTTTACGGATGCTACATTCGATAATAAGCTTCTGTGTAATCACTGGAAATCTCCAGACTCATTTGTACTGGGTAGTGTGTTGTGTTGTAGTAGCTAAACACTTGCAGACAGGTCTGGGTTTCCGTGATAGAAATGCGACAATGACGTCGACGTGGAATAGCTCTTGTGATTCTGGGGGCAAGTACAGGAGTTGTGGAAGATACCCGTTAGATCAGTACGCAAACTGCACTGTACCTAAAATGTGCCATTTCACAAACCATTATAAAGTCAAGGAAGATCAGTGCTCTAATACAATGCCAAGCAAGATTTAATCTTAATTTTTTTAAAAACATACTTGTATTTTAGATGTTTTTTGTGACAAGGAATGGAAATACCGCAAATGAGTTTGGCTTTTTTCTGGCCTTTAAACAATCGGTTTGGCCTTTGTGGCCTCTTTCCAGCATTGTTCGGCTTTTTGTTGAAATTTCAATCTGGCAACCTGCACACATACATGGGCGTCGGACGGATTTTTCCAGAGGGGCTCAAATGCGGTAAAATTTGTTTTTTCCCACTCACAACTAAAAAAACAACCTTTTTTTGCTATAGATTTCAAAATCCAGGGGGGCGTTTCCCCCCATTCCGACGCCCATGCACACGTATTGTTCAGTACTCGAAAGTCAAATTTCAATATGCCAAACTAAGAGCAGCAACTAGAATCGCAGGGGCGACCGTCGCATAAGGAATTTGTGCTTTGACCAACTGTGAAGATGAAACTTGCTCAACAAACGTTATTAAATAGTACCTGCTAGAAAAGCATATTATATTTGTTGAGCCAATCCAACCACTTCCGTATACACAGAAGCACATCACGCAGTTTAATTTGTGTCACCTTTAAAATGAGCTTGAAACCTACGGAAGTAGAGTTTTTCTGAGAATGAAGCAAAAAATTTAAATGGTAAAAAATTTGTTTGATATAAAATTTTGTAACATAATCAGCTTCCGTCAGTATTTTCCATCCCTCACGAATTTGGTTTCCTTGTGTAGCAGGGGCGCAATCAGCTGGTAGTTTCAATGGGAGTGGGAAAATGATTGCAAATTGTTTTACCTAACAATAAAGTTTTTGGAGATTTATAAATGTTTTTGGAAATTTTGGCGGAGGGGAGCTGCGGTCGTTAGTTAGGGGGATAAGGTAGTTTGACTGCAAGAAAACCAGCATCAGTGGTCCATGGTTCTTGATTAAAGCTTGAGGATACCTACTTCGTACCTGAAAATGTATCTTATGTTCAGCATCACATTGGTTGGCACTTTATTGACAACAGGCTCTTTTAGACTTATACAGCATTTGTGACGAAATACGTACAGCATTTGTGACGAATAAGTCTTAATATAGACTTACCTCAATGGCTAAAATTGCAAGACACACCCCTCCAACAACCCAATAAGCAGCCTTTAACTTCGATTCACAACCCTCTTTGTAGAAATCTGATGTTGCCCGAACGCAGTTTTCCCGATTGGTGATCGTTCCATTCAATGACAAGATGTTTCTCGTGCAGCAAGATTCTGGAAGTTTGTTTCCCGTTGCCACAGGAGTCCAGTTGCCATTGTCTTTCCAATTATTGGGCGAGTTGAAGCCGCAACATCCGATCTAAGCACAGAGAGCGAAATAAGTGGTTTAATCTCTTTTTACTTACGTAGCCCAAACAACGTTTTTAGCATAATTGGCCATGCTTAAACACACATTATTCTAATTTCTAAAGTAGTGAATTTATTTTTATATGCAACTAAATATGAATCCTGCTGCTGAACACAATCAGTTTGTTCCGACGCTGCAATGAAAGCAGGGCCGGCGCTATGTGGTTGTGCCCCCCAAGCCTGAACATTGGAGCCCCCAATGTACTCTATTGCAGGGGTCACCAACGTGGTGTCCGCGGGCACTGAGTCGCCCGAAAGGACCACGTAGGTCGCCCGCGGGCCTGTTCTAAAAATAACATTTAGCATGATCAATGTATTCACAATAACGAATATCAATAGTAAAATGATTGAAGGTAAATTGAGCAAAATTTTTATTTCACAAAGTTTGTATCAAATTAGTAGCCCTTCGCATTAATCGGTACACAAGAAGTAGCTCTCAGTTTCAAAAACGTTGGTGATCCCTGGTGTAGTGCATTTAACACACAATATTTACGTAAAAAAACGTCGATTTATTTTATCAAATGTTTATAAAAGCATGTTTCTACAGTATCAACACAATATATAAAGCAGACAGACTTTAGGATTTGCTGTATTTCAAGCTAGAAAAATTGCCTCTGCCAAGTTTCCAAAGACACACAAATGGTTTTGTAAACTCAGTCATATTTCATATTTCTGCAGTTTCACTTTCAATAGATAATCATTTCCAGCTTTCATCAGTCATAGTTGATCTGTGAAACGTTTAACTTGCTGAAGCTCCGTTCAACAGTATTGCGTACAGCAGTGATCCGCAAAATTTCGTTATAATGGCCCCAAGCCCCTTTTTAGTCGTAATTAAAGGCCCATGCTTATTTTGGAAGGCCCAATATCAAAATTATGTTGTATTCAGTTACCTGTTACATAACAACTCTGTGTTAATGTCATAAACTCTATAATGACAGCAACAATGCCTTGCTAACGTCAAACAATCAATGTTCTATAGTTGTTGCAGCAGCCAATGTTTTAACCCACGCAACCGGCGCAGCACATTAGCTCTTACATACCATGCGATCCACAACTATAAGGTTTGCGCGGCCCAATACAGTGGTGAAACTGACGGGGGTGCAAGCGTGCGAACCTCCATGATAAGCTAATGTAAAAAACCTGGTCCCCATTTACCTTATATTTCGGTATTATTTTGGTTTTCAGTAGGTTTTTGCGTTTTTCGGTTTTTATTTGGACTGTTTTCCGGATATTTCGGGTTTTAGTACTGAAATCCAAATCCAGCACGCTTCCATTTCTCGTTTTTCAGTGTTGGCAAGAGGATCCCCTACGACGGCCAGAGGGACTCCTTCAGCTACGCTTCCCACCCTGGCTAAAACCTCTAGTTACACCACCGGTGCTGCGGGTTCCCTTTCCTCCGTGTCTGAGTGTTGTTAGATGTCTAGTCAACTGTATTCCAACATTTTTGTCCTAAATCCGTGGCCCACTTGAAAACTGCGCTATACTGCCCACAAGTTGAGAAACACTGGTTTAGAGACTTTAACCATTCCTTCAGCGTGGTTAATCTTTTGTTACCAAACCATAGGCGGCGGACGAGGGAGTCAGAGCGTCCGTACCGTGCACTGCACTATTTTTAAGGGAGGTTCGATATACAAGCCCCATTATTTGACTGCATTTGGATTTTTTTAAGTGCATCTCCAAAATTTTGCGCCTTGGATTTTATTTTACTCTTTGTGTCGTCACACTGTAAACGCGTCATTCCGTTTTTCCCCGACGACCTGATACAACAAACACACCCGAAGTAGCTGAGAAAGGTTTGTGGAATATTGGAGTCGCGCCACACTGTTGAACAGAGAGGTTCGAAAAATCTTCACTGCGCTAACTACTGTTTTAATATAGACTTACCTCAATGGCTAAAATTGCAAGACACACCCCTCCAACAACCCAATAAGCAGCCTTTAGCTTCGATTCACAACCCTCTTTGTAGAAATCTGACTGTTTCTAGTGCAGCGTGCATTTTACGTCTTTAAATAAATGCTGTATTCATTGTAAAACACAACCGAGTCAAAACTTGTGAAGAATCAGCTTATTTCATGAATAGGAAGTTGACAATCCTCTTTAAAACCATGCAACGTTTGGAGCTGGTGTCGCGGAAAAAATTCAAAATATAACACAGTTATCGGTTTTTATCGCATTTGGAGCTTTTCAGAACAAAAAAGCAATTCCCGGATTGAACGCTTACCAATGACGTCACACAATCAATCATCCATGATGTGGGTCATAGCCCCGGATCGGTCCCGGTCGCCCAACAAAAAATTGCTACGTCGCCAGTCGCCATAACTTAATCCACACAACATCACTGACGCATCCCACCAAACAGCGGTCTGGACTTACTGTTGCCTGGAAAGTGTTCCAACCGATTGTAACGACATTATCCTGGTTCTTTTCATCGTATTTGTTGATCGAGTCAAGAATGGCCGTTTGCACGCGAGGATAGAAAACAAAAATTAGGATTCCTCCGACAATTTCCATGATGAAAATGACCAAAATAATGCCAAAGAACTGTAAAAAAAAGGGAAAAAATTAACAGAGTCACGATCGCTTCCTGCTGTACCACATCTTTGTGCTTCACAATCATTCAATTATAATTGCTCCGTGATATTAGAATAGCAGTCGTCCCAAGGCAATTCAATTTGCTGAAAAAACCTCATTTCAGTCTCAGACCAGCCACTGATTTTTAGCCGTTGAGTCGCTGACGGTCTGACTCAATTTCAAAGTCTAAACATTAAGTCTAAACATGAATTGGAAAGGAATGTAAAGATACTCACAGTGCCCAGCAGGCATTTGTTCTCCTTGATCGCTCCACAGCAGCCCAGGAATGAGATAACAACCAAAGCTGCACCAACCGCTATTATGACGTAAACAGCGTCGAATATGATGACATTGGTAGCAACAACGTTCATAAAGCTCTGAGCGTTGACGGCCGCCCATATCCCGACGCCCAACAACGCTGCTCCTCCCAGCTGAAAACATCGTAATATTTTAGCACAATGGCTGAACACAAACCAATTTCCAATAAATTTTTATGTGGTTTTCTTCTTTTTATGTAATTATATATCTCACAATCCAAGGTCCATACAACAGCATGGCAGTAATCAGGGTCAAATTTTTACCGAGGCGAATATGTTAATTACATCCCCGGTTGATAATGTTCTTAATTGTAGAATATTGAAACCTAACATCCTGCCCTTATTTAATCCAGGCTGGTAGTACCTCTGGTGGTTGCAACACAGTGTAGCTGCAGTGCAGCTCTTTTTAAAACAGTCACACATTACAATATGGTTTGATTTAGCGTTACAAAGATGTTTTGTGGCAACATTACTCAAGACTTTACCGAGGCAAGTGCCTCATTTGCCTTAATGTAGCTACGGCCTAGAAATGGGATGGTACTAGTGTAACGGCACTTTTAGAGAGCAAACAGAAAAAAACGCACAAGCAATTAAGGCCGTGTCTTTCACCACAAGAAGTCAATCAAGGGATGTAGAAACGTGCGGCAGTTTAAGATATCGTATAATGTCAGGTCTGCGATGCGAGCCGACTGACAAGACAAACTTGCATACAAGTTACTTCAAATCAAAGCATCTAAAAACGGATGACTCATGAGATTGAACTCCGGGTTATTATACGCAGCCATTCGAGAGGAGACTGTGTACCTAATTTCGTAGTTGTCAGATATGAATTGGCATCCAGCAATGAATGTCCATAATTTACTTCATACTTTTAAGGGTAGCGCCATGACAGGAGTGGATAAAACACACGTTGACGTCACAAATTGCAGGAAGAGTTTCAAGCACCCCTTGATGAAAAGTCTACATTTCAGTTTTTATGAAATCTCCTCAGTAATGTTTTGAACCCACGTAGTAAGCACGTTTTTGACACAAAATGGAAAAAAATACGTCGATTAATCATGACGTTGCACAATGCACCGAATGGAGCAGCTTTCCGCATTTTGTGTGATTTGCAAGCGCTGCAATGAATTTCGATTGCTAACCCAACGACAAACAGCGACAGTTTTGAAAAAAAGTTTTGCAGCACATTCAAAAGTGATTTGTTTGTTAGCATTACAGTAATACGATTGGTTCATTTTTAAGTTATCTTAGACAAACCATGCAGAGAATCTCCTTTTTCTGAAAGTGTAATCATTTCAGCAAGTGAAGGTCAAACTACTAACAACTTATCAATATAACTTCACGGTAGAAGTGCTAGTAAGTCGGAAATTTGCATGGTACCGAAACCTACCAGTGCTTGCTTATTGAAGTCAGCTATGCTGCAACTGCAATCGCATTGTCTACATTAGTGATTCTCAATGTGGTCCAGGTGGACCACGAATTTCTAGTGGTCCACAGGATTCCTACTAATAACTAAGATTGAACATGCCCTTGAGTTCGTTGACCTATGTGCAATACAGTTTCGACTAGTTGTTCTTAACTGTCAGCATAGCAACGTGGTCTATCGAATTTTTTTAAAGGATGGTCCATGGGTCAATAAAGGTTGAGAACCACTGGTCTACACTGAAAACATCATTGACAGTTTGCTGGTACGCTTTACGTTGGAACAGTATGACTCAGCTCATGGTGCGAAGCATTTGTGGTTATTTAAGGAAAAAGTGTTACTGTATTATTCATAACCGAAATTGAAATAGTATAAGATACTACTTTTTTGTAAGGCTGGTTTTAATCATGCACCAGTCCACAAATAGTTCGTTGCAGTAAGGTTGCCCGCACCAATACATGCATTTGCTGAGTGTGAGTTATTTCAATGGGAGCTCAAACAATGCCATACATTAACATAAACTGACTGATGTGCACACTTAGTAGTCACAAGCTTTGTGCAGATATTTGTTTCACGGCGGAAACAACAATAGTAAAATTAGTTCTCGGCCACACTGGGATGTACAAACCTCACAGCAGGGGCTCAAACTCGTGGCCCGCGAATGCATTTTGAGTGACCCATGATACTTGCTGTTGAAATTTGCAAATAACTAAAAAGGACTTTTTGCAATAAGCGTTGTACCTTCAGAAGCCCCTATTTAGCCATCCGAGCATTGTGAGTTCGAGACTCTTGCGGCTTATGGTTATAAAACAGAATATTTGTTTTTAGCATATGCATTGCAATGCATGTCCGACTACAGATGAAGAACTTAAATCGCCATACATTCAATTAACATAAGCGCTGGTTTGATTAGTTAAGGCTTGAAACGCAAGAAACAGATTTAAAATGTTAAAGCCAAAGACATTTCAAGTCTTGAAGAGGGGACATTGTGACGTTGTATTAGTATAAGTTGTAGTAAACAGTGAAGATGGGACAAACGAAATCACTTACTTTTTGTGATTTCGTTTGTCCCTGAACGCTGTCGTCCTTCAATGAGGCACGTAGCACCAACACAAGGTACTTACCTTGCTCAGTAAACCCAAAGATCAGGAAACCTACGGTACGCCAGAATTTTTAACTAAATATTGTAAGCCATGGCGCAACCAGCTAAACAGTATCAGGATGTAAATAGCAGGCGAACTTGCGCGCTCTACATTCTTGTGTGGGGAGGACTGTGGCTTAAAACGCTTCTGTAACATCTTATGGTCTGACGACCAACACTTCACAGAAAATCAACAAGTTTTTAATAAATCCATTAGAACAACATCACCCTCTCCCTTACCTGATCTCATCGTTTATAGTAAGGCGTCTGAACCACTTGAAGATACACTTGTTATCCTCGTAAAAAAATATCACAGAAACACAGAAACAGTCTTTTTGAATTGAACACACCACCATAACTACACGATCATCAGCGCACCATGTGCACTCAATATACTAGCAGATAATAGATAACTTTTTTAATGAAATGATTTAACATTTGAAGTTTAAAATAACTATTTTTATTCGACATGTACTCACGAAGAACAGAAGATTAAAGACGAACATCGTATACTTCAGACATTTCATCCCACAGCCCTCCATGCTTCTTTGCAATTCAGTTACTCAGCAACAACAAATCGCAGCAAAATTTTCAGTAACACAGCTACGTCCTGTACAGTTATCAGATCACAGAGTAACTGCCTGAACCTCAACTGCACTGCTTTTATGAACAAATGACGTACGTACCATGCAAGTCCCGTGACTGAAGTGGTCAGTAATAATAGAAGCGCGTAAAAGGGATTTCAAGCCATGAGTGCGCCGTGCCTGTGCTCAGGCAGTCAAGCGTAGACAGTCGCTTCAAATGAACCTACACTGTCAAAACGTCAACGTTTTTAGCCGGAAGGGAGGAGACGTCAGAATCACATGTTTGAAATTTGAGGACACGTTATGACTCACGGCACAGCACTCGTCATGTTTCAGCAAAGCGACATCAAGCGTTGCCACAATCGCACTGAAAATCACGAACGACTTACTCGGCAGCGCAATGAAGCTCTATCTCTTCGCATACTTTATCTTAAGTGGATAAGTTGGAGGCAGGTACTTGTGTGGCATGGCTGAAAGCTTGAAAAGACAATTAGCAAGGCGCACGCTATGTAAACCATTTTCAAAAGTAACATCATGTGCACTTGTCCGGACATAACTCTGAGACATTTACACTGCAAGGTTTAGTGCATATTACGGCAAATATCAAAAACTAAAGCACAAATACCGTTTAATATTTGTTTTCTTAATCTCGTCTTTATTCAAATGACCTCATCCCCCGACTTTTTTTAACGACTGCTGTTTTCATCTAAGAAATGTCGCTCTGTCATCGCTAATTTCTTCCCTGTCAAAGGCACCACAAACTTAAACAGGACATGCATGCCATAAAAACAGAGTTAGTCCAAATGATTACAATGCAGTTTTTAATTGTAAATAAAACAAAAGCAAACGGTGTCAAGCGAAATTTCTGACCTCTTCTTGTTTGTCAGTTATTTTGTTTCTCAAAATAAAGGAATAAAGTTTGGCAATTACGTTTTTGATGTGTGTTGTGCAAATTAAAAAATTTGGCAAGACGTCAGATAAAAAATATTGGACTTAGTCTTGGACCTCAGTTACTCAGTTATTTTTCTTTTTCTATCTCTAAACTGACACACTTACCTAAACACTGTATCCTAAGCCCTAATGAGTTTTCTCAGTGTATTTGGTATGTAGAATACTACGCCTGCATGCGCACATGGCATGAAGTCAGAAATTTCGCTTGACACCGGACCTACTGTAGAGGTGTGAGGTTGAGACGAATAGGATCCTTATGAACGGTTTCATTGCTGATAAAAGCAACTTTGTAGAAATTGAGCCGCTCAGAAAGTTTTGGAAAAAGTCACACTGCTCCACACTGGCATCGGAGAGTTATGAGTTTACTAACAGTTTTCCTTTTGGTGAAAAGCAACCAAAAATGTTCATGTAATAATTTCTTTTATACTTAAATCAGCTCATATTGTGATGGTACTAACTCATTGATGACTTTAATATGGCTGATTGAATTTCAAACAATGAGTTCTTTCTCACATCTCCACAAATACCAGCTTTTCACCATTTACGTAGCGTTGGAGATTGTCATTCCGTATATTTATTGTGATACCGTCAACAGATCAAGGTTGTGAACTACTCGTGAAAGGAATATTTACACGCACCTCTTGTTGCTTGGCAACGATTTACGCGCCAACCACCGTAAATAAGTTTCGCAAATAATGCAGATCTTGCATCACAGGGACAGTCGGACCTTTGCGAAACAAGCTGAAAAGGTGCAGTACTCGCACAAATCACGGATTAGTTGAGTGACTGGGCTTGTGTCCACAGTGGTTCAGTGAAATACGCAAATGTTTCTGTTTGAGTCCAGCAAGGCAGTCTCGATACCCTACGTTGAGAGCTCATATAACTGTGGAAACAAGAGCTGCTGAAACCATCACAAGATTGCTCCGTTTTGTGTGAAAAGCAGAACCACTTTATCTCAGACAATATTCCATCCGCAGTTTGTTTGCCAGCCAATGAGGCGGAATCGGAAACTCCCAACAATACAAGTTAAGTGATGACATCGTCGGCATGTTGTCTGGCTGCAGCCAACGAACCGTAAAAAGTATTTTTCGAGTGACTTACTTGAGAAAGTTTCGCTTCGCAAAAACTACAGGTTTACAAGGCAGTAGACAACATGTGACGAAATGAAGATTACGCGCCACTATGAAATCATGTCTGGCGTGTTTTGTTGGATGACATCATTCATTCATAACTTCTCGCTTTGCAATCGATATTCTGAAAGCGTCAACCCTTTGCTCTACCGCACGAAGTACCACGGTAGCTACACCCCACCTCATCTCATTCTGACCACAGTGCTCATCGCATGCAACCGTTGCTGCCAGCGAAGAGCTGATATACGCTCGAAAACTGAATCAAAAGCGTCGCGTCCCATCGCTTGCGTTGCGCTACGTATTATGACATATTAATCAGCGTTCCTCGTCATGCACATGACGCAGCGATCACAATTGTTCATCACGAACGTTTCCTCTGGTGCACTTAAGTACACTGACATACGTCATATATGGTCACATGGTCACGATTGTAACCTCCTCCCACTCTGAACAACCTCGTGTCACGTGACTCAACAGCTGGTTCAGAAAAAAAGTCGCTCGGATGTTCGTAGCTTCTCTCCACAGCGCAAAAATTTTCATCAGGGATTTCTTAAAATTTCGCTCTAATAAATTTTCAGCATTCCTTCCACCAACCCGAAAACATGAGTTTCGCAACATTTTCCGTTTGCATTTTGTGGGAAACAAAGTATGTTACCATGTCAACCAGAGCCGAAACTGAAACTCTGAACCTCCATTCCAAGCACAACTCACATCAGTTGAAAGTCGGGCCTGGCTTTTCGGGTCGGGCCGGGTTCGGGATTCAGTTTGTCAAAATGTTTCGGACCGATTTCGGGCCTGTATGCAATTTTTTTTCGCAACTACAGACACTTTTGTCACCTGTTAGTGTTGAAGCAATCGAGTTGATTAAATCTACAAAAAGTGAGTATTTGTGAATTATTTAGTCTCGCTCACTTTGCTACGCCACCAATACCCCGCAGTTGCGCATATCTTGACTCACACACGGTAAATTTGGCTTTCGGGCCTAAATCGGGTTTCAAAACTATATGTTGGGCCGGTTGTCGGCTTCACAATGAGGCCCGTATACAACTCGGGCTTACATTGCGCAGAGTTTTCCTCAGCTCCAGCTTCGGAACAGTTTTTCAAAGAACCTGTTGCGATGGAATTGCAACATTCTAAATATATTCTTCAACTCGCCAGCGCCATCACTGGTAATAACTGAGATCGTACGTTGCTTAGCAATGCTTGTAAAGCCACATCAATGACCCACACCAAGCGAATCTATCGCAATTTATTGCGTAAGGAAACTAGTTTCGTGTGTTACACATCTTCAGTCCTGCGCAAAAGTCGACATATGAAACAAAAAGAAAAA
>Ga0210059_1008535_pt1 | contig 16149 bp, 15 predicted proteins | sample Ectturendosymbi2_FD_188042 | JGI IMG/M metagenome (GOLD analysis project Ga0210059, IMG submission 188042) | Ecteinascidia turbinata endosymbiont from Florida, USA - Sample 2 (SPAdes) (version 2) | ecosystem: Host-associated > Tunicates > Ascidians > Unclassified | place: Key West, Florida...
GTTACTTGCTGAATTACTTGTGTCTGTGATTCTGATTTGAGAGAGAGTTCGATCTACTTCATGTTTTGCATGAAACGGTGAGTTTTTACGTGTTAATTGTGCATATTTTCTATGAAATAAAAATAACGTAACTGCCTATTTTAAGTCTGCAACCTCTAACAGAATTAGCTAGCCATCCAGAAGCTTTAGGGAGATCAAGCGGGCTTTGACTTGTGATTATCGTCCTTGGAACATCCATGAATCGAACCCATGCAGTGATTTTACGGTTGTACCTAAATGAGGAAATTTGGTTCCAATAGAACATAAATTTTCCTTTACAGATTAGACTGTAGAGAGATTCTGGAAATTAGTCAGCAAAGATAGACTTACCAAAATCTCAAACTGAAAGATTTCGCATCGATGTTTGGAGCACAGTTTCTGCCATAAAACACAGTTTCTGAGAAAACTAAAACCAGAAATCGGATTGCACACGAAACACTGGACATTTTGACAATAGTCTCAGACTTGCCCCAACTAGCATATTGAGTTTGATATAGGGAAGATAGTGTCAGAGAAGTCTCAACCGCAGACATCCCACTGATGGGGATTTGTAATAAATTGCTATTGTGTAATAATGTCAATGACACAATTTCTTCCATTTTCAATTTCAAATCTTGTAAATCTGTTGTTTTACACATCATTTTGTGGCCTGCTAGTTTTCACGTTTCGGTAAATGACCCGCAGTTGGTCCACGCTGCTATAGATCATAGTCTCAGATTCTTGGCTGTTAAACGATTCATTTTGATGCATACAGTAGTCAAAAACTTGAAGTAACATTTCAGTTTAATTAATATTTGCAGACTCATCATGCCTGCACAACTCAGAAAGCTGGAAGTGCCAAATAGAAATGCCAAATTGAAGTGCCAATGAGCTCGAAGTGCCAAATCGATCAACATGAATTTGGGGCGGGCCGCAGAAGTTTATGTTGTTTTATATCGCTATAGTTTGGAAGAAATTCTAGAACGGTAATTTATTATCTGAGGAACAGGTTTTTACAACATTCACTGCAATCAAGGAAGGTCTGGCGGGCCGAAAAAGAACCTTCGAAAGGTCTTACCCGGTCCGCCTACCGTACGTTGTGCAGGTCTGCTTTAATGCACCCAAACCTAAGCATAGCCAGACGTGAAAAACAGTGGCAGCAAGAAGGGCCGGCACTAGGTGGTTAGTCCCCCCGAGCATGGACGTTGGGGCACCAATATAGAATAAATTGCATTTATCACATAATATTTATGTAAAAAGAACATCGGTTTATTTTAACATATGTTTTTAAAAACATATTTATACAGCATGAACACAACGTTTAGCAGACAGACTTTAGCATTTGTTGTATTTCAAGCTAGGAAAATGATATTTTTCAGGTTTTGAAAACGCAAATGTTTTTGTCAACTCAGTCATATCTAATTTGTTTGCAGCTTCCTTTTCAATAGATATCATTGCCAGATTTGTTAGTCTTTTATCAGCCATTGTTGATCTGTCAAACGTTTTGATTAGCTTGAACTTTCTGAAGCTCCGTTCAGTAGTATTGCGTAAAGCAATGATCGCCAAACTTTCGTTATGATGGCCCCTTTCATTTGGGCCCCCCTTCATTGGGCGTCTGCAGAAATTTTTCTAGGGGGGCAATGTCAATATTTTGCATATCCTTTTTGGCTATTGACAATGCAGTGCAAACGGATGTTCACAAAGCGCCTTAGCTTTTCTACACCAAAAACAAAACTGTCATTGCACGAATTAAATCAAATTGATCGGAAATAAGCTGCTGACTTCAGGTTTTCCAGAATTTTTTGTTCTTCGTCCCAATTTCCAAAGAGAGAGGCGAATGACCGCTTCCCCGCTGCGGACGCCCATGCCCTTTCGGTTGAAATTAAAGGCCCGTGCTTATGTTTGGAGAGACAATTTCAACTTATGTTGTATTCAGTTATCTGTAACATGACAATGCTATGTTAAAGTAATAAACTCGATAATGACAACATCAGTGCCTTGTTAACATGAAACAATCTATGTTCTATAGTTGTTACAGTAGCTTATGTTTTATCCCACGCAACGTGCACAACAAACGAGGCCCATATTTTTCCACCCACTGGGTGCAGTGTTATTCGTTGAATAGCTGAATTTCTCATTGGTGTAAAGCAGCGTGGTCTAACTAGGTTTGACCTGCGGGCCATTTTACCGAAACGTGTAAACTTGCGGCCACTTTTAACAAATTGATGAGTAAAACAACAGATTCATAAGATTTGAAATTGAAAAGGGAAGAAATTGTGTCATTGAAAGTATTACACAATAGCGAATTTTTACAAATCTCTATCAGTGTTATGTCCGTGGTCGAGGCTTCTCTGACACTATCGACCCTATGTCAAACTCAATGTGCTAGTTCAGGCAAGTCTGAGATTATTGCCAAATGTGCAGTGTTTCGTGTGCAACCCGATTTCTGTTTTTAGATTTCTCAGAAACTGTGTTTTATGGCAGAAACTGTGCTCCAAACATCGATGCGAAATCTTTCAGTTTGAGATTTTGGTAAGTCTATCTTTGCTGACTAATTTCCAGAATCTCTCTACAGTCTAATATATCGCCGTTAATATTGTACATTTTTATTGAAAGATGTTCTGCTTGTTCTAACTAAAATTGCCTACTACAACGTGCACACAACAAACAAAACTAAGAAAGCTCGCGGGCAGTAAAGTTTCAATACGCGGGCCACATGTGGTGGGCCTGTAATTGGACTACACTGGTGTAAAGTGCTGGGTTTTCATTGGACAACTCTGATGCAAGATACACTGGGTATTACAAGCGCGGGCAACGGATATGATTTTACATGATTGTGTACCTTGGAAACCGGTTATTGCTATTCTTGTACATTGAGAGGTCGAGAGGATACAACACCGGTCGCAGCAGTGGCGTGACTAACGGCGGTACAAGTTTGCGAACCTCCCCTCTGACAAGCTAAATGCAAAACCTGGGTCCCCGTTTAGCTAATCAAATGAAACCACCCACTGTATAAACTCAGTCGTGGCGCTACAAAATCACTGTAGTTATAAAGCGCCATCAACAAAACACCAAATAAACACAAGGCCGATTGACTGTGTTTTCTTGTGCAAGGCAAATGGCCGATTTACTGTTTTTCCAGGAAAAACCTATTGTAAAGGCGCAAGGCCTGTTCGTACGGTAAAGTCACTGGTGCTGTGTTTTAGGAAAATCACGACTGCTTCGCTGAAGTGAATGATTTGCATTTCTGACGGTTTGTGATTAATGTGATATTAAACAAGTACGAATGATAGTAGGCGAGTGTTTGTGCATTCGTCAATATCGCTAAGGCGATTGCGTAACAGAAGGTTGCAGGCACACCAAAAAAAATGACGATACATTCTATAGCGACTGAAGCAAAAACTTTAGTTTATTCAAGAAAATTATAACAATAAAAACTTGATGCATAATTACCCATTTCAATTTTTAACTAATTGAGGTCCATGGGCCCACTAGATTGTGGTGGGCCCTGGTGCGGCGCACTAGCTACACTCCGCTCGCGGGGGGCCGGGCTGCGAATCTTTCAAGTGTCTCCTTGAATCATTAACGGATGTCGACTAGGATGGTCTTGAAAATAAAGATTTGTGAAACCTTCCATTGATTTTGACTTTTATGGAATTTTATGTTGTCTAATCACAATGTATTTCTTGCAATCTTTACTTATACTACAAAATTTTATTGTAACCTAGACCACAAAAGCAAAAAGTGCACCACAACTGAAATATTGGTGATTTTGAAATAAACGCAACTGAAATAAATATGTCCCACCAAGGAAATTTGTATGACAAAAAAGTGATAAAATCAACATTTGGCATCTTATCGTTCCTGGCATTTTTAGAGTGCAACACATCCTTCGGAATCTCTTTGTTAAACAAAGTAGTGATGGGTTTTGACTCAAACATTTTCTCCATGTTGAAAGCGCCAGGACTTTTGACAGCAGTTCTTGCTGTTGACGTTGCCATTGTCCTGATGGCCATCTGCTTTATCATGTACGTTGTCTCGCCGACAGTTGAAATGTACAAACGGTCGAAAGCATTGGATGAATTAGCTGGACCAACCAAGCGGCATTGGATATATGGCCACAATAAAGAGGTATCATAAACTGCTTGCTCTTTCATGCTAATCGGTTTCAGCAATAAAGCAGTCTAAAAACTAGCAAGATCAATCGCCCTGCATACTAATCGGCAAAAAGGTGATTGGTGAATGAGTGTCAGCGATTAGAACATACATTTTCTCAATATTTATCGGAATCATGACAGTAGCACGTTTCCTTATTATGACATTGTCTTAGGTTTGGAAATTCAGATTTGGAAATTTCATTTTGTCTGCGAATCAACTTTAAGGCTAATTCCAGTGTTGCATGTAAATATACACTGAGATGGACAACGGTTCAACATCTATTCAATCCTGTAAGGTTAAAAAGCTCTGTAGGTATATACTCTTCCATGGATGAAAACAAAGAATTACGGAAAACAAAAAATTTCTGTAAAAAGATTGCGAAAGTTCACATGAAAAACTATTTGCAAAATATCTAAACGATTATTAAAAATGGAAACAGCCACGGTAAAATAAGCTGCGAACGTAAGCTTTGTTGTTGGTACAGCAACAAGTCGCTTAATTCTGTCAACAGTTTCCTCCCAACGAGTACGGACTGCTCAAAGCTTCAAGAGAGAGACCGAAAACACATCCTACAATGTTCAACAGATGGGCATCACCATTTTTTTCTGGTTTAAGTCTTTACCATCCAGACACTGCTGCTTCCTACGTCAAAAGCGGTGGTACGTAGTACAGTCTTGGCGATTTCTTCCTCTCAACTAAATTAAAATATATCGTGTTTATTCAAAAGTATGGAAATACGTCAACCACCTGACACACTTTTGTTCATTACCGATGTAATTTCCAAATCCGCCTTTAAAAATATTTGGGAATATCCCGTGTAACAAAATTATTATAGGTCGACATTTTGAATGGTGTAAATTGAAGACATGGTTTGTCGCGCATTGGTATCTATATACTCTTTTTCTGGTTTCAATCTTTGCCATCCAGACACAGCTACTTCCGACGTCTCAAGCGGTGGTTCTTATTGTAATCTTGCTTACCACTAGGACGGGACGCGTCAATTGGCGTACTTTCGACAGATTCGGTTGATAAACTTTGAAGAAGTAAATAGTGCAGCAATGAAACTTTATTTCTTTTTCTTTTTTACTTTTATATTGGTATCCTGTGAATTTCAACTTTTTTGATTTTATTTAAAAAAATAAAACGTGTACTACCTAGAAGGACGTCATGCGTCAGTTGGGGCAGACGCGGAAATGCAAGTAAATCTTGGGGTATAGCGATGCTAATGCCGAATTCAATTAGCATAGCCTCTGAATCAACACCGATTCAGCGTCCACATCTCTGCACTTTTGTACTTTTATCTTCAATATCGTTTCTATGACGTCAAAGCTTACCTTTTTTACATCTGGGCCATAGTACGAGCGCTATATTTGTCAGCACTGACGATGCTGCCAAAGGAAAAGCAAAAGTCTGCCGCAAAATTTTATATTACGGTATCTATTGGATATTGTATTTCTGCTGCAGATCACCAGTCTCCCCAAATAATGGATAATGGAATTGGATCCAGGTAAAAAAAGGTCACCATATCATCTTCCACTCAGGGCCGATTGCAAACGTAAAATAATGTGCGATTTCATTCTAGACCTAGGCCTTCATTGTATTCAACCATTTTCTGGCAGTCCGCCTACACTGTTCGGAATAATGTGTTGAGCCTATTTTGCGTAATACACCAAAATTCACTGTAGAGGCGGGTGAAAAACAAATTGGTGACGAAACCTGGGATGTGGCTGTTTTTAAACTGAAAAAATCATAGGTTTGGTGGTTGGAGGGCGGAACTTCCGTGTGAACATTTTATGGGGTAAGTCATGGGGATATGCAGTATTCTAACATGATATGCCCAGTAAACATCAGATTTTTAGAACTCATGAAATGTCTTCGTTTGATCTGCAGACGGAAAGGCTTTGAAATCTTTTACACGATATATTTGCTGTCGATTCACAACTTTGAAATAATTTTATAAATCTTCCAAAAAGTATTTTTCCCTCAGCTAGTACAACATCACACTGGATGAGCAGTTGCTGCCATGTAAGGCAATTTTCAAACTCGTCTAGTACATGGCTGATAAACCCGACAAGCTTGGTTTGAAGTTCTGACTGTCAGTTGATGCCGAAAACCAATAGTTTCTTCGACGGGCTTTCTTACTCGTATGCAGGGAAAGATGACGCGCAGTGTTCAGACGTGAGCGTATCTACTGCTGTTGTTATGAAGCTAAAGGGCCAGATTTTCCAGCTAGGTTGCGACGTCAGATGCGATAATTTTTTCACATCACTTGACCTGGTACAGTGACTCGCTGAAAAGACGTGCAGTCTCGTTAGATAGATGCCACAAAACACGATGTTCCGGAAGAGTCCAAAAAGAAAAAGGAGCTGTACAAATCAGAAGTGTTTCGGTTTGATAGCGAAATGCCAATCACGCTTACATCATACCAGTCCAAATCAAAGAATATCAAGGGATTTTTTAATGGCCTACATCCAGTTGTTCAAGTTTCAAGCAATGAAAATCGAAAAAAGAAACCCGACTCAGTGTTGTAATACAACTACGCCAGTGGGAGACGACGTTTATGATCAAAGGACGAGACTTTACTCTATGAAAGCAGGAACTAGAAGGTGGCACGTGTAAGTGTTTATGATGTCTGGTATGGTTTTTGTCAACAGTTGGGTAACTTAACGTTTTCGTCTGCCATACCAATATAAGCAGCAGAAAATACAACGCAAAGTGGCACAAGAACTGACAGGAAACGTTGTGCATGAAAAGCGTCCTGCAGAATAATTTTCGGACTCTGAAACTCCAAAACCACACCTGCGGTCAAACAACGGGTCACGTTCTCTACGTCAACATGCGTAAATCGCACTATTGACGATTTTCAAAGTTATAAGAAACCCGTATAAGGTACTTGTGCATACAAAATGTGTAAATAGTGAGCTTCAATAATGCAAGCTTATACTGCACTAGTTGTTTTGCAAAAGAAAGGATTTGAATCGAGTAGCTATTTTTTTGTATTTCCAAATAAAAAGCAGAAATCAGTAGAAAGTAATTTAAAAAAGGAAAGGAACACTTTTCTGAATAAAATATTTTATATTTCCGCAATTTGAAAAACATTATTGCGTCAATTGACGCGTTTCGTTTTTTTAGGTTCGCAAAAACAGCTGTCCTTCTAGTGTTAACGTGTCATCGATTTAAACGAAACCCCTGCATTCATGTTCATCAAAATTGTTTTAACGTCAGGTGCCAGAGGCCAGGAAAGTGTCCGGGTCTGGATTCTACCTTCCCGGAGTTTATACTCCACGCCGGGCACTCTGAAATTTTGGATTTGCGATTTCCTCACTTCCTGCAAGCACCAACTCAGAATTTCAATGATCTGGAGAATAGCATTAATATGTGCGATCCCAAAACCGGAAGAGCCAAAAAGCTACCGCCCAATATCTCTGCTGTGTGTCGCCATCAAAATCCTCGAGAGGCTCATCTACGCTCGTATCGAACCAATCATCGACCGTTTGCTCCCACAGGAGCAAGCGGGCTTTCGACAAGGGAGGTCGACCGTAGACCAGGTCACCCTGCTGACACAGGACATCGAGGATAGGTTGCTAAGGAGAAGGCCAGAGCTGAGTTTTTCAACCCTCACTGCAGCCTTTTTCGAGCAAGTTTGGGGAGATTTGGGGAAAAATCTTTCGCACTTCCAAAGATTTGCCTGCTCCTGCACCTATGTATGCCAACCTACATTTTAATAATTTTCATATTTTTGCGTTTTCAATTTTACAATCATTTCAATGTTTCACAATATTTTTTCATGCTTTCCACTTTTGTGTTTTCATTTTTTAAACAATATTTTTGATATTTCTCGCGTTTTTCATGTTCCTGAGTTTTTCATTATTTTTCGAGTTTTTGACAAGTTTGAATTTTTGGATTATGGTGATATTTTCAATTATTTTAACGTTTTTCATATTTGTAATTTTTTTATTCCTATTTTTGATAATTTTATAATTTTATGTTCATTAATCTCGTAACATTCATGCGGTTGGCAAGTGCACGCACGCCGCGGCATGTCAGTCCGATTAACAGTTTTTACGTCTCTGGGGCCCACTGACTAGCGACGGCCACGATTTCGTGATGGGCGCCTGCAATTTCATCACAGATCTCGGCGAACGAGAAACAATGTCCAACCTCGGCAATCTGCATAGAATTGCAAGCAGTGGCGTACGCAGAAAATTTCCGAGGAGAGGGCCAAACCATAGGCGTAGCCAGGGGAGGGCCAAAACGGCCATACCTCCCCCCAAACGTGTAGAAAATATAGTCATTTTGTGCTTTGAGAGGCGTTTTTCTAAACAAAATAGTGTTATTCGCCTAAAATTAAACATTTTGGTATATACTGCCAAATACTGACAGTGTACACTGCCGAAAACTGTTTATAATTTTTTTATTTTTAGGGTGTGAGGGGAAGGCCATGGTACAGTGGCCACCCCCTCCGTACGCTAGTGATTGCAAGAAAAAAGTGAAGAAGAAAAATCACGTCACAATGCCTGCGCAGCCGTTCATCAGTTATTACATTTGCATTACTTTGTCTTCATAAACGCGATTTGAATCTTTATTCTCCTTGCAATTCTTAATGTTTCAAGGTGTGATATCTGTCACCTTTTATCAAACTGGACGTATCTTTGACAAACCGTAAATTAAAACGATATGGGCACTGGTTTCAAAACGAAGTCATCCACAGACGACAACTTGCGAACTCATTCTGCTCTTTTGCGAAGCAAACTACCCTGAACCTCTGTCCTGTTTTTACAAAATCAAACAAAATTACTCATAACGATTGCTATAACCTAAAGCAGAAAAATCGTACAGGTGACCAAGTGCATTTCGTTTGCAATTCAACTAATCTAGCTTACCCTTTGGTACACGAAAAGCGGAAGTGCCAAATAGCCTTATAATGAAAATCACGGCCAGTGAGAACGATACCAACGACATATTGCAAACGTTTCGATAACTAGTTTACCCTATTCTGTAACAAAGTCATTGCAACCGTATCATTCTTTCAGAACAATATATGCAAAAAAATTGTCATTTTCTTTTATGTCCCTCAACATTTCGTTTCATACGATTTATTTTAGTTGAAAGTAGCAAATATTTCAAAATTTGAAATCCTAGAAACATGGATCTCATTTGCAACTAAATTTTTAGCCGCTTTCCTTTAGTTTGAGAACCCGACCCAAGGTGCGGTTGCTTTTCCCCGACATTTGTGGACTGAAATATTGCAAAACATCTTCCAAACCTCCGCATAGCCGTGCTGTACTTACCATTTCATTTACTGAAACATTTTATGCAATGCAACGATTCTGATTGATTACTTCATAACGAGTGAAACTCACCTTCTCTGAAATGTGCCACTGTCGAGAAAAGCAAACAAAAAAGTAACAACCTTTATTATACTGACATCCTATCAATTGCAAAACGGAATATTATGTCACTGGTCTGGCGATTGCTGAAAATAAACAAAACGTGTCGTCACCCGTCTGTGCAGCGTTTTCTCTAAAGCGTGAAGCATTACGTTCAGAAATTTCGCATCGCTGCCATTTCATTGCGGCATGAACCTCCTCGTAGATCCGAGACATGTGTAAATTGTTTTCAGTCTCAGACACGGCGTTCCAGTGCCATAACCGAAATACACTTTGATAAAAGCAAAGCACGGCTCTCGAAAATGTTGTGTGGATTTTGTTTTGCAAGAAATCCATGTAAGTTTTTTAACCAGTGTGTCTGGGTCGTTTGTGAAACTTTTCAGCGTAACATCAACTACTTGTAGGACCGTTTATGAGCAAATCTTTTCCAATTTGCCAACGGCATTGCAGCACCATAACCGAAAATACACTTTTGTAAAAACAAAACACAATGCTTAAAATTTTTGCGTGCTTTGCGGCTTGCGAGTTTTCCATTAAGTTTTATTCAAAACAATCCGAACATGTGAAACATTCAGCGTTATTGTGTTTCTGCAAGTTGGATCAGAATCATTTTGACATATCTGAAAACGCTCACCGTAAAATTTATCAAAAATGCGTTTCAAATAATTCTGGTTTGCAAAACAAATAAAGTAGCATGAATTGGCTGAGATTTGTAAATCATTTTTGTAGATCTGAGATGTTTGTAGATCTGAGATTTGCTTAGATTTGTAGATCTGAGATTTGTAAATCATTTCTAATCTTGCCAATAATGTCGCAGCACCACAACCGAAAACTCACTTTAGCAAAAACGAAACCCGGCGCTTGAACATTTTGCGTAAATTACAACTTGAACGTTTTGCAGTGAAGTTTTTTCCAAGCAGTCTCGTTGTGAAAATCATTAGCGTTATTCAGCTTTTGCAAGTTCGAACAGAATCATTTTGACACAACCAAAAGGTTTCACAGTAAAATTCGTCGAAAACACCTTCCAGCAATTATGATTAGTTTTAATTGTGTAACGTTTTGGTGTTACGTGAACTCTCTCGTAGATCTGAGATCGGAAAATCATTCCTAATCGTGCAAAAGCTGTTAGTGTAGTGATTGTAGCCTATCAAGGAGAAACCAACATTCAAATCTGACAATAATCGTTGAGTTAATATTGTACCTTTCGTACAGTTCCATCCCTCTGGAAACTTTCAAGAAAAAGCTGGACCTGAACAGAACTACTGAATTTGTCAATGGATTTCTGTGCAGAGAGAACAGAAATCAATTGACAGATTCAGTACTTCTATGCAGACCCATGGCCAGGTGTTAAGGTTTGAAGAAAAAAGACATTTTCAGAGGTTGAAGATTTTTTTGTTATTATATGTTTCAAACACATTTTTGGGCACAAAAATTGTTATTTCCAGATGGACAAAAAACGCCAAATTGCACATCAAAATAAGACAAATAGCTTCAAAAATGCCAAACAAACTGAAACAGGCCGTTGGCTATATATGTGAATTGCCTGTATGAGTAATGGCAGAAATACAATGTTGATATGGAACCAAGCCTTGAATTATTATAAATAAATCAACAAAAAATTGTTAAATTCTAAAAGTACCATATCCACTCACAGAAAATACCTAATAAAATAACTTATAAGTGTCTAAACCGAAAAATACAGGTTATGAAAATACAAATATGCGCTACGCCATAATTTTTAATCACTCTGCATCTAGTACACAAGCGTTTGACATGTTACAGTAGATATGCCACAATTCCGCAAAACATCTATCACAAATCCAGTCACAGAGAACCCACATAATAACTATTAGGCTTTCCTAGTTCAGATAAAATACATACAGTAGACCGCTACTCAAAACATGCCAAACAAGAAGAGTAAATGCTAAACAAGCTGAAAATAATTCAATAGCTTAGAATAAAAGACAAAAGTTTTGAAAAAATGTCAAACAATATTATTTTCTGCCAACATCACTCAAAAAGGCCAAAAACATCACAAAGTATGGCGCACAAGCCAAACAGCATTTTCACATGGCAAACCACTTTTAAAAATGCCGAATTTCTGGAATTTGGCATCAAATATGCCAACTTGGCAATCCTGGTTGAGTTGTGCATTCCGATTACAGTTGCCACAAGCGCTGGGCCCCCAAAATATTCAGCACAGGGCTCCCAAATGGCTAAGACCCTTATTGGTCCAGATGCGGTCTTATATGTTTTTCATATAAAACGGGGCAACCTGTAATCTTAAGCAAGCAGTAATTGCTTATTTTGATTTTCATAGTGTATTGGTTGCAGAAAAAAAAAATTTTAAGAAAATTTCACATTCTGTCTTCATGATTGCAGGGGCGGAAAAAATCAGGGCAATTTACTCTCGTCATTGAATGTAAAGATTGGAATCCTATATTAGTACTGTTGATTAAATATTTGAAAAGTGGGGTGGTCAAATCATCTGATCCTACGTTTGAAAAACGTGCAGAGGACTCTGTTAAAAACTTTCATGTCGATCTCAAAAAAGCCAGCGTTTTTTAGGATGTTTGGAGATAATTTAGGAAAAGATTAGCGACATACCTGCCTTGGTTAGTAATGACTCGCTGAAGCCATTAAATCTTTTTGCTGTTCAAAACCATGATTGTCAGACTCAGATTCTGGGTCACTAACAAGATAGTGAACCTTGGTACTACAACAGGAGCCATCTAGATTTGTTACAAAAGTGTGTCATCTTTTCCAGTTTTTCAGTAATTTGTTCAGATTTAACCTACCTCTGGTTGTGAATGGTTTAGGGCCTAAAAAGCTGTGATGGAATTGATCTAAACTGATTTTAACTCAAATGACCTCTGTTCACATGACCATGGTTGCCATTTTGTCGCACTGCTTATGAAAGAGCGCAGCATATGATTACTTTCTAAATTGTTTTCAGCACCCAAAGATAACTTCATGTACAAATTTATTCGACCTTGGATTGGAGATGGATTGCTGACCAGTAATGGAAGAAAATGGAGACGAAATCGTCATCTGCTGACACCGGCATTCCACTTCAGTGTTCTCAAGGGGTATGGGGTGAATTTTCTTGAGTTGCCTCTGAGGTGTATGTGCACTTCAATAGTCCGTGAGATTGCAAAACCATGAAAGATTTTTATGAAAAGTAATTCGCAGGTATACTCAAGTGTTTAATCAATGCTCCAAAACAATGCTTGACAAGTGGGAAAAAAGAATCGAGGAACCAATCGACCTGTCGAAGGATGTCATTTTGATGACACTCGACACCATGCTGAGATGCGCCATGTCTTCTGAAACAAATTGCCAACAAACAAAGTAAGGCGTGTGGTTATTTAAATCAAGTGGTTGCTGTATTTGATGACAACTTCCTGGGTGATGAGTTTTTTGCTATAAAGATAATTGTTTCGTTATGAGATAGTCAAGCAAATTCCGCTAAAGATTGGAAATTGCATTCACGATCTGTTAAATATTTAAGTATCACAGAACCAAACTTTTTTTTCGCACATGCTCTGATATGACCCGCCTGTCGGTAGAGAAAGTGAGCTATGCAAACCCAGTGAACATAAGGAAAGTCTTGTAGTTTCGATTTGAAATGATTTCGAAGTTATGGATTTGAACTTTTTTGTGGGTGACGACAAGACTGCGGTGGGTCAACGTGTTTTCATGAACTTTGTGTGTTTTCTTTTAAAACAGACTAGGCGACGTCCTCGTGTTTAGAGCCCTTGAATGGCCTTTTAGCGTTAGTGGTTGGCAAGTTATGGTCTGAAAGAACACGCTAATTAATTGATTATCAGTTTTTAAACCATAATTTGCCAACCACTACCACTAAAAGGACAATCGAGGGCTCTAAACATGAGTTTAAAAGATAAGGTCTGAAGGTGGCGGATTTTCGACTAGTTTACTTCAGGAGAAACAGAAATATAGCCTTTTGATTTATATCTCAGGCTCTGACGACGTCATCCAAAAAAACCTTGACTTCTCTAGCTCTGCCGGCACCCAAAAAAGAGTTCAAACACAAAATTTCACATTGTTTTTTAATCAATGATAGAAGACTTTACGCATATTTAGAGGGTTTGGACAGGTCTCTAGCTCTATCGGCAGCCGTGTCTATGGCGAACATGTGCGAACTAAAATTTTGATTCTACGGGATTTAACTATATCTGCACAAGAACTTAAAATTGAGACATAAAAACGGAGTTTTCCTATTACTGTAGTTACAAAATCTGAAAGTTCTATTAAAATACAGTGGATTTTTGTTATTTTATTCAGCTCTCGTCTGATAAGAAATTTTTGGGTGTACGTGCCCATCTGTCGAAATGCTGCAGGGGCACAAGGTCATAGAAAATTTGGGAACCCCTGGTTTAGAAATGAGTTGATTTTAAAAAAAATACTTCAGTTTTGTTTATTTTGAGCTGAAGCACTATTTTCTTACTTTGTTCAAGGGGGATACATCCGTATCTAACAGCAGTTGAGGACCTGAGTGAAATTTCTATCCTTCGACTCACAAATCCATATCTGATGCCAGATTTTGTTTTCTGGAGAACAAAGCACGGAATGCGTTTCAAGACAGCTGCTGATGTCGTTCACCAGCACGCTGAACAAGTTAGTTTTCATTGTAAGCACTTGTTTGACTGGCTGCTGATTCACTCGAAAGCTTGCATAAAGGGTTGGCGGACATTTCTTCTTTTGAGTAGATAAAGGTAATGCGTAGATCTTGATGAAATCGCTTTTGACAGACTGTGATGAACATGATATTAAGCTCACAGTCTGTATTGCTACGGTAGACGCGTGCAATAACTTACTTCTTCAGTCACAACGATTTCAGACCTTCCTAACTCAAACTGTGATTACATTTGCAACATAGCTCGGGTACGTGACTTCCACCACAAAGCTGATACGCACAGTCGAAAGTTCACGACTTGAAAGCAGTATGCAAGCAACCTGTGCTTTGACGATGATGTAACTAAATTGCAAGGCGCATTCATGAAATGGAAGCCATAAGCTACTGGTTACTAACACGGAAACACCAATGCTCTGTTTTCGCGAATGTTGATGATTGTAGCATTTCAGGAAGGCTTATGTTGAAAAAAGTTTCGTTGTACTTGCTTTGCATTCCATTTCGAGTGGCACGTATGATATGAGGGCGTCAATTTCCGCTAACCCTGCGCCTGATCTACGTGGTCAAATAAGCAGTTAATCCTCCACTTATGTGGTAACTCAATAACAACAACGATCGTGAAGCTTTTCCTTGTACCTATCCAAGCAATGTTGAGAATAATGCTGAAGAGACACCCAGTGCTGTTCTTTAAATCCTTGGTAACGTTTAACCCAATTGATGATCAAAGCCACGTAAAGTTTCACAAGCGCGTGACTTAGCATTCTACACCACTTATCCGATTGTTTCTAAATAATTGATAAATCTCCGTAATATCAACATCTCATGTTTGTACTTACTCACTTTTATACCAAAAGACAGTGATACTGTTTTGAAATTTTGGCTTGAGAAACCTCGTAAATTTGCAACGTTTGTTCGTTACACAGATTTCTCTATGATCCCCAGTTCACATAAATATTTTTGTAATACTTAAAGTTTCAAACGGTTTTATAGTAACAACAAAAATACCCCTACTCTTAGAAGCACCGAAAGTGGTAACTCCTTTAAAAAGACATAGCACTCATTTTGTGTAACAAGGCATATCTTCCACCGGGACAAAAAATACAAATAAGCAAAAACCATTGTGCAGTAAAACTAGTAGAAACATATTTCAACAATTTTTTAGATCATCCAAAATCGTCGCAAAGCAATCGAAAATGCTAAGCTTCTAGATGAAGGTACATCTTCTTCCGGGAAAGTGGAAGCAAAAGATTTTGTTTACGGAGGAAAATTCCAGTTGGATTTCTTGGATATTCTTCTTCAAACAAAAGTTTGACATTTTCTTGTAGCATGTGGTTAGATCGAACGTCAGAACAACCAATTGTGTAGAAACAACACACAACATTCAATTAACTTACTGAATTTCGAATGTTATTTGAAAACACGCCCTCAAAACCTGTCTGAAAGACTTCTGGTTTTGATCGAAATTGCTAAATGGCAATCTTGAAACGTAGGAAGCCCAAACAGCTTCATAAATCTTAAGAAAATATTGCTTAGTACTTACCTGAATCCTTTAATTCGGGTGTCTCCAAACTACTGCCAGCGGGCCAAATCCGGCCCGTGAAGCCCTTTCTTCCGGACCGCTAAGTCATTTTGTCAATTATGAAAAAATAGTATATTTACGAAAAATTTGCTGAATTGTAGAATGTAACAAATCCCGAAACAATCTCATTGCGTGAGATGTCCGTCCCTCAAACTGTTGTGTAAGAGCGTATGCGGCCCTCTGACAAAAAAGTTTGGAGACCATGCTTTTGGAGACCCATCTAACCAAGCAACTTTATGCAAGCAATCCATTTTATGCTCACTGTTCCATTTCAGCTTTGTTTTTTATTTCAAGGTCTGATGGCATAAGCGATGAAATCACGGGTTCAAATTTGATTTCAGACTCGCTAT
>Ga0210059_1008536_pt1 | contig 16148 bp, 8 predicted proteins | sample Ectturendosymbi2_FD_188042 | JGI IMG/M metagenome (GOLD analysis project Ga0210059, IMG submission 188042) | Ecteinascidia turbinata endosymbiont from Florida, USA - Sample 2 (SPAdes) (version 2) | ecosystem: Host-associated > Tunicates > Ascidians > Unclassified | place: Key West, Florida...
CGAAAACATAACTTTTACAAACGATGATGTCATGAATTACGTCATAGGGGCCCTCCACTAAAAATTGCCCCGGGCCCCCCTACCCTTTAATCCGGCTCTGCCTCTACGTATCTGATGTGGGGGAGATTTGCTTAGTCGAAACTTGAAGCTGTTATTAAGAAAACGATACTTCGTCGTCGACATCGGCCATGTTCGAATGAAGCGCGAAGTCGTTTGAAATTTCGTATGTGAAAAACATCACGTTGCTTACGAACTCATCGCTACTGCCAAGACAGGCAAACGGAACAGCGCTATAATTTGTTTGGTCTTGTCCGCACGAAATGTGGCTCAGCAGCGGCATGCGACCAACGGCAGCTTGGAAGCGTGAGAAAGGAAACATTTCCCGCCAACCCACTCCCGCAGCTGCGCAGTTCCGCTCCAGCACAAGGAATCCCACTTTCATGTGGGCATTGACTGCAGTGCGCTTATCGTTCGCGGCTTCTACCGCTGGCACCCCCCGCGACGACCAACAGTCATTTTTCCAACGTCTGTTGTGTGATAAACGAATAATTCCGCAGGTTTCCTACTAAAAGTGTTTTGTTAAGGAACAGGCTGCATATTGTTTGAAAACAACGGAAAAGGAATTGAAAAAAAACACTAAATTGGCTAAAAGGTGAAGGTGAAATACCGTCAAAATTATTTCGCACTGCAACCTAATTTAAAATTGGGTTGATTCACGTCAGGTGAATTGAACAGCTAAAAAAAGAAAGCAGACATATAGCGGTACGTGTTAGACGACAAAACTTTAAAACACTAGCGCGCGATGGACATTTTGAAGCTTTTGAACTTGCATTCAATCTGGTAATATTAAGTCCAAAGTGCAACCTCTGCAAGCGGCAATCGTCAAACCATGCGGCGGGTCGTGGTGTTCTTGTTTGTTTTGCGGCATTTTCGTTCAGGATCGCATTGTGATTTTGCAAACGTCGTTGCCGTGGAGATTTTTGATAGAGCTGACTACTTCCGCATTTAACATGCGTCGATAAGCTATTTTGGTCCAGACGTATGTTCTTCCAATGACCACTCTGCCAATGCGAATCAACGCAGCGTTTTGTGGCGCTTTGTTCGACTGGCGCATTCACAAACACCATCGCGTGACAACGTTCATCGTCCTTCCGACCCCCGTAAAGTCCTGCGTGTATCTATCTTGAGGCGAATGGAAGCAAATTTGCGACTTCTCAGCTATCAAACTTGCGAGGAAGCGCCTTGAGGTTGTTGGCTTGAGTAAAGCTGTGTAAGCTATAAATTGGACAATACGTCCTCGCGGTAATGAACCTATTTTACGAGGCTGCTTACGAGCTGCCAGCCCACGCTTTCCGCGACTTTATTGTCTCGCTCGCGGAAGTCTGACATCGAGCGTTCCAGCCTGTTGGTGCGTTTTTCTCAGCTCTGTCATCAACAGATTATTACGCGTTGTTTTTCCTGAACTCGGCGGTTGCTGTTCGGCAAACATTAGGACAGAAGATTATGCTGGATAAAGACTACTGTTGGAAAGGGGCAAAGAAAATAAAAAAAAATGAATCGGTTTTTGTTATTTTAAATATTGCTATGCCAAGCAGGTGAAAGAGCGCGGAGTTGGCGGTGGAGGTTAAGTGTCTGCTTCCTAACACCTGAGAACCAAAACGTCGCATCACAAGCCATCAAACAGATGGTCGCGCCCCTAAAAGTGACAGGACGCGGTTTTATGTCTTTCGCAAGCAGCGCGGTGTGGACACAGGGCCGGAAGCTTTCAATATTTAACGAGATCGTAAACCGTTTATTGCACTGGCGCCGGATGGCCGCAGACCGCCCTCTTCGGCTTTGCGTCATCATGATACGTTTTTTAAAATCAAACTGAAAGACGATCTTGGACACAGATGTCATGTTACCCGCAAATGGAATTATTGGTATTCTTCAAACATGGAAAGACAATATTTAATTGCCCGAAATTACTTTCTTACAGTTTTGTTTTTAGTCAATGATTCAAGTGGTGTTTCATTGAAATGTTTGACAGGAAGTGGTTTTTTAACAGTCACATACCTTAGTTCGTGTCTAAATAATGCAGTCTGACGTTTAAAACCAGTAGCCTTCGCAGACCAAACAACATTTGCAGGATATTTTGCCTGATAAAGTCGTCCCCGCACAAGCTCAGGACTTATTTTTTTTGCTCTTAAAACAAGTTTAAATTAATCTTAATGTTGCATTTTTTGCACGTTTAGCAAAACATTTTCTTAAATCTATCGGTTGCGTTACAGTTGCACTATTGCTTGTTGCACGGCAGTCACGAAACCGGGGTTAACAATCACAGTGATCTTGACTGCACTCCAAACAATTTTGCAACGTTTCACCTTGGTGATCTTTCCGACGAGACCCAGAACATTAGAAGTAGTACACGAATTGTAAAACCACTAATTATCCTGTAAATGTAATCATGCAAAAAACAAGATTTTGCTGTCAACTGACAAAGGTGAAATTGCATGTTTCTGTCAAAGTTTTTGCGATATTCCATTGGTGCTTTCGTTCGGTAACTGGGAGTCTAGGTTTTTCTTGACTAACAATTTTCGCAATGGTTTTGATTACAGAGTTACTGTATAGTAAAAACGGGAGGATTGGTTCGTTAAGCAACTCAAGCCGGATGAAAAGCAGAGGCGGACTGGCGTTGAGTTGATTCGGTTAAATCAGGGATGGGGAACGTGCGGCCCGCGTGAATATATGATATGGCCCGAATCAGAGTTTTCGTTACCAAGTAACAGTACAAAATCGCGTCAAAACGAAGCTCCATGATAAGCAGGTACTTAGACAGTAAGACAAGAGAAGTCACTCTTCCTCATAGTTAGATAAAGCTAGGGTTTTTGGGGTAAATTTAATTGAGTTTGCGGCCCGCCAGCGGTAATACACAAGTCGTGCGGCCCATCATAGTAGTTAGGTTCCCCACCCCTGGGTTAAATATTGTTACGTTGTTCAATGCAGTGAATGGTCTCGACTTGGACTTGCATGTCATTTTCCAATGGCATATCTCTCATGATTTGTGTCACGAGATGACTGCTAACTCAAAACACAATTCCTTACAAAGGTTCGGTTTAAGCCTAATCAGTAAAAGCAGAGAGGCAACAAAGCGCGAATGCACCTATTCTTTGAGCAATGCCTTTCAGTGAAGACCAAAGTGCATGACTCTCGATAACTGGACCATGGCCATAGGCTTTATTGGTTTTGGTTAGTGGCACAACTCCAATTGGCTTGAAGCTTTCTGCCAATGACCCGGAATCAACCCGAAGTTATAGATCCCCAGATTTTCCGCAACTGACATTTCATCTCAATGACTCGTGGTGTGCTATAATGACACAACTTTTTGTCTATTTGAATTCACTTGCCGTTATAGAAGCGCACTGACTGCATGATTCGAAATATCGAATTGACTCGATAGTCAAGTTTTTCTGTCGTACGAGCTTTTTTGGAGTAAACCATTTTTTAAGAAACAGCGATTCCAGCCGTGATTTTAAAAATTAACGTGAAAACTTGAAACTTATTGAAGCGTGTCGTAAAAAACTTTAAAAATGTTTGTTCGGAGTTGATCAAATTAAATCTGGAAGTCCACTGCTTGAAATGGGATGAGCAGGTATACACATAGGACGTAAAATTTTTAGGGTCTTCTATGATTCGACATAGATAGAATGAAAAGAAAACCCTCCAATGACCTGAAACTGGCTTGCCCTGTATTTTAAAATTGCCGGTGTAAAACTGCAATATATGTAGTAGTCTCGTTGCCGCAATCGATTAGTTGCAATCCTTATTCCACAAGGGATTTGACGATGTCTTCGATTGCATCCGTTTAAATGCGAGAAGACCTCATGGCGACAGGCCTCTGTTATCCTTCACTGTCGATTTTTAGCCAATAATAAGCCAACAAGATCGAGGCACTTTTCAAGTTGCTGTTAAGCATGTTGTGTATTTGCGTTCTGAAACCTTACCTGCATATACTGATGAAAGTTCCACGGACGAACTTGCAGCGCTATTTTGCTCTGATTTAGTTTCCTCTGTTCGCTTCATTCCTTTAAATAGCCGCCGATTAATTAGCAATGCTCTCCTGTGGACAAGTGACAAAAAGTCGCTCCAAGAGTTGGAGCTTGGGCCGTGCGTTTGCTCCTGTCGTGCGTTGCGAGGTCGGGAATTTAAGTTCGATTAATGGAAGGTTGTGTGTTGTCAGGGTTCGCACAGCACACTCGTCAAAAGTCAGCATCCCTTGCAAGCTGCGTATTGCGCAATGAAGGCTCGCACAGCCCATCCGTGTACAAGCTTCGTACTGCCCTGTTTGCTGAAACGCGAAGTACATTTTGCAAAACATGAACCAGTGCGAATACTAAAGGATCACTTTGAACCAGGCCTGAAGCTAGGTTTTAAGGTTTGGGGATGCAAAATAAATTTTAGGGGGGCAAGATTTTTGTTTTTATTGTATGTTTAAAACAATTTTTCTGGACACAAAAAATGTGGGGTCACGAAAACATTGGGAGGCACTGTCCCTGAATGCCCCCACCGTGGCTACGGGCCTGCTTTGAATGAGACACAGTTTCGTTTCGCTGAAATCAGCTTTACTCTAGCTTTACGCATAAAAAACATTCAGATCGTCTGTCAACGGCAAATGAACTCAATTTCAATGTTACATGCCATTCCCAACTTTTACGTCTGTGCGCTGCCAGGTTATCGTTGCAGGACGTGGCTGACTTGTGAATCGCATTTTGCGTCTCGCATGAAAAAGTCATGTAAGGTATCGTTTGTCAACACGTGTGTACGCATTTCAAACATTTTTTTGCACCACACTTCCGAACCGGTTAAGATGCCGGGGCGCGCAAAACAACATGTTGTTTCTTGCGGCGCCGGAGTATTTGTGCGATGACGCACAAAAGACACCAATCTGAGCTTGGTTTGAATGGTGGGATCGGAAGGATTATCTTCGAAACAGCAAACAAGCCAGTGTCAGTTGCGGTCGTTCTTTTCTTTATGGCGTTTTCGTTTCACGAGTTGGACATCAAAAGATGCGGGATGATAAGCCATCATTTGAGGAATGTGATCGTTTTCACTAACATTTGTAGGTTTTCGTTCACATCTGGAAATTTTAATTTCGTTTGAACACAGCCAATTGTTTTCTGCAGGGCACTGTTGTAGGTAAAGCAATTTTACCCCGCGGGCGTAATCAATCTTTGTTCATAGCCAATGGCCTTACGTTTACGTGGTTCTAGTCCTGCCAGTTAGTAATTAATTAATTTCCTTTTGTAAAAAATCACTCTTTCGGAAAAAGCTACAAATGTTTAGCAACAAACATGTTCTGTCAGGCAATACGATACCACTGCAGATAAACAGTCGTGTGACGGTGGCAACTATCACCGAGTTTTACAGTTAACGATAACATTCGGGATAGCCATACCTAGGCAATGCACGGGTGGAGATTGAGACCAGAAATCTGTGTAAGTGTTTGCCGGGAGGTAAAATGTAACAGCTCCAAACCTATCTAATAATTCCACATCACGAAAAACTGCACTGCAGCTGGCGCCGCAGTTGCATTTGCTCATCTCAAGCAGATTGTAATTGAAAAATTCTATTGACGAGCACTGTACAGCGCATTGCGTCGCCAGCTGTCCCAATATCTGATGCATTTTGTCACAGGCAAGGAACCACTTTAGCAATCTAAATTTAAAGTAACTTGATATGTCGAATCGCAAATCGCGTACTGAACATGATTTATGATCAGTATCCAAAGTTGCTTTCCCAACGTCACAGCTACATACAAAAATAAAACATAAAGCAAGAGTTTTTACGTCTCAGTAAGCATAGTTTTATGTCGTAGTTCTGCTAACAAACTTTTAAACGAACCGTTGAACAACAAGTGAAACGTAAGAGTTTTCAAATAAGCAACGATATTTCTAATGTATGTTGTTGACTTGTAATATCTTACCAAGAGAGCTTTTAGATATTGCCTGACAACGTTTGTATTTAGTTTATATTGTTTCATAATAAGTATTTGTTTTTTTACGTTAAGTGGGACATTGTATATTGTCTAAAGATCCAAAAGTTGGAATCAAAATCTCGAGAGGGGCGGGGGGGTTCTCAATTTCAAGTCAGGCTGCAAACACAATCTATTAGTTAGCACAAGAAGTTATTTGCAGAAGTTTTATGAAACGGTCATTCACAAATTTAAAATACAGTCAAAGACGAGATTTAGGAGCAAAAAATATTTTTTACTTTTAAAACTAAATTGCAATTGAAAATATGAAAAATCTCTTTTTATAGTCTTTTTGAACTTTTTCCATGAAAATCAGGTTGAGCGATTGAGTTTCCAAGACCATATGGTGTTTGCTGAACTACGTTCTTGTGACAAGGTATAATGAGTTCTTAGTTTTGAGATTAATTTTTGCTCTGAACTGCTCTGGACATTTCTTAAAGATTTCAACAGTTCTTAAAGATCCAACGAATCCACTGGTTCAAGTGGGATTGCTTGATGTTGTCGTCGCCTTTTCACAAATATTGCGAAAAGTTCTCAAAGCAATTCTAAACAACTACTGCGAAATTTTCCCTGAGCATAAATACGCTTGATTTGAAGAGTAGTGCGTACAAGTTTGATTAATATAACTTAAACACATAAAAATCTTGTAAAATTATGCAAAATTGAGGAAAAATTGTGATCTTCAAGCGTATTACGTTCTCATCCATTTCACTTCTACCCAAGGGCGTAACGAGGGGGACACAATTCCCCGGGCGCCAATTTACTATGCGCGCGCCGAATCACTGCGAGGGGGGCCGAAAAATCCCAACAATATCACAAGTATTTTCTTCAATACAGTAAATTTCTTTCGAAAGAGTTCAGGCTCGAACATGGGGGGCCAAACTTGCTTCTTGTCCCGGGCGCCATCCAACTTCGTTACGCCCCTGCGACAACAGGGCCATCACGTGTTGAGGTACGAGGAAACGGTTGACGATTTACAAATGTGTTTCCTACGATTTTTCTGGCTGGCCTAACGTTTGAGGTATCTCTCGCTTCCAGTCCTTGCTATGTACAGGTAGTTAATTGTGGTCCATAGAAAGGTTGCATCTGAATTTCGTTGATTTTAAGGTGCACAGAAACCTACATAGTGCTACCAACGTGATGGACTGCACATTACGCGCTTTTTCCGTTTGTATTGAGCTTTCAGACAAAGGACGAACACAGTATATCTTTGGTAAAAAATGAAATATTTAACGTCAAGATCAAGCTTGTTGAACTCTGTGAACATGTTTGTAGCATATATAAGTTGTTACCAGAAGATAAATGTGCTGGTCACGAAAAAGAGTGTTTGCCTCCAGTTATAATCACAATTACTAGTTGGTTGTAAGGAAAGGCATGCAATACAATTTTCAGTGTAATGATTATAGAGCAACATTTTCTTAGCATAATCGAAAAGCTGCAATCACTGGAAAAGCGCCCAGAAAAATACTGAAATTGGCTGAAAACTCGTTAAAAGCTTCATGATGTCTCTCGTGCCGCTTTGACAGCACCACTCGTGCCGATCTGAAAAAACGTTTTGCCGTGGTTTGAACATTTGAATGGCATGAGCGATCTTAAGTCTTTGGAACTTCGCTGGCTATTTCTGTTGCGTGGCTATCAATCCGAGTTCTTTCTATATCGTTTGCATTTCGGTTGACGAAGTGCAAGAATTAAGTCTGTACGTACAACACCTGTGAAAAAGATTTGACATCCCGACGTCCAAGGCTGCGGCACTGGACATCACCATACATGGCTCACAATTGTGATGGTTATGTTTGAGAGTATGTGTTAAACCGATCTTGAGGTCGGATTACTTTAGGAAAGGTTAGAGGCCAATACCCGAAAGAATGGTAAAAAGTAACGCCGTCATTTTTAAACTGTGGTAAGGGAGGGCTCACGTATTACGCAAGTACAAGAAGGCCCGTTTTTTTCAAATGCCTGCGGTTGGTTATGGGCGGAGGGAATGCTTAGGTAATTCCATGATTAATTTTTTCTAATGTTTTCTCCGGCTGGTTTTGTAGCACAGCGGTTTAACACAGATCGCATAAACACTGCTGCTTGAAATAAAACCTCGATACTGCACTAAAACAACTTGTGCTGTGTCTTTTTGGGGGTTCAACGAATGCGTACGTACTTATGGGTGGATTGTTTTGTGCTTACGGTTGCTTATAGATGGGGAGGGGGGTTAAAAAAGGTAAAAATAATTGCTTACGTAATATGCGAATGCTCCCTCAGCAAGGTATTGTTGAAACTCCGCCGCTACCCTGTAAAACGTATAATTAAAAGCCGTAAAAAAATTTACTGGACTTCAGCAAAACATGAAATGCCTAATTCCGTCATGAAAATAAGCTGTTACCTCTTTGTATCACAATGCTCTGCTCGGTCAAGTCATGTTGTTTGGATATTTCGTGGGTGTTTCCTGTTCAAGAATGACGGTAAGCAAATTGATACTACGAATCCCGCACGTGCACATACGCAGCAGTACTCCACTGGAAGTCAGGGAAATGACCAAATCGTGTTTGTGTGTGTCGAAAGCACGTTTTGAAGCACTTGGTCACTTTTTGCAAGTTTACCAAGCGATTTTGTATCCATATGGTTCAGCCATATTCATTTTGCAACTGTATTGCTGTGTAGCGCTGTGGGAAATGTGAAACTGTATTCACCACCACCTAGGTCTTCCCTTACAAAAAAATCATCGACTACAAACCAAGCAGGTCTTGGAATGCTGTCAGGAGCAAGTGCAAGACCTGCAACCACCGCAATTTGTCAAGTTTTTTTTAGTGTAAAACCTAACGTGGTAATAAGACCGCGCATAGGTGTAGCAGCAATCAAATTTTTGGCGGTGCGAAGGATTTTTGCCCGAATTTTCCCAAACTTGCCCGAAAAGTTGTTGTGCGACTTTTGCCTAAAAATTTTCTACCACAAAGATTATTAAGATCGTTTTTGGTGTGAACTCCAAAAAAAATCATTTGTTTTTCTGCAAACGTTGGGCGTCATTTTTATAAGTCAAACAACGTTGGGGGTCATTTTTGCCCGGGTTTTCAAGCATTTTGCCCAAATTTTCAGGTATTTTGCCCAGATTTTTGACAAATCAAAACTTTTGGGGGTGCGCTTGCACCCCCTGCACCTCGCTTCCTACACCACTGAGACCGCACTTATCGGCCACAGCAGAGTGTACGTGCGACCTGTCGAAAGGTGTGTTACCAGTTGATCGCTTGTCTGAGATCGTTTTATACCCGTCGTACAGCCGTTGGTTGTGTCATTCACGTCCGAAGTAGCTTTGTTTGGTTAAATATGTCTGAGACCACAAACAGATGCCGTCGGTTTTCCACTGTGGAGTGAAACTTGTGTTCAAAGTGTGGTGGAGGTTGGCCGTCCCCCACCTATTTTAGCGGAGGGTGGAACGCTGCATTAACAAAATTTTTTGTTTATTTTAGCTAACTGTTTGGTACTAAGTGGTTTAGATTGGGCTCAGAAGACTGTTGCTGATGCAGTTATTTGGCATTGTCGAAACGTTTGAAAGGGAAGCAACGACGTTGCTGGATTAGAACAGGAAATGAGCACTTGCGACGGGTGATGGAAGGTAACTGGCTGCTTTATTGCGATTGACTCGCTTGTGACAGCAGGGCCACGCCAAGAAGGATCGTACTCGAAGCACACCCACGCTGTTTACAAACATGTGCGTTGTTAAGTTCTGTGAACGCACATGAAACCTGTGCGGCCGTCACACGCAAAAGAAGCCGACAATTGCGGGTCTCTCAACCCCACCTCGAATTTGAGTGCGCGTACTAAAATCCTGTTTGGTTCAGAAGTTCTTCACTCATCTTGCTCAACTGCCCTTGACCTCGCCTCGCACAGTAAGAGGATCCATTCAAACTTGCTGTTCTCTGGGCTGGGAATCACTAAAGTCGTGTGATTGTACAACTCCCATGTGCAACTTGTAATTAAAAAATGCTTGTTGAAGCAAAATCGCAACATGCACCAAGTTCAAGCACTGTATTGACACGCGTTGAGTTTTAAAACCCATTTGTTTTACGTTTCAAGGCCAACCGATTCGTAGCTGAAGACGGTCTGAAAGGTGAGATTTTTCTATGGGGAGGGGCAGTTGAACTGCTTTTCGTTCACACGCAAATTAATCCACCGCAGAGCATCATTAGAATTTAGCCGCTGGTAATCAAAACTTGGTAAAAATCTGCGCAACAGTGTATGCAATGCCCCTAAATCCAAAAATAAAAATCTCCAACCATAAACAGGATAAAGAAATCGTCCCAAATGTCTTACGCCAAGCGAACTTTCTCACGTGACACATCCCACTGAGTTCTGAAGCAATCTATAAAGTAGATACGCATACGCTTATTGAGATAAGAGCGGTGGTACAAAACTAAAACCAGACGCATTTCTAGAAAGCATTTTACTTTTACTTTTGTGTTGCAAGGAAATGATGCTATCTGTCTGCAAAGAGCTTAAACTTTCTTGAAATTGCTTTCCCTGTACCACACTTAATCCTACTTCTGTCAAGGATCGTAGGGCAAGGAATGAGGAAACTCAGCTTTAATACAAGCAGAATCTGAGGTCATCTGCGGAAAACGCCGTTTCAGTTTGAATGAATTTTTTGAGCACATTCTTTTTTCACACCTCTGTATAACGTAGCAGCAAGCTCAAGCCTTCCAACAGCGAAAAGAAATGACACTCTCTGAGCACATTTAGTGACTTACTCGTGAAGAAAGCGTTTGAAAGTTATTGCATTAACACTCAACTACGCTCATAGTGGTTTTGAATTGTTTAAAGGATAGAAATATGCTCTGAGACAACGTGTTTACCTTACTCTAATTTTGAAAGAATCGTGAACTCATTTGGAAACTTCCATTGTTGATATCCATATGAGTTTCTTACGCATCGTCTCTGCTGCTGTAGCCGTCTGCTACTGACCTTGCCTTCTACTCTGAAACACGAGCACGTGTCTAACAAATCCCGATCAAGGGTTAGGCAGCACTGCTGTGTGCCTAATTATTCAGCTTTTGAAAACCGTACAGTTTGTTAGTGTTTCGAAAACTATGTTATCGTGATCATTGAACTAGACATGTGCGAGGCAAAGCATTTATTGACACATATAACTAGCAATTAAAACCTCTTGTTTTGCTGTAAGCTTTCGAAGAATCAGCCAACTGGGCTCTGCTTTCTTCGTTTTGCGAGAATCAAACTTGCGCATACTGTGTTCAAGTAACTAGTCTCCAGAAAGGTGACAAACAAGTGAATCAATCAGTAATTTTTTTACAGGATATCGATTTCACATAACACTACGCATCCTCAGTCCTAACATCTTAAGCAATCTTATTCATTCTATTCAAACAGAATGTCATTTTGGTACGTGGCGGTTGCTGATACAAGACACATAAGCGCCAATCGAGGCTACTGGTTTTTTAGGCGATTGTTATGGATGAGGTTCTACCGCGGTTAATAGCGAGGCTTTCGTTCAGTTCCTTGTGTGAAGAGCCCCAGGCATTGATCACGACAATTGCTTTTCAATTTCCTTGCGTGAGTCTTTTAAATTAAAAGCTGTTATTGATGTTCTACCATTAATTATTGGCGATTTCGCCCAAATTTTCACAAACAACCAAGTGCAACAAGTCTGGGCATAAAATCATTACTCCTGACCCGCTTTTTGGTTTCCACTATGTTTTCGTCGCATAATTGTCGCGTGATGTTTACATGAACATTGACAGTACTCCTGAGTCCGCAACAAGCACACCGCCCCTACAGTGGTATGCTGATGGCGCGTTGAAGCTGAAGAAAAAATGTTGTGCCATAGCCACTACCTTACAAATTAAGCTGCTATATATATACAAGAAGCAATACATGTTAGAAGAAACAAAATCCTGCATCACAATACAGTCATAATCTTAATGAAGGTCTGTATATATTTGTAGTGTGGTGTTCGCGCTTTCACTGAAAAATAATGTGAAATCCGTCGTTACTATTTCTTAGGTACTATATCCCATGATATTCCATGAAATATGGTCTCTGCGCTTGGCATATACCCAAGACTACAACTTGCCTCAGTTCACCATTCCACCTACCCTTTTCATCAACCCTGAACAAATGAAAACATAACAATGCTCTGAGATCAAAAATACAGATGTAAATTTACGAATCTACTAAAATCCACTTCAAATGAAATGATTAAATGGGAGTTGCAGATACCCCTGAAGAGTTCTCAACATTGCAACAAAATTTGCTGATTTGGAAAGTTTCCTAAACAATGACAACCTTATACAGGATATATTTTGCGCAGGACATCCTGAAAACTTTCGCTGCGTCAAGTTCTGTTGCCAAAGCCCTTGGACTGCGTATGTTTTGAATGTTACGCTCAAGCTCATGAAATTTGCAGTCTGGAGAGTGCTAGGATGTTGAATGGGCGCTAATGATGTGCCCCAGAAAAGCTTTTGCGTTAAAAGTTGAAAGTTTCTGCGATAGGCATCTGATTTACTGCTGTGAGGCATTGTACCCGAAAGCATGAAACACTCGCAGCACTCCGTTTATGCGTTACATCCAAAATATAGTTTTGTTCCTAAGAGAAGCGATTTACAAGCAACAATTTACCGATAATCCATTTTAATTGTCTCATTAAATGGGTGGCGAAAGTTGAGTTTCAGGGCTTACGTCTTTTGATGTCAGAAGGCGTAGCCAAGTTAGACCCAATGCTAAACACTGGTCATAACTTTCAGAATCAAGCATAAAACCGGGTTCACGCCTGAACACAAGACGTGTTTTATACAACGGCATAAATGCAGTGAGATAGCTGAAGCAATATCATGATGTACTGTAGGTGTTACTTCTGTGGATTTAGAAATGCAGCCCCGTAACGTAAAATGGAGCAAATGTCTAAATCTAAAATCCCAGTCATTTGTGCTGTGCACGGGTTAATTAACCTCGCAGTGTTGATACGATGCTCTCGTACATCTGAGAGACAGACTGCAACAAAATAATAAACACGATATTATCTTAACTGATGTACTGCAATATCTAGGAGAAAAAACAGAGAGAAAGAGGCAGACAGCGTCACTGACATGGAACACTGATAAAGAAAAATTGATGTCATGACGATTTTTCCGTAAGTCTCCAAGGCAGTTTTGTTGTGGTTGCTTGGTAGTTGACAAACCTGAGCTGTAGAATCCCCAGTCACCTTAGCTAGCTTTGTTCATGTTTGACGAACGTTCACATTTTTGCTAAAAGTATCCGGTGAACGAAAAATCTGTTCAGACATGGTCCGGGGACAATATCACTTTATCTTCCCCGTTATTTGCTGTGATAGCATTTCAGACGCAGCAAAACCCTTTTTCGCGTCGGGCAACAACACTCTCGTACTGTCCGTGTTGCTTATTCTACAGTTGCTGTGCTTTAGCTTGCCCACTGCAGCAGGTCATTGTTTTTTCTGATGTCGCACTTTCTGACGTTTCATTATATCTTCGTCAGAATGACTTTTTCTTCATCAAACAGAATTAATGTTGGTAAACATCTTCAGTTTTAAGCGTCAGCTTGTACGCATTGGTTTTGTACTGCAAAACGAGACCGCCGTAAGCAACTTGTAATTAAACCAACCAGTGGCGTAGCTAGTCCAAAATGTAGGGGGTGGGAATCTTTTGACTTTAAGCGAGCAACAGTATTTTGTTTGGGACACTGCCTCTCAAAGCACAAATTGACAAGGTATGCTAGAAATTTGGGCAGAAATGGCCCTTTTCGTCACCCCTGGATACGCCTTTGTAACCAACCCTACCTTCAGTCTTTGCTTCGCCAAACACACTACAGATGTGTCGAGCAGAAACTCAAGCTTACTCTGCATAGCTGTACAGACACCCAATTGCTTGGAAGGAAAAATAAATATTGCCCAACTTTATGTATTTTTGTCCAAATTTCTGTATATCAATTATTATCACAGCTTTATCTTGTGTTACCCACTTTTGGTCGTAAAATGTCGAAACAACTGAAGAAAAAGTCATCCTCAGACCTCTGTTTAATTTTTTCGAGCAGTTTAGCCCAAATAAACAAATGTCAATCACTTTTTTGGAGCACTTTACAAGGCTTCACAAAACTTTTGCCCAATTTTTATGCAACTTTGCCAGATTTTTCAGCTGCAGAAAGCAATTGCTCCTTTCACCTGACCCATAAAGATGTGAAACAAGCAGCCAAACTGCTAGACGTGACTTGCTCAATCACGTTTTATATTACCCGTGATCCAAATTACATGACAAAAGTTAGATGATTAAACGTTGAAGAAACAATAATGCGCAAGCGATGCATCAGCCCATAGCTTTCCAAGGCTATGTGCTGAACCCGTCTGCAGAGCACTGACTAAAAGCACCACAATTTCTACAAAAGTCAGATAAGCGGAGCTCCGACTTTTGATCAATTGTACAAAAAAGAGTTCTTTTCTCACGAGCGAGCGTCGAATTGCAGTTTTCCTGGATCAGTCACTGTCAGTTTTTGTTGTTACCGAACAATGGCTACTGTCCCTTTTTTGCCGATCAGACAGTGTGAGCTTTAGGCACTGTGTGAAATGTGCATAAGCTTCTATCTCATTGCACTTCTACGATCGATCAACAAGAAAATTTTGTTTATTTCAAATTTCATGAATTGTTTTTTCTCAGAAAAGAACTTTTCTTTTGTAAAACTTGCTTTTAAAGTGCTTCCCAAGCCGAACAAAACTTGTGCGCGGCAAGCACTTTCATAACCACTGGTTTGAAACCTTCGTACGCCGCCACCACGCAGGGTTAAGGGGTCATTGTATCTTCACTGCAAGCTGAAAACCAACTCTGCTAGACTGTGTATGGGTTTAAAAGCGTTTAGTAGCTGAGAGCTGAGATGCACTCGTTGTATACAGAGCCGGATTAAAAGGTAGGGGGGCCCGGGGCAATTTTTACTGGAGGGCGCTATGACGTAATTCATGACGTCATCGTTTGTAAAAGTTGTGTTTTCGCTGATTAGCAAGGTTCCCGTGTTTTTTCCTGTAGTCGAGAATGTGCTTACTCAAATTCACATACAGTTAGCTCCCAGAAGGGAATTTGTGATATGGATACTAGGGTGTATTTTTACTAAGAATAGATATTTCACAGACTACAGAGTGACTCAGCAAGAAACAACATTCACCCCAACAATAAGCAGAAACCTGAGATTACAAACAAAAACACCGGAAAAAGAACATGTTAAATGGCCAGACAGGCTGAGTGTGAAACTTGTTTCCAAGCTAATGTCTTAATTTTCAGGTACTCTGGTTAACGCCACTGCTTTGACGTTGCTGCTTGAAAGTTTTGCTAGAAAAAGCGATTCAGTCGGCGTTTTTGCTAACACTGCCAGATCCTTGCGTTTTTTCTTCTTAGAAGCTTTGCGCTTTTCATAGCTCCTGATGTCCTGATGGCATTACAGCTTCGGTATCGCGCTAGCTAAACATTGGAATCTCGTTTTCTGCTCTTTCGTTCTGCGAATCGACTGATTAAAACCTTTTCTAACGGACCACGCAATGACATGTGGTGTAAATAGCTTGAATAGCTTCATGTGTTTATGATGTAACACAACGATAGTAGCCATCGGAAGAAAAGTGCGTTTCCACCACACGTTACCCTTTATGACGAAACAAAGGTGCAGTTCGGTTGCGGCGACTTCGAGACAGCACCAAAAGTTTGGGATCATTGATACTAGTGTTGCCACTTCTGATATTTTAACATGCAGGACCTACGAGAGGTACATTGTACCCGGGCCCGGTAGGTACAGGGGCCCGGGAAAGTTAAAGCACATAAGATCAGTTTTTCTGCAATCAAGCCTACAATTATCAGTGTAAGCCAGCTGCCAGTATAACAAGTAACCGATTTGTAAATGTTAGCATGACAGCTGATTCTGATTACTATACAAATAAGCTATACAAGTTTCGACGAGGGCACAAGAAAATAAATGGGTCCGGTGTCGGTCTTCGTACCCCCTGGTAGAATTTCTCTCGGAGGCCCTGTTAACATGACATCAGATGTGATGTTCTCAGATAAATTTCTGATGTCTGATGTTTTGTGGACAAATCTGATGTTGACTGGGTTCTTGTTTTTTCCACATTTCCTCTCATTTCAGGACGAAAATA
>Ga0210059_1008537_pt1 | contig 16147 bp, 13 predicted proteins | sample Ectturendosymbi2_FD_188042 | JGI IMG/M metagenome (GOLD analysis project Ga0210059, IMG submission 188042) | Ecteinascidia turbinata endosymbiont from Florida, USA - Sample 2 (SPAdes) (version 2) | ecosystem: Host-associated > Tunicates > Ascidians > Unclassified | place: Key West, Florida...
ATAACTTTTGTAATAATTATTTATGCTTTGAAGTGTCTAATTATTTTTTGAAGTGTAACAGTGTAATAACGAAATATTTAATTTTCTGACCAAGCAATTCATAATTTCTAAATTTTTTTTAGTGGGGTTCCATGACAAACGCAAAAGTACATGAGGGGTTCCGCGTTGACAAAAAGGTTGAAGAGCACTGATATAGAGCATAACTTTGACTTGTAAAAAATACGCCAATATGAGCTGACATTGTTATCCGTGAAATGGCAAATTGCCCGACAACAGCTGTAGTTTTGCAAAGAGCAGCGTCAAAGAATACCTCCTCATCGCATTACCAAGCTGTCAACTGCAGAAGGTGCTGTGCTGCAAAATAACCTTTGTCGTATTTTAACCTGGTATCGGCGTCGCACGATTAGATTCAATTCCTTTCAAGCGGGATAGCGTCAGACGTTAAAGCCAGGCGTGAGTAATCTACACCGGGCTAAAAGTTGCCCGTGCTGCCTACTGAAAAAATACTCGTGGCATTTGTAAACGGACAACTTTTCGGATTTAATGTTTTTGTCTCACCATAGTAAGCGTGGTTTTACCGTCTCATCGAGTTAAATTACGGTGATCGATGTTAAAATGCACTGAATAGACAAGAGTCACCAACCTTTTTGAAACTGAGAGCTACTTTTTGGGTAACGAATAATGCGAAGTGATACACCACTTTGGCGCTATGATACACACGTCTAAAATAAGAAGGTTGCTCGATTTACCTTAAGTCACTATCATTAATTAATGATAGTCATCTATGTGAAGACGATCATCATGCTAACGCTATTTTTAGAACAGGTCCCCGGGCACCATGTTGGTGGCTCCTGGTATACACGTATTTAGTGGTCGCGTTTATTCCAGCAGTGCTTATTAGTGGCTAACTTACAACCTTTCGCTTAACAAATTTCTACGTCACAAAATTTTACCTAGAAGATTTCTTCGAAGCTATCTAACATGCGGTAAAATGAATACCAATGTTGTGTTGTACTAACCAATGGCCTGAAAGTTCATCTTACTTGACCTTGGAGTTAAAGAGTCTTGTTTGATTCGGTGCGGAAGAGATTTTTTCCTCCAAGAATCGATCCAAACCTCGACATCTCGCCTAAAGTTCGATACGAGAATTTTCGAAACCGTGACCTGACAATCCAAACCAATGCCAGTCCCTTTCAAGAGCGCCAGAAACACATTTCAGTGATTTATATTTTCATGTAAACAGAGTGCAACATTAAGATTTTGTCTTAGTGCAACCAGGCAGGGCCGTCGTCAGTTTTCAACTCTCTTCTTTCCGCACTTTCGACCCCACTTTGGTTGAATTGCCTTTAATATTGCCAGTGGTGTCCTTTTGCGGCTCAAGAATCAAGGTAATAGTCCAGCTACATTTAACCAATAGTTTTTCCATGGAAATTCAAAATGTTTTCTCAACCAAAATTCAGTGTCTGTGGATTAACATTGCACAACTGGAGAAAAGGGGTTTGAAGCCGATTACAGCACTGCGCTTCTGCAGCTTACGCCGAGACTCACCAATAAAAGGGCTTTGAAGCGAGTCTCGAAATTTAACCACTGGTGAGATTTTTCACGAAACACTGCGTTTTAGGAACACAACACGAAGTGGCGATTTTAAACCAAACAGGCGATGTTTGGGCACAGCTTGTCATATAGCATAAACCGCAACCTTGAAGAAACACTGCGTTTAACAAAACTTGGCCTTTACAAAGGAACACAAGTGCAATTTTACCACAAACACACCTTCATGTTTCGGCTATTTTCACACGTCTCCCGAGAAGCGTACAGGCCCATCTTTCTAATGACAGCACCGCTTACCATAGTTCCAAACAGGCCTTATTTTGAAGCCCGAACCCGGTCCGACAATTTTTTTGAAGCCCCATTTAGGCCCGAAAGCCAAATTTACCGAGTGACTAAGACATGCGCAGCTACGGGGTATTGGTGGCGTAGCAAAGCGAGCGTGACTAAATAATTCATTTTTTATTGAAGGTTTAATCAACCAGATTGCTTCAATAACTCACAACAACAGTGTATACCGCTACAAAAAATTTTGTATGCAGGCCCGAAACATTTTGACAAACTAAAGCTCGAACCCGGCTTATAACTCTGCCGCTTTACGTTTGAATAGCAAGGCACCGAATACCAGTGACCTGAGAGGTGTGTACCCACAGCAACTTTGACCAGATCAGCAATCGAATGGATCAACCGCACTGCCTGGCTTTCTCAGCACTCCGTCTTTATGGAAAAGCTGCACGGCTTTTGAAACGAACCAACTTAAACGGATCTGCGATAGACGGGAAACGGAGCCTGATCAGTGACAAGCGCTTTTTAATCATCCCCACAACCTGCAAGAAGTCGAACGGCCGTGGCTCGGCGCTGCCACGAGTCTGGTACTTGATGCGCGCTGCCAGCGCATTTGTTCGTACAACATCACCCCTCAGCCCAGGCCAAGTGGCTGAAACACGCACGTACGTGTACGGCTGGGCGCAGCCAAAAGAAAGTCTCGTTGGAATCTTACAAGTTGAGTTGTGGTTCTTTCAACAGAGACTTTTAAAGCCCATTTACTCGGTCGACGTACAGACAAGTCCCACACTCACAAGCACATGTGTCTTTCGCAGCTAAAATGCGCCGCCGCAGCCTAAAGGTACATTATCCTCGATCCTGGAGGAATGCTTGGCTGCTCTTCACAACAAGCAGGTCACGCAACGATCTTCCTGACAAGAAGGCATCGGAGGAAACCAAGCCAAAAATCACGTCTATTAAATCGTTGGTGGCAAGACGCAGCAATAAACACGGTGAGAAAAAAAATAAGTACAGTCTAACTCGCAAAAACTATATATTTCGCACAAACTCACGCCCGCCATGTGATGATGCGGCAAACAGCAGCACGAGCCCGAACGTCAGCCGATTGCAAAAGCTATTTGGAACTGATCGTGCAATAGGAGCGCTGATAAGTCAATGTTATACGACACACCTGCAGTATCGCAATTTCTTTTGAATGCGTAAGTGTCAGCTTCACAACGAACTTCTGAAGATCAGTCATTTATGGTTTTGACACAAGCGTCCTGTAAGATAACCGTAGCTTTGGGATGTTGCATTAAAAAGCAATAGCTTGTTAACTTCAAAACTAATTAGGGGCAGCAGCAAGATTTGCATCATTTCAAAAACCTTGGTCTCGGCAAGTACTTGAAGACTGAAAAGACAATCCCTTTAATCCACATATTGTATCTTGTGAAACAACCTGTTCTGCGCGTGGACTTCAACAAAGCTGGCGTGCTCTCGCAGTTTAGCAGATGAGGTTAAACCACAAAGAACACATTGCTCGCATACGAACGAGACAATACTGACCCAGAGATCAGTAAACCAATTGCGCCAAGGGTGAAAATGACCCAACTCGGGCGCTAGGGACAGTGCAAATCTTACACGGAATGGCGGAAACAAGCGAAGCCTCCAGAACACTGGTGAAAATAAGCGGCCCCCGAGTTGGAAGCGCTATGAACTGTTGGAAGTGCACGGGCGTCGCCAGTCACTGGTGAACGTCACGTGAAAAGCGTCGCAGTTAAGTACAGTCAATGCGCTAACTGCAGCAGGGGCCTGCAGCTACCAGTTTGTCCAGGCAGAGCCTAAAAAAATATTCGTTCTCTTTCTATCGGAGCGATAGTGGTTAATACTGCACTTGCAAACATTCTGGCGTCGCCAACACGGCAACTGACGCCTAAAAACACCAGGAGTTCGATGAAGATGTTCCGAGTGTCAAAATGCGAAGACGCTTGTACAGTATCAGCTTGTGGGTTTTTTTGCATGAAATCAAAATCATCCCAAAATCGCCGGTTAATTTTGCATCTCAGTGACAAAAACGCCCCACCCGCGAAAGATCGATCAGCTACTTAAAACGATCATTATATCAGTGTTCGTTAAGCAAGAGCGCCGGTACTGGCCGCACCGACCTCCACGGCCATAAACACACCGGAGCTGGTGTCAGCAAGAACATTTTTAAATCGATCTCCTGCTGTTCGTTAGTTCTGAGATATTTTACGGCGAAAACGCATATTTTGAACTCTAATGCTTCCTTAACTGATTTATCTGATGACATAACTGCTTAAGGCAGACCGGACTTTCGAGAGAGAGAGAGAAAGAGAAATCATTTTGTCGTGTGAGTATGAAGAATTTTTTTGTAAGCTTTCTCTTAGTTCGCAGGGCGGTGCACTAAATCGATTCGCCTTCAGTGAGAACAGAAAATTCACGCCTTGGTGAAGGGATTTGATGAAAACTCGTTTTAGATCCACATCGGCGGGACTTCGAAGGTGCTGGCATTTCGTTAACGGCACCGGGACACGTAAGGCTGGAAATGCGTTTTACGAAAGTAAAGAACACGTGTAGAAGAAAAAGTAATATTCAAGATTTTTCGGCGTGCCAATGCCGGTAATAAGAGAAAATACACGGGAGTTTTTGCTCTCCCGTCGAAACGGCTTTGATGTACATCGATGCTTGTTGAGCAAAGCTCAGAAAAGCTTTTACGTCGCATGTGAGAGCGAACGTTGAGGCGGCAGCACAAAGGAAAAATAAATAAATGCAATGAAATGACAACTCGCGAAACATCGTTAAGCGCACTGCAGTGGAGTGAACCTGCAAGCTGCGCTTCGGGACAGACTGCGAAGTGAAACCAAATGCTTGGCGGAAAGCATAATAACTCGCGCGTGCAGTGCGGACAGGAAATCGAGCGCACAGAGTGCACGGACAAAAGTTACGACGGCGTGCAAGCTTCTGCTGACAAGTCTCCTAGGAGCGAAAGAGAAGAAATAAAATAACGGAGATTTTTATCAGAGGCGCGCTGCCTTAAAACCTAAGAACTTCCGAAAAGTCTGAACGACTCGTAACGAAACTCTGCAATAAAATTGGAAATGAGCGTCGCGCTCACTCTGGTATGAGTACGCGTAATTAATTATCGTATTTATTCGATTGTAAGCCGCACGAAATGGTGTGAAAATTAATGTAATCCGCACTTGAATGCAGCTTACCTGAGCCTCTGAGATATATTCGCGTACTAGCACGTTTAGCGTTTAATTGGCAACCCTGGTAATGATGCTTACACTACCACAGCTGCCTTCTGTTCATCATAATCCCTCCTGTGACGCATGTGCACGTGATGCTGAAGAGAAGAAAGAGAATGCGAAACGAGAGTTTGGTCGACAAAACGTAGGAAAGGCTGAGCGTCATCTCGACCATTCGACAAGGTAAAGAAATAAATGTAAACCACCGTCGCTTGTAAGCCGCACGAAATAATGATTTTAAAAAATTTATAAGCCGCGACTTACAATCGAATAAATGTGGTATAAACCTGAATCGAAATTCCCGGGAATTTGCAGAACGTGGTTCTGCGTCCAAATTAGAGCTCGACCGGCGGTTGACTGTTTTAGTGACGCGGGTTTGCGCAGGAACTGATGTTGTGCGGTTCTTCATCGCAGTGAAGTAATGTCTTTTAACTGTGGTTGGAGTGATGCAAAAATACCGGCAATGAAAAACATCGCCATCGGTCGGTCGAGCTAGCACAGAAAATCATAAACAAAATAAACTGAGCCATCGCATTCAGGCAGCTCTCGACGCAAGCAAAACAAACAAATAAAATATTGAAATATTGAACTGTGCAGTGGGCAGGACGAACACGAAGAAATAGACACAAAACCACGGTATTATCTTTATGGAGCGACACACAGAATACTTCTATGAATTAATTATCGTTGGCGGTGAAGAATAAAAGGAAAAGTTAACACAAAACAGGTTAAGAGACGAACGACATAATAATGTAACTGGAGCTTTGCAGAAGCGCAATGGCAATTACTCTTATCCGCAAACAACAACGAGCCCTAAGCCTCTACGCTGCCATTGGTCGATCAGGGACTGACTGTCGATTGAACGCAATTTCAAAACACGACAGCTTGTCAACATCCGACGTTGTTCGTCACAGTCCCGACTGTGACGCAACAACCACAAACGACCAAGTGCTTCCGGACGAGTTGCTTCCCGTCAACGCGCCCGACCCCGCCCGCGGCGCCCTCATCTGAGGTCACAACGATCGGCCCCCTCCGCGGCCGGTCAAGGGGGGCAAAGGGCGAGGGCCGCGGACGCCTGGTCGCTGTCGCGTATGTGGTGTTTGCGCGTGTGCTTGAACATGTTGCTGCGCAGAGCGAAGCGCTTGCCGCAGATCGCGCAGCTGTACGGCTTCTCGCCCGTGTGCACTCGGACGTGACGCGTGACGTCGGTCCGGTTGCTACGGTAACCGCATATTTGGCAGGAGTGCGTGGCCGCCTTCTTGGACGTCGGCTTGGTGATGCGCACCAGCAGGTTCGCGTCCGGCAACTTGGCGGAGGAGGCCAGGGAGGAGCGGCGACGGGACGGCGGCGATTTTCCCGACGACGACAAGTATTTCTGCGATAAAAAACGCACAGATATTTCTGCGATAAAAAAAACACAAAAAAATTTTTTCTGCGATGAAAAAATAAAAAAAGCACAGATCTTCCTTCGGTCGACCGACACTCGGAGCGCGAACGCAGCAAACCACTGCGTGATGATTTGCAAAAAACGTTTTTCTTTTCGAAGCACTGCAAATAGGCCGGGCTGTTGGTTCTTATTCGCAGGGTTCGTGCGCAATTTTGAATATAAATTTCCATTTTTCAAGACCTTTTCCAGACTTTTTCGGGACTTTTTCTTGGCTTTACTTCTCCGAATGACCTACTCAGGTCAAATACAGGCACTAAAATATTTAGCACGATGCAAGTAAAATCATATCAATCTTGAATAAAACATTACGAAAATGCATGTCAAAAGATCAGGCCCGGAAAATTATTTTCTTTTTCCATACTAACAGACCAAACAAATTTCCTTCCAGACTTTTCCAGGCTGGAAAATGACCAAAATGTATTCCGTACTTTTCCACACTCCGTAGGAACTTTGGATTCGCCAGTGCACAACCTGTACCAGTGTTTCTCAAACTTTTTCGTCCCATCGCCCCCTTTTCACTCCCGACACATCGTTGTCGCCACCCAAGCCTGATAAAGAAGGCAGTATTTGTAAAGGATTTTATCGATACACAACATGTTCCCCAGTTCAGTGTGATGGATGTGCTTGGCGATTTTCACCAGTCTTCGAAATATTGGGAGACATTTTAGTGAAGAACAGTCGTAGATCACCTCGCTGATGAATGAGCAAGCGCTTCCCTTGCTTTGAGAGCATCAAGGTCGCAGCCGAAGTTAACTCCCGATTAGTGGTTGAACGTTTTCGCCCCTTTTGTGTTGTTTCGCCACCCTATCGCCCCCTTTGTTTTGTTCGCCCCCTTGGCCATCGAAATCGACACCAAAGGGGCGATTCCGCCCACTTCGAGAACCACTGTCCTATACGGTCAACACGAACGGTTAAGGTCACTCACGTGAGTCATGGAAGGCACGTCTGATGAAAGCGCTACCACACTCAAGTCGTCCGGCGCTACGACGGAGGGTGCTGCTGTTTTCCTTACGGGACTTCCCCTCGTGAGAAACGTCGGCTCCTGCAATGAGCAACACAAGATCATGCCAGCCCCAATCAAAACGATAAAAACTTGCTAAATTTCGTCGACTGTTTTCAAGCTATCTCGACGCGATGCGCCACAGCCTTGAGGTTTCCACCAAAAACTTTGTCTGAAGTAGAACTCTCCAAGTTTAAGTCGCCGTTTCTGTTTATCCCGACGAGTGTTGAAAGCCAAAATCCGTTCCCTAATCGCCTGAGTCCGGAGGAAAAAAAAAGCTGAAGCAAATCATGACCTTCAGTAATTTAGCGGATTAACATTATTATTGTCCGCTGCAGTGATGGCGTCCTCGTGTCTAAATGGATCTCGAAACATACTTCTAGAAACTTTGGTGGTCTCATGTATAACGGTGAAGAACTCGAAAAGATTTGAGAAACCTTGCATTATAAAAGGGTATTGAAAATGAAAGCGAAAAAATCCGAAATTTTACATTAAAAGGACATCAAATAACGTGAAGATAACTTGGCTTTGCACGGTGCATGTTTTGAATCCTAGGTCGACAAATCTCTCTTGGCTAAACCGCCGGATTTTCACAAAGCCTCTCGCATGCAAGCACCCACAAGTAGCGAGTGTTCACAGAACACACAGACGCGCAGGTTGCATTCGACCTTCGACGGAACATTCTACGTTCTTCGCGCACGTCAGTGATCGGCAAACTTTCGTTATGATGACCCAAACCATCCTTTCAGTCGTAATTAAGAGGCCCATGTTTATATTTGAAGGCCCGCTTTCAAGCTTATGCTGTATTCAGTTACCTGTTACATAACAATGCTAGGTCAATGTCATAAACCGTATAATGATTCAAACAGCGCTTTGTTAACGCCAAACAATCAATGTTCCATAGTTGCTACAGTAGCCTATGTTTTGACCCACGCAACCGGCGCAGGACTGTAGCTCTTACATACCACGCGACCCACAATAGAAAGTGTTGCGCGGCCCAATGAAATGTGCTAAACGGCCCACAGTTGGGCCGAAGCCCACAGTTTGCCGACCACCAGCGTACGTAAAAGGCGCAGTGAGTTGATGCAGAGAATCCCCAAAACCACCAAGGAGATGGAACTCTGACGAGAAATGACTTTTCCTGTCTTGAGACGAAAGCTCGATTCGCACTTACCGCACGTAAACACGAATATCCTTGTGCTATTTTGAACAGTATCTACGAGATTGACTTTGACTTGATACACGTTGACTTTGTTCTGTTATATTTCTTACAATTTATTTTGTTATTAAACTTTGTTGAAAAGGAGTATCCAGATTGACGAAAATTTTTTAACTTGGGGGTATTGCGGCGTTAAAACTTTAAGGACCACTTACTTAATGGTTGCGAATCCTCAATCTATATTCTGCAGCATTATGTTCAGGAGATTTTGTTCGCTAACACCCTCAGAGGCCCCTGCCACAAGACGTTTTTTAATCCAGGAAAGTAACAACGGTTAGTGATGCCGTAAATGCGATACCGGTATCGGAAAAACGACCAACACGCAAATTCAATCTCCCTTACCTCTGCCATCGATGTATCGTTTCCATCTACCACCATCCCTACATACAGATAAGAAGTAGAACTTCACCCGAGTAATATTACACGTAAGTTTAAAAATGCGTTGGAAACCATGAACCAAACATTGAGCAATGCTAACAAACAGCAAGGATAGTAATACACCGACTTATTACAAAGGCACCATCTCAATGAAATTCGTACATCACGCAGATTGGTGACGGCGCAACTTTTGCGGATTGAAGAATGCTGTTCTTTCGCTTTCGTTACAGTTTGGGAATGCTTTCTTGCGGTGAATGCTCTCTTTAAATGAACACTTCAGGAAATCATACACTGTTTTTAAATACGATGCAAAACTACATGTGTTCAAACGTGCTTTCCGTACTTAATCCATCAACACCAGTTCATAAACCGTGACTATAAAGACAATGCCACAGGTCGCAACAGGTAGTGGAAGCAAATTACTAGCAGAAAGTTTTCGATTTCTACTTTATCACAACTGTGCCACTCACAGCACTGATATGCATCTTCTCACACTATTTACACTTTTTTCAACATTGTCTTTCACAAAAATTTTGTAAGATACAGTTCATGTTACAAAACACTGGAGTTAATTAACAATACTGCAGACTAGTCGAAGCTAACTTAACCCTTTAGGTCAGGGGTGTCAAACTCATTTGGTGTTGTGTCTTAAAACTCATGTTTACGCACTTAGATTTTACGCGGGCCAGACAATTTTGCACATAACTGGTACCAAAGATTGTGCAGTCGCTAATTTTAATGTTGAGTTGAGATGCGCATCGATCAGCTGAGATCGGAATCGAGACTTGTTCAAGTTCAAAGAGAACAGTTGTTCGCAGACATAAGTGCTAGCGGACATAGACACGGTCCTCGATGCCATTATTAGGATAAGTTGGTCCTATGTATTGACAAAACGTTTTGCTGTTAAGATTTTTGGATTTAGTTCTTCTGTTGCACTGTAACTCAATGAGTTCCATTAGATATTTTTGAGGCACCTCTGCAGCACTGACAGAAAAAGGGTTACTGAAAATAGCAAAACCAGTTTTCCAGATCTTTGAGATCAGCAAATCTTTCTTTGAATGCATCAGAAATTCTTCGATTCCTCATGGAATCTCTACAACCTCATGGTTTTCAACTGAAGAGGTTGTCACCATTGGCTTAATTATTACGTTGTAATGTCACATTATGACTATAAACAAAAAACCCAACACTTCTAGACGACACAATAATAGACGCAACTCTGTCAGACTTAATGCAATCGCAAAACTGACATGACGCAAGCCACAAAACAGCTCATGGCGGGCCGGATTTGACCTGTGGACCACCAGTTTGACACCCCTGTTTCAGGTCATGCACACAAACTAGGCAATCTTCATTCACGAAAAACATACACCGATTAAAAACCACCAGTTCACATCACCCAAGCATAAAAACAAAAGTGTCTCTCTATATCGTGCACGTCAAGGTGTGTTATGCAACAGAATGTTAAGTGACAGAGCATTCCATATACAAAACTTAAGAACATTTTGAAACACTTGAAACACATACCTGACTTGACTTCATCAGAGGTAAACGATCCGACATCTTTTTCTGGATCTGTGTCACTTACTATTTCCACTGTAACAATTTTTGGTACAGAAACAGTAACGAATATACGACAGAAGACAGCCATCCACTCATGGTTACTTTATTGACTACAGCACATTACATGAAGTATAACGCAAAGGCAAAACTGCATTTTTTAGCGTGCGGCGTTTCAGTATTACCACTATTTATAGTGCTCTTTTGCACTTAAAATTATAAACTGGGCACTACAACATCTCTGCAAATCCTGTTCACACACTCTTAAGTTTTTGGTCGCCCGGCGCATGTGCACGACCACATTTTTGTACCCCTGGCCCTAACTGTAATAGAAGCGAATGAATTTGATACTACTGATTAGTACTTTATGAAGCGTTTCATACAGTAGTTATTCTGATGTTTTCACAAAGTCTGCGATTTAACCAGCAGCTCTACTTCGCTGCTGCAAATAGCCACAACACAAGACACACATGAAGGCACCAAATATACTTTGCAACACATAACTAAATTTTGCATTACTTGCGCTTGCTGCTTGGAACTCACCACAAATCATCTCTGCAAAGGAGTGTAGCATTTAGTTTTCACAACAAAAAATTTCAAAATTATGTTGTTAGATGAGCTCCCCCACATTGGTTACCCTGACAGACCAAAGCTAACTGATTTCATGAAAGCATCATTTAAATTTACAGTCAAAGCAAATACAGATTAGTACATGGCCTGGTATGTGCAATGATCACTTGACTTAATGCAACTTTCTGCTTTTAAGACCATCACGCATGTCTGATTCTGGTAGGCTCAAGTTATGTCACCAACAGCTACAAAGTGCAAAAGATTTTCAGAAGTTACAACTGTTCTGGGATAAAAAGGACTGTGACATGTGGCCTGAACATTCAAAGAACTGATAAGGTGATGCAAAAAAATTGTTTTAACACAGGTGAAATGGCTGTCAGTCCTCATAGCTATAAAATTGCTTCCTGCACCACTACAAACACTCTGGGGTCAATGTCACTCAGTTTAGATAACTTTTATGTTAAAACAAGGCCTAAAACACAGTCAGGACATTCACTAGTTTTGAGGTAATTTGATCCATCTAAGAAAGCCACCAAGAGGGGTGTGATGGTTTAGTCACATACACTGTGCTTCTTAATGGCTTAATTAGAAGATTGATCCACAACCACAGAGTGAACCACTGTAGCACTCCTTGGTCAAGAAAGAAGATTCACCTCAACTAAAGGTTCATTTCAGGTGTTGGCCTGCCATTGATTGCTGTCACCCAAATATTATGAAAAAGTATCAACCGCAGAACTGATTCAAATGGCAAACAATTTTTCTAGTTACTGTATATGCCAATCTTCCTACATGACTCAATATCAACACCACTATTACATGGCTTTTATGCAGACAACATACCAGCTATGCTAGAATCATCACCATTTCTTGATGTCATTGGCCCTTTGTCCTCTGCCTCAAGCACATGTGATTCATTCATAAGTGAAGTGTTTGTAACTGCAACAAAAGTTCAAAGATGAAAATTACATTCTGCAAAGAAAAAAACTAATATACACAAAACATTTACCTATCATCTACAAGCACAAAGAAATGTCATATAAAGTTATAAACAGCCAAAGATCAAAATGTGACAAGTTCAAAAAAGCACTCTACATAAAAGCACACGTCTTTTTATCACTGATTTACAACATCCTCAGACACGTGCCACTCAATTCAGTAAATCTGAACTAAGAAAAGCTGTGTCAGCAATCCACGCCTGTTTGTGAAACAGTCAATTGAGTTTACTCCCTGATTAGCACAGACATAGACGTTTCTGACTTTTTTAACCCTTTTTTCCCCTAAGCATATTCATCTGACTGGAACCACTGACTTACCCACAAAAACAAATTGACTACAGTGGATAGTTATTGATTGATATTCAATATTTAACACTTTGAGAGCTGGGGTATGATATATTCGTACTTCGATTTTGGCCTAAAAAACAGCAGTTTTCGGTTGCCTTACCAACACCATAGCTCTGCCGACGATTGTGCTAGAGAGCTGTTCAAAGGTTCAAACGGATTGGCCAGTCTTCTAGATTGCACTAGAAAAAAAATTTTTTGGTTGGGGGGTGCGGATTTTTTGTGAGTGACGTCATAAGTGAAGTAGTTTTAGGGTCATTTTGGCTCATGTTGCCTGGCCTAGGGCCCAACCGCTAAGCCAAAGTGTTTCACTAAAGTTTTCATTGGAAACTAGGCTGGAGTCCGAGTCTTTTGAGCCTTTGATCGACTTTCTAGCGTTTCTGGATCAAAAGTTATCATCTAAAATAAACAAATTAATTAATTATCTAATTATTCAAATATTTTTACTAACTTAGATCATAACTTTTGAACCCGAAACCCCAGCAGGTCATCCAAAGTATCAAAAGACTCGGATTGTGGCCTAGTTTCCAGTAAAAACTTCAGCGAAATACTACCACCTAACGGTTGGCGCCTTGGGCAAGGCAAAGTGGGCAAAGGTGGCCTAAAAGTCCTCCACTTGTGACATCCCTGACAAAAAAGCCCATACCCCCAACCAAAAAATATTTTTTCGAATGCAGACTAGAAGACTTGACGCATCTTTTGACGCTTCGACCAGGTCCGTATCCCGTACAGGAGCAGAGATATTCCCGCGCAAAGCCACGTGTGTTTAGGTGTTTTTTTTTCGAAAATCCTCAAAAGCAGCCGGACGCCAAAGTGTTGACCACTATCTTTTGCTGGTATTTTCAGAATATTGTGATTTCACCAACAGCTATTTTTTCTTTGTTACGCTGCTACAAATAATCATTGACACAGATACACAAAAAGGCACCCAAATAGCGCCTGCGGAATGACAGGAAACAAACTACATTTTGAACAACCTAAATTGATCCAAAACTTTCCAATTTTTTTCATTGCAATCTATCCAATTTTTTCAAGTTAATTGATCCAAAACTTTACCATTTTCTTCATTGTAATCTTGAAGACTTGACACATCTTTTCAGCATTGGAACAGCTCTCTAGCACAGACAGCGGGCGAGTTATGGTGTTGCAAAGTTTCAAGTGGCTCACATGGGTTTTAAAGGTAAAAACAACCTGGTGCCGAAGGTAGGTGTTAATGGATATGATTATTATTGTTAATTGAAACATCCAATCAAATATCAACAAATTCGTCAGTTTGGCATTGTGACACAATGAGGTGGCCTTAACACCTTCGCTGCCAGCAGTGTGAGCCTAAATCACCAGTTTTAAGCATGTCTGAGCAACTGCATAATCCGCCAGGCAATTGTGCTCTAGAGAACTGTTCAAACCCTCAAAAGACTCGGCATGTCTTCGAGTCCGCAATGAGAACAAAACTTTTTGGTTTTGTTGTGAGTGACATCATAAGTGGGGTGGTTTTTGGCCATTTTGGCTCAGGTTACCTGGCCCTGGGCCCAAACCGCTAGATGGAAGTATTTTGCTCAAGTTTGTATTGGAAACTAGGGGTTCTGGGTTCAAAAGCTACGGCCTAAAAACAACAAAATAATTAATTAATCCACTACTGTAATTAGATAATAATTAATTAATGGAACAATTGGCTGTTGGCCGATTTTTTCCCCACTATGAAAAATACTTGCTAAAAATTGCTAAGGTATTTGAAATAAGTCAAAAGAAGAAGCAATTGCTTTATTGCCACAAAACCATTTCCATTCAGCTTTGGTGTCTAGGATTGGTTCTTATGGCCATTTTGACACTTATTTATCACCATGCCAAGAGCAAAAAGAGCACTCCACAAAAATTTCACATCAAGTTGAGATAAAGAAGCCAAAAAAGACTCTGAAATGCATATGTCGTGCAATAGTACCAAGGCACTCAGACATTCTGAAACACTAAAGCAGTAATTCTTAACGTCTTCTCTACCACACCTCCCTTGAGTAATTGCCCTTTGTTTCAAGCCTCCCTGAATTTAATTAAGTAAATTGGACAGAACACTTTCCTGTTCAAAGTTTTCCATGTTGTAGAGCGAGTAAAGATCTGCGCCCCCAGGTTAACACCTTGGGAGCCTGCAAAGAAGTATATTGTACTTTGCAATAACATATTGAGCTGCTAATTTCGTACCATTTTGCAAATCCATAATTCGCCAGTCGATTGTGCTAGAGAGCTATCCAAACCCTTAAAATATTCGGTGGGTGTTTGAGTTTGCAATGAAAATATATGTTTTGGTTTTGGACTTCGGATTTTTTGTAGGTGATGTCATAAGTGAGGTAGGTTTTTGGCCATTTTGGCTCTGGCCCTGGGCCCAACCACTAGATGGCTGGTTTTCTTTTTTTGCTGAGACATTTTGGTCATTTGTCCCATAATAATATTAAAACTTGCCATAACAGTGTTCACTAGCCTACCTTTTCAGACATTATGACCGACTTGACTTATTTTTTCAGTCATTTAAAAAAATTCGATCTATGATTAAAAAAATAAACCCAGCTAGATGGAAGTATTTCGCTCAAGTTTTCATTGAAAACTACTCTAAAATCTGAGTCTTTGGGCCTTTGATTGGCTTTCTAACATTTCTACTTCAAGAGTTCAGGTGAAGTTAACAATGTTTGGTAAAATTAACAATTTTATGTTTTTTTTTACCATTAACTTTGGAACAGAAAATCTAGAAAGCCAATCAAAGGCTCAAAAGACCTGAATTTTAACTTAGTTTCCAATAAAAACTTCAGCGAAATACTTCCATCTAGCGGTTGGTACCAAGACCGGGTAACCTGGGCCAAAATGGATAAAAACCACTCCACTTACTATGTCACTCACAAAAAACCTGAAATCCAATTTTTTTTCATTGCAGACTCGATGACTCGTTGTATCTTTTGAGGGTTTGAACAACTTTCTAGCGCAATCGGTGGAGTAATGGAGTTGCAAAATGATAGCCTTTTAAGTGACTCACGCAGGTCTTAAAGGTAAAACCAACTCGAGCCAAAAGTGTTAACTCTTTGGCGTCTGGGTGGTTTTCGCAATTTTTGCAAAATAAACAGCAGTTTTCGGTTGCCTTACCAACGCCCTAGCTCCTCCACCGATTGCGCTAGGGAGCTGTTCAATGGCTCAAACGGATCGGCCAGTCTAGTAGATTGCACTCGGAAAAAAAATTTTTGCCTGGGGGTGCGGGTTTTTTGTGAGTGACGTCATAAGTGAAGTAGTTTTGGGGTCATTTTGGCTCATGTTGCCTGGCCTAGGGCCCAACCACTAGGCCAAAGTGTTTCACTGAAGTTTTCATTGGAAACTAGACTGGAGTCCGAGTCTTTTGAGCCTTTGATCGACTTTCTAGCGTTTCTGGTTCAAAAGTTATCATCTAAAATAAACAAATTAATTAATTATCTAATTAGCTAATTAGTCAAATATTTTTACTAACTTACATCACAACTTTTGAACCCGAAACCCCAGCAGGTCATCCAAAGTATCAAAAGACTCGGATTGTAGCCTAGT
>Ga0210059_1008538_pt1 | contig 16144 bp, 10 predicted proteins | sample Ectturendosymbi2_FD_188042 | JGI IMG/M metagenome (GOLD analysis project Ga0210059, IMG submission 188042) | Ecteinascidia turbinata endosymbiont from Florida, USA - Sample 2 (SPAdes) (version 2) | ecosystem: Host-associated > Tunicates > Ascidians > Unclassified | place: Key West, Florida...
AGTATGAGGTTAGAAGATTTGCTGTAGATTCTTACTGCGAGAACTATAGTCACAATTATTGAATACATTAATTTATTCGACGTTTCGGCTTAGTTGTAAGGCATCATCAGGAATACAAATACAATAAAACAGTTACGTTTTCTAACTGTTTTATTGTATTAATATTTCTGATGATGGCTTACGACAAAGTTGAAACGTCAAATAAAATAATGCATTGAATAATTGCGACTATATTGTTCGCAACAAGTTCAGAGCTTAATTTGCTTATCTCGATGCAGGTCATGCTCTATTTGCAGGAGCTCACAATTTAAGTGAAGTTAAAGTAATTGCTCAGGGTTTGTTTGAGAATACCTTGCTCTTGCCTTGTTGGCAGATTCAAAGGCTCCATTTTTGCAGTGGAAGTACCACGTGTTGTTCGAAAATAACACTTCTCGAATGATTTCTTAGGATTTAGGAATATCTGTTAATGAAGGTCGTCCTGAAAAAATAATAATATTGGTGTGCATTGTTGCACATTTTCATCATATGCATATTGATGTGCTGCATAGGCACAGTATGTGTGATTTGTATGCAAATGTAAATCTCCAAGTAATCCTCAAATTGTGCATCATTCAGAGCTCTGAATCAACATACGCCCTGTCTTTTCAAAGAGGCTTGTTGACAAAACCCAGAGGAAAAACGCAGCCGTGACACGTAACAGGTGCAAAAAAACAGCGCAGTCACGTCGTGGTGGCAGTAGAAAGTTAGGTCATTATTAAAGCTGTTTTGAAATTTGAGCTCATTAAAAACAATTAATTTCTAGCTTTTGGAAGGCTTTCGGCCAGCATTGCCAAGTTTCATTTGTAATATATTCATACGTGAATTCCCAGGAGGTGCTAGTTCAGTCACCAAATTAAGCAAGTTCTTTCAATAACTGCAACAGAACTCGTAAACCTTAAACGTTGAGCTGGAATCAGACCGCAGAGCGATCCTCAGTTTAAGCCCTGGTACCCCTGGCAATCAAGTTCGATCGCGGATCACACTATCGGTCAGTAGAACCAGCATTATATGTGAACCATAATAATTTCAAAAATAGTTGGTCCCAAATTGGGCATGTTTTGTCTCAGTGTAGGCCAACTACTTTTGACCTATAGGCCATTTTACAATAATGTGAGAACTTTCGGGACACTTTCAATAAAATGATGTACAAAGCAAAAGATTCACAACATGTAAAACTAAAAAAGGGAAGACAAGTGAGTGCGTAATTTAAATTATTAAATGATAGCAAATGCTTCAGCAATTTATTACGAATCTCTATCAGCGAGATGTTTGTGGCCGAGGCTTCTCTGGACACTATCGTTCCTTTATCAACACCAGTGTACTAAGTAGGGGTGTAGTGGGGCGGTAACGCGTGGGAACGGCGTTCCCACACCTTTTTCACATTTTGCTTTAAAATGAGTTTGAAGTTGTTTCAAATTGGCTATTTATTGGATGCATTCCCACACCTTTTTTGTTAGCATTACATCCCTGGTAGCAAGTCAGACTATATCGTCCAGTGTTTCGTTCGATTTTTGACTTGCTTCATCGTAGAAAATGTAAGACTTCGCACACGTATGTGTTTCCAAACACCCAGTGCGTTTTAGTTCGAAATTTTTTATGCGGAGGAAATTGATCTTTGCTGACTAATTTCCAGAAGCTCTGTACAGTCTCGAACACCGTTAGTATTGTATGTACATTTTTATTAAACAATATTGTGCTTGTTCTAATTGATATTACCTATTGAAGGGAGGGGTATTAATTTGGTTCGGGGAGCACTTTCAGAAGGCCACGTTTAGAAGAAAGACAGATTTATTTGGCGTTAATGAGTTCATTGCGCCAGATGATATATTCTTCAAGACAACAAACGACGGGAAACCGGAAAAACAGTGAGGTTATCCAGTCAGTACCCCTAGAAGGTTTACCGAGGGCCGTACCTTACGATTCGATCGTAAAGTTAATAAGTAAAGCAAAAACAAGAATGGTACGCAGAAGGTTTTATTCAATGTTTTTGGGCAAATGCATTTTATCCAGCGCAAGCAATTCAGTGAGACAAATATAATCTCGCATATTTTCCTGAATGCTTCCGCGGGCCACTGAAAACGCTGTGGTGGGCCCCTGGCCTGCAATTGGACCACAATGTTTTATTTCATGGTTTCACAGTACGTTATTAATTTGTTTCGCGATGGCGTTTTCTGGACCCAGATGATCGCCTTTATAATGAGGTTACACTGTACAATACGTCTCTCATTCTAAACTGAAATAGATATGAAATACTCAACACTCCAAAATCTAGCCTCAATACCCAAACGGGTATTGAAGAAAACTTTAAGAACCCTTAACCTAAATCGTCAGCTATGCTTTTGATCAAAAAATTGCTAGATGCTGCTGAGCAGCATTCGGCTTAGTTGGAGAATAAAGTAAAGTCTTGTTGCAGCAAATGCCACACTGGGGTAGTGCTAGCGATGCTTTTCAATGCATGAGTCATTTCCGATGGCGCGCATGCTTTCCGACACGTGCATTCTATGCAGGCTCAATGACTGTTTAAAATGCTTCTCTAATAGCTATCACAGAGCGTTTGGTTTTCGTTCTAGATTGGTTGTATCGCACTGAGACAAATGTGGCTGTTTCTGAACGCTTTCACTTGGCTGTCAATGACGGCCTACTTCTAGTACAACTCACCTGAAAATGTTGTCCACCTAAGAAAACCTGCGTGTAAGTGATCTTGTTTCACGAAATAGTCATGAAAGCTATCGAGCATAAGGGTTGAAAAAACGTTTGTCGTAAAAATGTCTGTTATTCTTCTTATAACAATTTGTTTGAATTATGCAGATTAATCTGTACAGATTTAGCTAAGCCACTCCGGTTTATCTAAATCTGCCTCACCTTGTCTAAATCTGTTTGATTTCATCTGCGTCGATTTAACAAGTTCCTTTTAAACCAGTGGTCTTCAACGTGGGCGAAATCGCCCCCCAGGGGGCGATTTTGTAACTTACGAGATTTGGGGGGCGATTTCAGTTTCCAGGGGGGCGATTTCTGCAGGTTAAAACATACTCAAATGTTTAATTGATTCCAAAAAATCAATATTTATTAGTCTGGAATCAAAACATTTGATGCACGTTCGACTCCATGGTTCATAACAAAGGTTATAAAACACATATCGGACTGGTCACGCATCAGTCAAACTACTTTAACATGGTTCTGTGAAACCCTTCACTGCACCAAATACCCAAGACCACTGAGATTGTGACTGGTTTGGTTGGGAGTCAAGCATTGCGGTTCTCACGAAGATTATAGGGCAACCGATCTTTTGACCTAAACTTGAAAATTTGACGTCAAAATTTACTAATTTTAATTTTATTTTGGCTTTTCAACTTCCTGCGTTTGAAACTGCAAAATAATTCAGCCTTTGGTGTTGACGTTAACTCAAGCAAATTCTTTCCCAATGCTACAAAGTTTTAAACAATTTGGTTATCTAACCTTAGCCATGATATATTTGCTAAGTAATTTAAAAGCTACAGTAGAGTCCAACCTGGGAACATCATAAAGGTAAAGCACTATATGCATAATAGACATAGCATTTACCAAATTAAGTTAGTACTGTTCTGTAAGGTCACGTTTCTTGCCTTCCCACGCCTAGCCTACTTAATATGCAATTTTCTAGTAATGGGCAAAACAGTACACGTCGGAAGTTGCAACAAACCAATTACTATTTGAGATTTGCAACTAAATTTACAAAATCATATCAATATCAGTTGCTGTAGCTACAAAAAATATAGTATGCATTAATTAGTTTTATTATACCGATAGTGGTCGAAAGCAACCAAGACTGATACAGCTATCGGAAAATACCCAAATCGGTCAAACTCCAATTTGTCAACAGGAAGACTTCAGCTTCTTTGCAGTTAGTAAAATTGGCCCAGCAATCATAACATTGCTACCACTAAATCATCACATCGACTTTCGCGGCGATAACGAATTGCAAGTAGCCGCCAAGTTTGGGGCAGTTAATTTTCGTCGTGAACTGTCACAAATCCCTCGAACCGTATGTATTGTTATTGGCAAAACTGCCTTGAAAGAAATCTTCGTGGCCTTCGGTAAAGCATTGCCAAACCATTGTTCCGCAGGCAAAAAAGTATGGCAGCGCATTATCATGTGTTTTATAAGCTTTAGTTAGTACCTTGAGTAAAACAACGTAGTCCTACTGAAAGTAGTTCTGTTGTAAAAAAACTGGAAATATGACTGTTGCAAGACAGTTTACGTAGAAATTAACGGCTTATAAAACTAGGAACAGCGAGTAAGTTGCAAAACGTGCTTATCGTGTTTTTCGGTCACCGAGTGTTTTGGCGTCTTTGGATATAGTTGTACTGTGTTCATCTTACTTATGACCAGGGGTGTAGTGGGGCGGGAACGCGTGAGAACAGCGTTCCTACACCTTTTTCATGTTTTGCTTTAAGATTAGTCCGAAGCTGTTTCAAAATGGCTAGTTTTTTGGGTACGTTCCAGCACCTTGTTTGTTAGCGCTACATCCCTGCTATGACAGAGTGTGACAGAACAGTAGGCTGGGAAAGGAGTAACTTAGACCGGCAAGTAAGCCCAAGCACCCAATCTTGGCTAAATGAAAGACCCAAAATATCCTTTTCGCCATCTATTGTTTGAGGCTTCCTTTGAAGTCATTCTGTTGTGGAGATCATGCCGAAAGTTTCACTGCGTAGCAAGTTATGGTTGAAATATCTTTTTGCCAGTTAACTAGCATAAGCGAATGCGATTCCACCATCCAGGAACGTGTCAACTTTCAGGAAAAGTGAAGCTGATACTACTGAGGTTTCCCACAATGTATTTTCCTAAGCAAGGTTTCGGCCAAGTACTGCACACGCGTAGTAAATACCGCAATCGCCTTGATATGATCAACATCGGGGAAACTTCATTTAAACTGACCAACTTGCAACCTTCTTTGAAAAAGCTTGCAGATAAACACCATCGCGATGTTCGCACTAGATGGAATGAGCTGTTTTTCAGAAATTAATAGCATTTATTCTACAAATACATTTGCATTCGTTTTGTTTTGTGCTAACTAGATTGACCGTTTATATTTCATTAGCTCTGAATTATTTTCAAAACAAAATACTATTTTCAGAAAAATTATAGGAAGGGGGGCGATTTTCAAGCAAAGTGCCTGTAGGGGGGCGATTTTACAAAAAAGGTTGAAGACCATTGTTTTAAACGAACGAAGAGAAGGGTAGAGATGATTTCCCTATAACTCACTAAACCTTTCGCAGGAAATAAGATGCAAAAGCTGTTTCTAGTAAGGTTGGGGTACCGCCGTTGTTGCGTCAGCGTCATAATACGGTCCACGGGTTACGTTAGTACTCCTCATTTGGCCCTTGGAGCAGTTTGAAGTTGAAACTGTTCGAAAGTAAATGTCTGAAAAAGCCAAATGGAGAAGCACACCGGCGCACAAAACTATGTAAACTCTTTTAATCAAGGTTTCAAATGTTTTGCCAAACATTTAGCTTGAGGCTGAAAACCGTTTTCTTTCACTAAATTTAACTGACGATTGGTATTGTACAAGTTTTATAAAAGCAGTTTAAGAGCTTGCACGCATCTTTGACATGGCGGGAGTAGAGGAGTCACAAGAAAATGCAGACATCATGCAAGCGCATAACCAGGGGGGAAAAGTGAGCAATATTCCCCCGAATTCCGAAAATCGCATCAAAATTGTCAGGTTAATTAATTTTTGATGCGTAAGCCAAAGAAATACCTCAGTGCAAATTAACGTAACTGCTTCAAGTAACCTATCCTACTTCAGCTTTTAGTCATCAACGCAGTATGGTTTATCAATTGTCCATGATTAATCGACATTGTGTAGCCTATTGCGTAAATGCTGGAGAATTCATTTCCTACCTGACATTTACCTGAGGTTTAAGCTCCGTGCGGAATTTGGGGATAATGAAAGACAAAATTGTATTTAAGCACTTACAATCACCAACCGAAGCTGTTTCTGATTCACCAGCTTGCTGTATCCAACCTAATGGTGTTGTAGACTTCATTTCAAGACCATCGCAAAATACCTCTCGGATAACTCTGGCGTGCTGTAAATACTGTAGCCTATAACTTATCCTTATCTGCAGCATCAATGTGTAGTACCTGTTGTATGCAATATGTAGGACCTGTTGCATGCGGTTGTATTTCCAATAATATCAAAATATTACCATTACATACGTTTTCAAATCAAGTAAAATCGCGACTGCTTGCTGGATATAGACTCTTATATGTGATATACACAGTACGTGATTTTTAAGATGTTTTTGAGAGTTGACCTTAAACTGAGCACACTTCGTTTTTTTTGCTTTGTTTTTGTTTCATTTTGAACTCATGTTTTGTGCTTCACCTGTAATATTGAAACTTGACAGTCTGAATGTATGCTCGGCTTGATTAAGTGACTGCTTTAGCCGTCTTCCGCCCAACCTGTGCTGTTTGTTTCAAGCTTAGTCGATTGAAATGTGTTTTACTGCTGAGTACTTATAGTGCAAACATGACTTGACTTGACATCAGCTGTAGCCTTAAAAATGAACATCGAAGATTTTTGTTTTTGTGCAGTTTTGAAACGAAATGCGTGAATATGACGGTGATATACGGTTTATATGCCTTAAAACTGAAACTTGGGCTGTGAAGGAATCCAGTTTCAAAGTCTTTTAACACGCATTTAGGCCAGACACTGTTTAGCAACATCTAGATATTTATTTAAGATGAATAAACATGTACTGTGTCTGTGACCGTTCAATCGCGATTATGTGGAGCCGTAATTGACACCCTATCCTACAGTAATTTTGAAATCATTCAGCTGCAACGGAAAGAGTCAGCAGCAAAATCTAACGTGTAAGAGCTGATGATGCCTACTTAGTGTAGGATTCCTAGCTGGCAAAGAATTTCTTTCGATAGACAGTGTAAGTAGGAAGATGCTTTTTATTCTGTAGTGCTGAGGCATATGATTCGATAAGCGCATGTGACTAACATGAAACTAAATTGACTTTTTTCCCAGTCGATTGAGTTTTGTTATTTAAAACACTAATGGATTTAAAAAAGACTTTAACCGTTTACAGTAGATTGGCTAGATTAGCGGTTAACAAACTTTGTTTTGCGCGACCCAACTGAGTTTGATGAACACCTCGCGACCCAAGTCTCAAACAACGTATCACAAGATTGATTATATGGCTGATTTTTGGCAGTAAGTTTTATTTGTTTATAATGTCAGCAATCTATTCTTTTCTCAAGTACCTACGCTACTGACAGACAAAACAAGCAGTGGTAGCAGGTCCGTAACCAGCTTGAGACAGCGGCAGGTGGGCGAAGAGTTTCCTGAAAGGGGCTCAAATTTTTTAACTATGTCTAATAGTTTTAAACTTTGCCCGACACATTTTTCCAGGGCGTGCGAAGCCCCTCTGCGCCCCCACTAGTTACGGGCCTGAGTGGTAACGTTAACATTGCAGAACTCTGGTTTAGCTCGCCTCGGCATGACACATTATTTGACCCTTCGCCAGGGACGGACTTAGGGGGCGCAGGGCCCTAGGCCATCTTAATTTTTGGGTTGCCACGCAGGTCTGACCTATATGTCCGTTTGTATGAAAAGAGTGAAAATATGCCCCTCTTTTGTGTAGTGCCTCCTCAAAAATCTGTATTTTGTGGTGCCGACTTTGGTTCTACGATTGCATTAGATGAGTTCTTCCCAACATTTTTAGGTTTGCGGTCCCTACAGAAAAAAAATTTGCGGCACACAGTTTAAGATTTAATGACATGTTGAAGATGTACTTTTAAAGATATATTGAAAAACGCCTTTTCTCGCGGCACCCCTCAATATTGTAAATAGCACCCTGGGGTACCACCGCACCCCGGTTGAGAACCACAACCTTAAATCTTCAACAGAAATTAAAGACTTCCATATTCTTCCCAAGAACAAATGGCAATGCGATCATTTTTGGAATTAATTCAGAAGTTAAATTTCGTTAAAATTCAGTGATTTCTTGCGTTTTTTTGTAGGTTTTTTTTCGGATATATACATTTTCATGCGGGTCCTTGTTGCCGCCCTCGAAAATATCAGTCTAGTTGTCGATCTGAATAGCACTGACAAAAAGTTCGCAACAAAGCAAGACCGCCAGACACTGCAGAACTCCGATGAAAAGCAGTATTGTCATTCTTACACTGCGCAGCATACAATATTACCGTGTTGTTACTGTATTGATAAGAGTCTAGACCAGTGGTTCTCAAATGGAAGCCACTTGGCTCACTAAGGGAGGAATTTTGAATCCCTGGGAGGAAATTTGTTCCAGGGAGAAATTGGGGAGGAAAAGCTGCAAAAATAAACCCAAGTTTTTTATTCATATTAGTTTATTCAACACATAAAAAAACTGCACAACGAGGTTGTTTTATACCGGAATGTCTACAATACGCAAGCACAACCTGTTTTTCATCATCGTTTGAGCCAATTCGTTCAGTTCACTGCTTGGCCGCACTAGATATCAGGGCAGCCAATCGACTGCCTCATCATCCAAAACCGCCAGGCCGTGCAATCCATGGGGAGATCGATGGATTGGACATTGGAAGACAATATGGTAAACGGTTCGGTCTTCTGCGTCACACCTACAAGCCGCAGAAGCGGCCATGTTCCATTCATGCAAACAGGAGCAGAAACGTCCAGCACCTGTGTGGTGGCGATTGAGTCGAACCCACCCTGTCAGTTGCGCATACAGGAATTTTGGTCAGTTCCTCCGGTTGTTATTTCCGTTTATTTCTGAACAATGGAACAGTTTGCCATGGCCTCCGGTCTCACTCCGGCTGCGATACTGCAGGCAGTTCTTGGCAGGGCCATTCTAGCAGGGTGTTTCGGGGATGAAAGTGCGGAATCTCGTAGTGCACTCCAACTTTTCTGCATTCCACCGCACTTCTGTTTTTGTCGTCAGATTAACTTATGAGTTGAGCAGCATAGGTACAAAATGGGTGTCTCGACTTGAGATGGCGTGCATTCCCACTCGATGGGCGTCAGCACTGAGTGGAACAGATGTCCAGGCTCCATGGCACGGCGTGCTAGAGACAGTGTGGCTCCTTTGCGAGGAAGCTCAGCAGGTTGGATGCCTGCGAGCATAGAAAGATTGTTCACTGGTGTAGGACGCAAGCATCCAGTCACAATTCGCAAGGCGTCCTTGGTGGCAGGTCAATGAGGCAGGTGTGAGCACTGCGGCACCAGACAGGAGCCCAGTACTCTGCTGTTGAATGGGCCAGGGTAAGGTGGCTTTTTGCAACGTTATTGCTCCAGCACCCAGCCAGCCGCCTCAGGGGTGCAATGCATGATGTCAACTTTTTACGAAGTGACTTGAGGTATCAGAGGTACGTGACTGTCTTATCGAACATTCGTCTGAGGTATGTGGGCCCAGAACAAAAGGGCAGGGTTTCCTTGTTGTGGTTGACTTTCAGCTCACGTTTGTCTTCCTTGTTGTTGAGGTGAAGACTGCCAACACTGCTTTTGTAGTACTGAGCTTTAACTTGCACGTCTGGAGGTATTCACCTACAGTTGTCATGTCTTTGCATTGCAGCCCTTCCACTATTTGTCAGTCTCCATCAGCATGCATGATTGCTAGGTTGCTGCCATATGCATATTGCATAGCCTACTTTCTGGAGAAGGTGGTTGGCAGGTCAGAGATGCAGATGTTGAAGAAGAGGGGTGCCAGGACGGATACCTATGGGGCGTTGTAACGTCTGCCGTTGCTGGTGTAACGGTGAAGCTGTGATTACCAACCAGCTCCATGATCAAGCAGACCATGCACTTGTCAGGGAGCAGTAGAAGTAACTGGCAAGTACAAGCTGCTTTAAATGCAGTGACTGATATTACCAAAGAGTCTGTTTGGTTCATAATCATCTATTGCTTCTTCACAGTAGGTACAGTGAAGTTTTTGCAATTACACAGTGTGACACAAAATTTGTCCTTGGGTTACAAATATTATTTTCTGTTGTATTATCACTTAAATCAATAAAAATGAGCATTGAAAAAATTGAAACTTTGGTTCTGACTTCAAGAGATCAATTTATTGGATTTTTTGCTTTTTTCAAGCGATTTCTCCCACAATAGCTTTTCAAAAAATAGAATGGTGTTAAATCTAATGTTACTTGCTGTTTTCTGAATTGCCATGATAAAACAACGATGACAAATGCCATTTTTTAACTTTGTTTCTAAGAAATTACATTAACAAGAATAAAACGATAATGGAAAGTGATTTTATCAGGCAAACATAATACAGTAGCCAAAAGGCCTGATACAACACAGGACTTTGGTCAAAATTGTTACAGAGCATGAACGGTTACTTTACCTGTAGGCCTTCACACTCTAAACGTATAGCTGAGGGTAATTAAAATAAACATTTTTTCCAGATTGGCGATTATAAGTCAGTTTCACTTTCACGTAAATGATTCAATGTGTAGTCCCCCATCATACTTTCGTTGTACTGTCCTTTAGTTTATAGTGTTCCTCCAAAGACCTGATATCCTGGTGAAAATTTTCACCTTTTTCTTCTGAGTAGTCTCCCATGTTATCTTTGAATTCATCAAGGTGAGCATGAAGAACGTGTACTTCAGTGACATGTTGCAGCTCATCTTCTGATGTGCATCCACACATCCATCAACAAGTTTTCTGTAGGTATTTTCCTTGTGCCTTCCCAGGAACGAAATGCACCCAACCAGTCCACTCGAACTCAGATAGCATCTCGTGAAAATCGATGAAAATTAATCAGTCATTTCACTTCAGGTACTGCAAACACTCCAGCTTTGATTTTGCCTCTGACAATTTTGGATATAGCTCTTAAATGCCTCACCCTCTGCGTTAACTTGTTTAACAAACTGCTTGAGTACACCCAGAGGCGAATTTTCATTGTTGGGGCCCTATGCTATTTTAAATTGGGGCCTTTCTGGAAGGTTCGCGACGACTGATGTCATACCAGTCAGCACTACACGTGCTCACTACATTCACTGAACAAGTTGTTCCAATTCATGACCATATTACTTCATCCTGAATTCCCTCGATATCAGGAACAAAAACAGCCATACTGAAGCTAACGAAAGAGCCAGCGGTGAAGTTATCTGACAACACTCCCATTACCACATACTTATTGAGTTCCATGTGCAATTGCATGGTTTGCAAATGTCAAGAGCTCGCTCTAAATCAGTGGTTCTCAAAGTGGTCGATATCGACCCCCAGGGGTCAAGTAGACCTTCCAGGGGGTCGATAAATGATCACGGGGTCGAATGGCGGTCGTTGAATGGTCCCTCAATTCTAAGCATATTTTCAGATTGTTAATTGATGAAAAACTTTTTGATTTGGTAGAATGTATATCCCGAAACAATCACATTAAGTAAGACGATCGACTCTCGCACTGTTGTGTAATAACTTATGTGACCCTAGGAAGAAAAAGTTTGGCAACTCCTGTTCTATGCAGATCTTTTGTTAGCGACACAGTAAAAAACGTGCGTTCAACCAAAACAAAACTACAAATACAACTGCTCACAAAAATGCTGGAAATCGTCCTTATTCCCGAAATTTTGGGGCCCCCCAAAATCGGGGGCTCTAGGCTTAAGCCTTTTCAGCCTAATGGTAAACCACGCCTGAGTAGACCTACTTTAATTTTCAGAGGGGGGCATCAGTATTTTCACTGCATCTGATGGTGATTGTCGGTTTACGCTTCATGTTTCAATCTCATAGCTGGTTTGTGCAGGCCAGTTCCTCATCTTGTAGTGAAGAGCTATCTTTCTGCTATCCCAGAAACAGAGATAGCATTGGAACTTGGTAAAACCCACCCTTAAGCCCCACGAAGAATGCTACCATCTTGAAATCACCAGTGACTTCCCATTTGTAGTGGCCACATTTTAGCGCACTTTAGAGAACTTTGATGTTCTGATACTCTTCCTTCGTGTGTAGTGAATAAGCCAACGGAATGGAGAGACACTTGTTTGCATCGTTTAGCAAAACAGCTTTGAGGCTTCTACATGAGCTATCGATGAAGGGCCTCCACACAGAGGGATTACAAGAAGTGCCCACAACCTGAAAGAGCTCTTCTGTATCATGCCACTAACACGTCTTTAAAGATGTAGAACACAGAAAAGCCGCGATGTCGCTTTCTCTGTGAAATAATTCAAACGCTGTCATCCAGCAAGTCCCATTGCTACAGTCTGGAAATGAGAAGCTCAGCATTAGACGTTGTCAATGAAAATACCTTCTTGACAAGATCATTAACATCTTTTTGTTTCGGGTAGTAACGGCATCTTTCACCAACAACTGGTGTTCAGCACACAAAGCAGACGATTGCTGCGTTTTAGAATCTGTAGAACTTGCATCTGTTATGAAACATGCATCTCTCAAGGGTGGTTGTGGCACAGGCATATCAGTCATGTTGTGGGGTACAGGTGCCATAAATCAGTAGATGATGGAATGTCAGGGTACCTGATGGAAGTTGCATTTTTTCCTTTTCGCCGTTTGCTTGGATCCATCATACAGAAGCAACAGTTTGTGAGATGGTTTCAGGGCTCACACCAGACGTGGGGATAGGAAAACGCATTGCCCTTTTCTCTCCTCTCAACCAATCTTCTAGAGTACGACGGCAATATTCATGTATGACGTGGGTGCCCAAGGTTTGTCTCGGCCACCGACTGGCATTTCAAAGTACAAATCAGAGGCTTCTTTTGCACGTATACAGCATTCCAGCCAGTGCTTTTATTGCAAAGAGTTTGCCACATCAATAGCCGAAGCAATCTGCTGAGTGTTGCAACCACAGCCAGACATAACAATGGTGACAAAGCATGAGCAGTAGGAAAAATTTCACAGTAGTCCCAGGAACACAAACCCAAAGTCTAGGTGACATAATAAAGATTTTACATGTTTTTTCGGCATAAGCAAACAGGATATAACGATTATTTCTCAAGGACAAAGAAAATTTTTTTTTGTTATATGGTGTTATCATTTGTGATATTTGTTGGGGAGGAATTGACAGAGTTTGGGTTTGTAAGGGAGGATTGTGAAAAAAACTTTGAAAACCACTGGTCTAGACGTTTGCATTCCGTTTCAAAGTAACTTGTGAAGTTATACCTCTGCGCAGTTTCGCAAATTTTAAGTTTGCCCTGCTTAGATAACCTCTAAACACAAATACCGTTGTTGTCCTTGCCCAAAATGGGCAGATTTTGTTTATTCGCTTATACTGGACTAACTGACAGGTTTAAACGCGCGTGCCGGTTTTTGTGCAACTCAGCAAGTCTTCACATGCTCACGTAATCAGAAAAAAACAACATGTTGATTTTTGAAAATTTTTTATATGATAAAGAACAAAAGCAATTTTCCAAACAAAAATGTGGGAAGTGCTTTTAACAAATGAACGAAAAAGTAAAGAAAAATCAAAAAAATCCGCCAGTAGACGTCATTGGTGGTCGTTTTAAGGTTTAAACAGAACCTCATATCAAGCTTGTGGTTCTATCTATAATAAAAGTCAATCAGCTTGAGACGTGAAATTTTTCTATTTTCATTGCAATTTTCAGCCACATTACTCAACCTTGCCCAAAATAGGCAATTTTTTTACGAAAATTAGGCACATAAGGTAAACTTGCCCAAAATGGGCAAATGCTTTACGACAATTGTTGGGCAATCAGATTGATCGCGGCACTGCTATTGATTTTCTTGTCTCACATATGGCCATACCCGTCGCCACAGGGGGGATTTGGTGGGCTAAGCCCACCCAAAGAATGCACCAAGCCCCCAAATTCAAATACGAAAACTATAAATTAGTGAAGTTTTGTCAATTTGCACTGTACAATTTAGGAAACCAAAAACTCACACTGACAACAACGTGAGGTGATTTTCACCCGAACTCACAATCAACCATAACGTCGGGTGATTTTCACCTAGGGACCACTTGGCCACCACTCCTCTCTTGGTGGAAATCACCCGGCGTTAGCATTCCAGGGGTGTGAGTACTCTTTGCAGAAAACTTGGAAGTGGTCAATGCAGACAAGTGCTCCCCACCATTGGTAGTTGGCACGTGAACCCATGGGCGCAATTTTGTTGTAAAATGAGGGGGGACAGCTTGGTGTGAAACCAATATAGTCATCGGATCGATGCAGAAGTGACGTTTTATATATACAGATTCCCAATCTTATTTGTTGAGGTGTTTTGCGAGCAACACCGATCACGCTTTACTTTGTGCTTGTAGATGATTTACATATTAATATACTTAAATTTGCTGCTGGACACGGTTCTGCAGTTCAGCCAGCTTGGACACGGTACTGTAGTTCAGCCTGCTTCCATTAAGATCGTATTTGGATGCAAACAACAAGCAAAGCAGTGGAGTAGAACGCATCAATTGGGTTTTATCACAGCTGTCAGTTGGAGTACACAAAATGCTGAATCGCATTGGTAGCACGAGCATATAACTTATACAGTAGAACACTTCAGTTTTCATGCATTTTATAAGCATGGGTTACAGCGCGATTCGATGTCTTGTTCAAGTCGCTTAACGTTACAAAGACAATAATTATTTTTCTTGCACATTTCCGTTTCTTGAAAAAGCTAGAAATCTTTTTAATGTTACTGGGCATCATGCATGCAGCCGCATCAGCACCGAAATCTCCATTGATATCCTCTTACCAGCAGCAAAAACATTTAGCCTAAAGTTAGCATAGCGTACTTCACGAAATGATTTCAATCAATTTTTACTGTTGGTGGGTGGAGGATGTGTTCTTTCGATCTCCCCTTGTTGCCCCCTGCATACGTACCCACGCAGAGTTGTAAAAAGGACTCATTTTGAAGCCTGAACCAAGCCCGAACACGGCTGGAGCGCGACATCTGTTTTTGAAGCCCGATTTAAACCCGACATCCAAATTTACCGTGGAAGTTAAGATATGCGCGACTGCGGAGCAACAAAAAACGCTAGGTGCAGGTTTGGTTATAGGTACACTGTTTATCACACCGAAAATAGCAACCACCCGGACCAAAACATTGACATAGTGTGGCACAAACGTAGGATGATATCAACGATAATACTGCGGAACATAATCTTTCTCAAGAAAGAAAGAAACTATCATGAAACTATCTACAATGGCGCTATAGGCGTAAAAAACTTTCTGGGATAGTACTATAGACATGAAAAGCCGGCTTGTAGGCTTCTTGAAACAAGCCAAGAATCACGTGGGTGATTATTTTTTCAACGCTACGCCGTCGCGTTCTAATTTCCTCACCGCTGTCGCCCCCTCAAAAAGAGTGTGAGACCAATCCGAACAGAGAAGAAAAGAACGTAGCTGTGTTTGCAAACAGAATTAGCTGAAGAAACATCACAATCACTTCACTCACAGAAGTTGCAGCGGTGAGCACAACAAATCTAATTCCCGAAAGAAAAAATTATTTATTCTTAATGTTATGAAAAAGTTCTGTATGCAGACCCGAAATATTTTGACAAACCTAAGCCCGGCCCGACTTATAACTCTGCACCATGTCAAAGTTTTCATGCTAAGAGTTCTACTTGCATAACAACACAAAAATATATTTGAGATTAAATTAAAATCAACAACGGTGAATTGGCAAAAAAGTACCAAGTTTCGCCTTTAACACGAAAAGGATGTACAACAAAACTAGGTATGATGTACTTGTAAAGCAAATGTTTCGCACTTCGATGAAAACGTTGCTGCATTGTGTAGCTCATGCTTGAAATCACACGTTATTTGAAGCTTGACTAGTAAGTGCTTGATTTGAGTTAGACTTGCTACGTGATGTTAAATTTTTTTGGCCAGTTGTAAGCCAATGTAACTTCAACCGTTTTTTCTTAGCACAGATTTAATCAATTGTGTAGGCTACTTGCTAGAAGTATTTGCGATAAGGTATATGAAAATAAGGTATATGCTGAGTACTACTTCTGCACATTTTTCAAACAACTAGTGTCAATGCAAGATGAGGGCAGCCTTGACTCATCCAGCCTCAAAGCTTTTCCAAAACAAGCCTCAGGTTGGCTGTTTTTGTATGCTATGTTCTTGTAGTTAAAAGGATAATATTTAAAACAAATTTTTTGTTTTGAATCTTCTTGGTTGTTGTTTATGGTTTCATTTATTCCCA
>Ga0210059_1008539_pt1 | contig 16144 bp, 12 predicted proteins | sample Ectturendosymbi2_FD_188042 | JGI IMG/M metagenome (GOLD analysis project Ga0210059, IMG submission 188042) | Ecteinascidia turbinata endosymbiont from Florida, USA - Sample 2 (SPAdes) (version 2) | ecosystem: Host-associated > Tunicates > Ascidians > Unclassified | place: Key West, Florida...
TGTGGCGGAGCAAGCACGTGATGCTGAAGAGAGGGAAGACAATGCGAAAAGGGAGCTTGGTCAACAAAACGTAGCCAAGGAAAGAATGGGCGTCATCGTGACCTTTCGATAAGCTAAAGAAAAAAAATGTAACCCGCCCTTGATTGTAAGCCACACGAAATGATGAAAAAAACTTTATAAGCAGCGCTTACTATCGAATAAAACTTTTTTTTAAATAGCGCGTTTTTGCGCGTTAACGCGTTATAGGTCGTAGGCAAGCAATGCTTTCATGTTCAGCTTTCATTATATCTTTGTGCGGGCTTCAAGGAGGCACATGCGATCCAGTCACTTTGCTACGGCTTCAAAGGTCATTGTAAGGGTCAAGCAAAAGGTAACCGCAAGGGACAAGCGAAAAGCATTGCAAGCAAAATTCAAACGAGCTCCAACGACAATACCTTCCTGCACACGTGCGATTAAAACAATCCACAATAATAATAACCGCCCCGCGAATAACTATTCAGCAAACTGACCTTTCAATCTTTTCTTCAACGCGGTCATTTGCGCTGCGTGCTTTGAACGATCCTTCATCAAGTTGTTACGAAGCGCTTCCACCTGCGCGACGATGTTACTTGGTGCGTCAAGAAAATAAACAAAAGACAAGCCAGCGCTGGCGAACACAGGGCACGATGATGGAGTTACCAGAGCCAGTGTTCCCAGACGTTTTCAGAAACCATTTTCCATAATTTTTCAATACCTTTTCAATACTCCATGAAAACGTTTAAAACTATCACGTATCTTATTTTTCAAAACCATCACGTATCTTATAGAATTTCGACACTTTTTCAATACTTTATGTACATTTTGACTAAATTCAATACTTTTTCAAGGTCTTGGAAACCGATTTCACAATTCAATACTTTCAATACCGCGTGGGAACCCTGCAGCGTTCATTGAATTAAAGCGAGTTTCGATTTCAGTGTACAAGAAGCAACAAGGAAGTCCCTCATACTAATTGTCATTCTTTTGTTTGTCACTTAGTTGACAAAATGAAAGACAAAGTGCGAACACAGGATTCAGCTGATTAATCCCAAACCAGTTTCATCTTCACGACCGCTCCTTCGCTTGCATAAAACGCCAAGTGTACATTGCTGTCAAAAGCGAGTGGCGCACCACGTGATCACCCAATGCCTGACGTTTTGATCGGTCAAATCAGCACGATCCTGTTTCAGGCATCGAAGACTTGATCGATGGATCGGTTACATCGCGCTCTGCATACCACCCACTGCGCAAGCAGCCAAACCAGTTTTTCCGCAACACACCAGCTCGCCGCACGAAGTTTTAATCTCGAGCAGGCCCTTGCCCACGGGGGGGCATTCGGGGGCAATGCTCCCCCAAATTTTGTTGTGCCCAGAAACTTTCAGTAAAACACATAATTAAAACAAAATATTTTCCCCCTAAAAATGTGTTTTCCCCCCAAACCTTAACACCTGGCTGCGGGCCTGTCGCTGAGGATTCGAAACATAACATTGAAACAACAGAACATCTCAGATGGAAACCGCACACGGGTCGGCAGCGTCGTTCATACTTCGAGTCGCAAACTCGCGTTCGTCTGTTCGAGTTCGCGAACGAGTTCTTCCTGTTGCTTCGAGGCGGCGAACTTTCGCGAATGCTGCTTGATCAGGTCGAGTTGGGCGGATAAGTCGTTCACTCTGTTCTCGTACTCGGCCTTCATGCTGGAAAACAACAAGACAGTTCGGTGCCGGGTTTTTTAGCTGAGACATTTTTGTCTCTGGGACATTCCGGTCGTTGTTTCTCACAGTTGTATCAAAACTCGCCGTTAACAGTATTCGTTAGTCTATATTTTCAGACATTCTGACCAAAGTGACTTAATTTTTTTCGGTCATTTCAAAAACATTTCGGTCCATGAACGAAAAACAGGTGCGGTGATGGCACCCACTTTTTTTTATAAATGAAACGATTTCATTAAAAAACAGCGCGAAAAGTCGCTCCTCCCGAACATTTTCTTTGCGAAGCTGCGTGAGTGCTTCACCCAAGTGATGAAAGTGCAAACTAATTCATGTATTAATTAAACTTCGAAAAGTTAACTGCAACACGTTTAACAATTTATTTCAACTGTTAAGTGAAGCTAAGCGATCGAGGAAAGCGCAAGACTGTTGTCTGACTGCAAAATGCAGTCAATCTCGGTCTTTGAGATTTGCTATAGGAGCGAAATGACATGTAATGCAATATTTATGGTTACGGCATAGAGCAATGCACGGTAGAGATGCGACTGCATTTTGAACAGGTTACTTCTACGCTACAACGAGATGAACGATATAGCATGACTGACAAATGTGTAATGGAACAGGCACAATGGTGGACAGTTGCAAGCGGAATGCAAATGAAATTAAGCGCCACCGTTAAAACTTAATTGCGTTTTTCTGAAAATTGAGTTTTATCTGGACAAAGTACTTCGCGAAAATAATTTTAAGAATTTGCATTACCGCTATCGATCAGCAGCATCTCAGGATCGAAGCACTTTTTAACTGTTGCGTCACATATGAAGCTGAACATCGAATGTTACGTCACAATCCAGCGCACAGTTAAAACTCAACAGAAGACGAGAGATTTCCAAACTGGATTCAGCGGATCCGCGCAGACTCACAAATAAAGTTATGGTGAACAAAGGTTCGTTTACTTCAGCGCAAAGAAAACTTACACGTTCACGCGAGCAGTTCAGAGTCGTAAATAATGACCGTAGTCAATTTGTTATGCACCTTGACTGCTCAGTACTGAGCACTGCAAGTTAGTGAATCTACGTAAACCTATCATGTGGACGCGATTGGAGTAAGACACCAGGACGCAAGACGCCGATCAGACCGAATTCATGCCTACAAGCAACGCACAACTCTTTAACACAAGGTTTGCTGACAAAGGGTCGCGCGCGCAAAGCACGTGTGCGTTTTTCAAAGCGGCTGCTGTTGCCACGGAATGGCATCGCAGGTTTTTCACATGTCTGTGTACGTTCAACATCATCCACAAAACCAGCCCTTTCTTTTTCGCGTGAAAAGGGTTGTATGCGTGCGCGTACAAATTAGGTCTGCGTCTTGATTTGATTTAAGTTGCCGCGACGGCTTGGCCTCGCGACCGCGATCGGAAAGCCCGAGCGGCAAGTGGGCAAAGCTTCACATTGTGGCAGCAACCATCAATAGAGATCACCCGACGAGATCATTCTATTATTGCTTGTTCGCACCGCATATACACGGGTGTTGTTCTTCGCGCACATCCCGTTCGGGGTGAATTGCACATTTAACGCCGTGCCGACCGAAAATTTGCAACACAACAACTGACGATGCAATGCTACTGTTTTGCTCCAAGTGGAAATAACGCCATCGCGTCTTCACACGGGTTCATGCCTCAGGACTCCAATCATCAGATTAATTAAACCCAACCAGACAGGTACCAACTTCCTAGAAACCAACTTACAAAAAATGCAATCCCAATTAAAACGAAAAGTAAGAACAAACACAGCGGCGTTTCGCTGCGCGATGAAGGAATAAACGCAACTCAACTTACTCGCTGAACATTTTCTGCAGGGTCTGTGCGCCTTTCGCCGAGTTCTCTTCCTGCTCCTTGAGACTTCTCTCCAGTTTCTCCGCACGCTCCTTCCAGAGCTTAATCTCGTTGTCGCCACGCAGCACCTTCTGAACATTGTCCGGGTTCTGGCGTTTCATCAGAATCTGTTCCTGCTCCTTGACCTGGGGGTGGGGGAAAACGCGGTTTGATTGCTATGACCACCGGCGTAACTGACGGGGACCGAGGGGTGAATCGCCCCCAGGCAAGCTAAAGTAAAAACATGCCCAACTTCGCTTATATCTCGGTTTTAGTATTGTTTTGGGTTTTCAGTTGTTTGTGTTTTTTTGCGTTTTTCGAAGTATTTTCCGGTTATTTAGGGTTTTAGCGTAGCCATTCGCAACCGGATTCACCATCATTTCTCAAGCTTTTTTTCTAAGTGTTGGCTAGTGGGCCCCCTACAGCGGTCCATTGGCCGCTTTCAGCTATGTTTCCCCTCTGGCTCAAAACTGTAGATACGCCACTGGTTATGACGTTAAGCGATGGACAAAACTTGAGAAAGAACTGCGCTGACAGAACACGACACGAACTGCAGTGATAATAAGCCAAACACGTCCATCGCTTTTCTTTTTACATCTGTGTGAATATCGCACGTGGTTGGAATCGACAACATCCACAAAAATCAGCCGCTTTATCGAAGCTTTGCAAAGACAGCGAAAGTCGAATGCTCGCGCGTGCGTTTGTTTCGTCAGCATGCGATAACTATCACAAGTCCTTTAACGCACTCCTCAAATAATTACAAACGCGGAGAACGCAATTTCAGAAAAAAAGGTTCAACTTCAGGCTGTTACCTAACACACCGGCCTCCGGAATGGAAATTACATACGGCAGCAAAATGCTCCTAATTCAAGCAAAGTATTTCCTAACCAATAAGCTGGTTGAACGTCAGAGTTGTGACGTTTCATAAGAATCACAAAACTGGCATAGCATATAAGCCCACGACTTTGTAGATTCAAGACAAGATGGACCCAGATATCAAGGTTCGAAACTCCATGAAATCCGCATTCAACATCTTTGTCCGAATCACATGATGTCGCTGCTCCCAAAAACACACCAAAAGACAAAGAGGTCAGACTTACGAACGCAAAAAGACAAAACGCGCAATTTCTCGCTCATGTCGCCAACCTGTCTCCGTAAATCCTGAACCAGCTGCGATTCGCGCTTCGCGTTGTTCTTCAGCAAAAGTTCCTTCTTCATCCGCGCGACTTGCGACTTGAACAAGGCCAGGTCGGCGTCCGCCTGCTGCAACCTTTGCACGTCGCGCTCTGTCGCCACCGCGTGGCAGGATTCGAGCTCTTCGACCTTGCGACGCAGATCTGCGATGGAGGAAGTGACGTGTGGGGAGTAGAATGCGGGTGTCAACAACATTATCAGCGAAACTTGGGTTTTATTCGGTCATGGACCGAAATTTTTTAAAATGACCGAAACAAATTAATTCGATTCGGTCACAATGCCTGAAAATATACAGCAATGCATGTTGTTACGACGAGTTTTAATACAACTGTGGGACAAATGACCGGAAAGTCTCAGTGGCCAAAAGGTCTCAGAGAAAAAAACAGACCGAAGCTCACCAGCGATCTCTTGCAGGTGATCTTGGCAAGGCGGTGGTGGGGGGGAGCGATGATAAGTAAGCCACTCACCCTGAGTAAGTAAAAAAACGGGGTGAACCGAAAGAAACTTTCAACCGCGAAAGTTTGTTTTAAGCCCCTTTTTCAGCACGATGCAAAAAAAACATAACGCTTTGACATACCATCATTACACACCACAAAAAGCTCGATCGAGTTTCTTCGAGCGAGCCCACAGCCCTGGTCTATCCCCTCACGCGATTATCAAAAACAAATAAAGCTGACCACAGAACCCGGAACTATGAAGGGCTCTGCCAGATTCACCCCACGAGCTGACGTCACAATCGAGTAAAGACTAGGCGAGGGTACCATGCGTGACTGTCAGACCCAGAGCGTATGAAAGAGCACCCCCCCCCCTTTGTGCGCAGCGCATAACACCGGCAACCACTGATGTCAGCAAATAAATCGAAGTATGAGCACTTGCGGGAAAGAATAGCGGCAAAATACAGAAAAAATGTATCCCAAACTATGGTCCACGTCGACCAGCAGCGAATCAGGAGCAATCATGTCTTACCTCTTCAGTCTGCGTCGACTGGTTCATGCGACGTGGTGTCCGCTCTTCTTTGAACTCAAGCACGAGTCGATTCTGTCCGGAGCAGCAAAACAAGGAATCGAAATCAGTAACACGAATGAAACGATTATCTCCTATTTGATAAACTGCACTAAAAATCGTTAAGTATCGTGCAAATCTAACATGCACGATTCATGGGCTTTGGTTAGCTTGATAGCTTTTCCGGTTATCGATTTAAAAAGAATGTTCAAACTTTGTCTCAACACGGCTGCAAAGCGGCAATGTCTTGTCTGGCAGGAATGTTTATCGCAGAAAGGTTTATTAAGACGATCGGACAATTCGATAAAAGAGAAGGCACACCATCTTGGAACTTGTCGTTCACACAAAAGCTACGAAATTCAACTGGTACAAACATTACCATTTAGACTTACAGCCAAAGGCAACCGAGGTTGACTGATCTCTCACAACATGGTTGAAAATTAGGCTGAATGCAATTCCGGTTCTTATTTCGATCGACTTATTTTGATAGCCAACGCTCAGTGCGCACACCCGAAAGAAAACTTACTTTCTCTTTGAGAACATTTTCTTTCATGACCAGCTCTTCCTTCAACGACGCCAGCTGGCTTTTCAACTTGAGATTTTCTTGGTACATGGCGGCCTCGTTCTCTCGATTAGAAACTTTCATTTTCGAGAACTCCTGATACATGCGCTCGTTTTCCTGTACGAAGCAAATGCTGACGTCATATCAAACTTCGACTTTCTCAACCAGTGGATTTCAACATGGGGGCGTCGCGACCCCCTCAGGTGTCGTGAACCATTTTTGGAGGGGTCGCGAGCAGATATTTTATGCGCACAGCTGTATTATATTCACTTTGTTCGAGTTTTATCCGAGGGTCTTTGGTTTATAGTGGGTTGCTTTAATGGGTCGCTGTATAGAAAAGTTGAAAACCACTGAAACGCAAACAAATAACTTGATCGTTTAATGGTCATGCGTTCGAATCCCACGTGCATCGCGGGTTATCAGCCAAACGTCCGGCCAATACATCATCCACGAACAAGAGGGGATATTAGACTTAGTTGAAAAACGGTGTTTCGTGGGGCGTTTCCTTGAAGTTTTCGACTTTGGCAAAAATTAAGGCGAGAGGATGCGTCATCCGCACAAACGTTAAAGGCAGTTGTGAACGGACAAGAGTTTTACGCTGTAACAAATGTCACCCGGGCCGCTCTTACCGTCTGGTACCCTTTTATCAAGTGCTCTTGCTCCAGAAGGTCTTTTTTCAGTCTTTCTACTTCTGCTTCCGACCTTTTCTGGTCATCTGCGTATTTCGAACATGCATTTCGTCAGGAAAAAACATCAGAGACGATAAATAACAGCACCCACGGAAATTCAGAACCCCTAATAATTGCACTGCACGGAAAATATGTTTAACCTCGTTTCTTCAACTTCTTTCTTGCCATTTAGCTTCAGCAAACAGTGTAAACGTTCGTTACCGAGAACACCGCGGTATGGCTCAATTAATCGGGATCAGCCCGATTCTCCTCATCGAAATGACTCGGTACAAATGGCAAACTTCTCGTTTGACTCGAGTTCTTATAATGACAACTCGAAACGATACGCGTTCTGTGAACAAGATACACCTTGGCGAAAATTATGAGTCTCATTAGTTGTCGATTCCACTCGGAATAGACTAGGTTGATGACCGAGTCGCAGTTTGGTGGCAACTTTCGACTTACAAACTGAGCCGTCCCACCAACGCTAAATATTGCAGCACACAGCGACATACTCGCGTGAGGTAACGAACAATATAAAAACGGTTTCACAACTCATCCGATGTATTTTTGCCCGTTGCCAAGCGCAATATCTTAGTGAGAAACTAACTAACATTCGCATGTACATGGTTTTTGAATCAGCAGCCGACGAACGCTGACAAAGTAAACCACACACTGTTGGTCGCATACGCATTCCACACCCTTCACTCACCGCACGAGTCTGCACGCGGCGTTTCCCTTTTATCTTCGTGATCGCCCATCAGTTTGTTTAACTTCGCCGAGAGCACAAAGCTGTCACGGGAACGTGGAAAGGTTACACAGTGCGGCGACAAATTTCTGGGATGTTCCTTAACAACAGTGAAAAGCAAAAAAAAAAAAAAAAAAAAAAAAAAAAAAAAAAACGATCAGAACGAAGCTTCACTGACTTTTCCCTGTTGATTTGAGAGTTCTTTTCTCGCAGCTCGTCGCATTCTTCTTTCAGCTCCTTGCAGCGCATCTGGAGCAAGTGGAACTTCACCTGAAACAAGGCGCGCGCGGTCATACCCTTGCTTGAGACGTTACAAACAATGTTTGTTTGCATTTAACTAACCACTCGTGAAACCAAGACCCAATTTACGCCACCCACAGGTACCAACCCCCGCAAACTGCAAGCTCTTTATGAACCCTTGCCATACGTGTAGGTGCAGGCACATTTTGGGGGCGCGAAAGATTTTTGCCTGAAGTTCCTCAAACTTGCCCGAAAACTTTTCAGGCAACTCCTTGTGCGATTGTTTCCTCCTACACATGTCATGAAGACCTCTTGGGAAAACCTCCAGAAAAAAAGCTCATTTTCAAATATTTTGCCCAGATTTTCATGGATTTTGCCCGTATTTTCGACAAATCAAACTTTTGGGGGTGCGCTTGCACCCCCGCCCCCAACACCACTGACCCTTGCTACGACACACATTATACAGCATCATACATGAGAAAGTCAAATGAAAAGCAAATTATGGTCACACAATCCCTAGCTGAAGTGCACAATTTGTTCTGCAGTCGAATGTGAAATCATTGTTTTGAGTTGATTTAGACCAAAAAAAATACAATTGTTACTAACTCTTGGCTTTTTCGAACTGCGACACCAAACCGGAATCAGCTCCTAATCTCAATCTTTAGCGTTCTGCTCTTCAACAATCGTGCAACGAACTGCAAGGTTAAAGCTTTTACATGCGTTGTACGTAAGGGGATGCTGTATTGTAAAAAAAGCTCTTACCTCTTTCTCCAGTCATGATTTTTTCAACACATGTTTTTTTTTTTTCCAAAAAGACAGGTAAACAATTTCAACTCAAGACCGCTCTCTGGTGCGTACGCACACTCGCGGGGACTTCACCAACTGTAACGGTTCATGATTCGAGAGTAGGGGCGTAGCGAAAGGGACAAGGGGGCATAATGAGCCCGGCGCCGAAAAGTCCCACGTACCTTCTTCTGTATGGTAAATTTACTCCCGAAAGACCTTAGGTTCGAACACGGGGGGCGCCAAACTGGTTTCTTGCCCCGGGCGCCATCTAACCTCGGTACGCCCCAATGTTCGAGAGTCAAAAATCCTCAAAAAGCAGAAAACGGCAAATTCGGCCGATGCAGCTTCACCGCACAACCAGTGCAAGAAACAGTTCAATGATGTCGATCGACGATCACCTGAGCTTCGGTGTCGTCCGGTCGTAAACTCCCTCCCCGCACGTCTGTCGCCGTCATGGTGCCCACTTCACCTGGAACGGCAAGAGTGACCAATTATATGGTTTTTTGACAAAATACAGACAACTTCTGTTGACTGCAGCAAACTTCCAGCCACGTTTCAGAAGGCAGAAAGCAGTTGCTACGATTAAATTCGACAAATTCACGACCAACTTGATTCGCAAGATGTTCAAGAAGACGTGGCAGGCAGGCAAAATAACCCATTCTCAACGAAAAAAAACAGCTTTAATAAATGGCAGCTTCAAGCAGCTGAACGTGGGTTGACCGAACCGTGCAGGTGTCACTCACTTTGCTCAGCCTTTTGAACACTCATATCGTTCGTAGATGTTGCCAGACTGTCTTTCAAGACAACAGATTGTGAATCGACAGTTGTAAGTGGACTCCTTATTTCTTGGAGATGTCTGAAATCGAAATGGCAGACAACAAGTTACTGGGTGAGAAGCGTAGAGAAAACGCACCGCGCAAGACTTGATTTGCTCAAAAAACGTCACTGCTGTTACACACATGTAAACCATTGTTGAATGCAACGATTTTTCACCAAGTCTTTTTTTTTCAAATTTAATTTTTTTAGTTTTAATTCTCACTTTTTTATTGAAACAAACAGCTCGTACTTGTGCGATTGCCGCGTGTACTTTGCATAGTCAGGCGGTGAGAACAAATGGCTTCCCGATCCTGAATCGTTGCGGCTGGACAACGCGCTGAAAGTTGGAGCTGCCAGAAATAAAGGGGAACGTGTTACCTTCAGCGTGATTACGAAACTATGACGCAAGAGAGTAAGTAGTTTTTCGATAGAAAAAACAATTACCCAATACCAAAAAAAGATATATATATATATATAGCTGATTCAACGCGTCCTGCAGGAACAGCACACGATCATTTTGTTTATTTCATGAACAGTCAAACTACAAAGCATCGCTAACGCTAGCTGAAGCCGGCCAGGTTAGAAATGCTGTGCAAAACCACCCGCTTGTTCACGGTTGTGCGCTCAGCACAGCAAATATTATCCAGACAAGAAGCAACGAGATGCACGATGATGTATGGCATGCATGTCAAAAATAATCGTCTCTCGCCAATCTAACTTTGCTATCAACAACACTGGCAATCATCGAACCAGGAGATGAACGGGTGATCTTCCGCTGCGCTTTGTCCTTTTTCTGCAACGAGCTTATCCCGTATCCGGAGCTCCGAACATGGGCGTATCGCTTGCCAGACTTGCGCGGCGAAGTCACAGGATGAAGGTCGGATATCGAGGAAGGCGACGACTTCTTCTTCGGCGCGCCGGAACGTTTGGCGCCGGACGATTTCTAGCAACAGCGTCAAGTCGGTCAAAAACCGGCATTTGTTTTTATTTCAGATTTACGCATTTAAAGAATCCCGTCCATAAAAAGAAGACGCAAATTTTTAGTTACGTTAAGCCAAACATTGTAAATGCAGAACTAATTACATGCTGAACCATTTTATGCCAACTGACTACCTCAAATAATAAAGTGTTGAAGATTTAACCATCTCGAAAATGAAATGCTAATTCTTGAACTTGACGCAGGAAATTTGAAAGGGCAGGAAGCTATATTTTCTCCACAAATACCATCTCCATCTCTAATACCATCTCCACAAATATCAAGATATATTTTTAAAAAATAACTAAAAACAAAAATATACTAAAAGAACTCTGTAACAGTGTGCAGGAAGTTAAAACTGCCCTCAACGCAGCTTAACACCAAAAACACCCAATAACAGTTAAGTCACAGCAGTGACCAACACCAAGCGAATCAATCGCAATTCATTTGCACAGGGAAACTAGTTTCGTGTTTGATACACCTTCAGTCCTGAGCAGTAAAAAAGGTTACTAGCGAATGTTGACATTGAAACAAAATTAGAAAAACTACGTACTGTTGCTAATAACAATTCGCAAGATTAAATTAATCAAGCCAAATAAGAACTCCACTAGACCGTCCGCAAAGCTGTGGAGCCCGATTGTTAACGGCTATTCAGCACTTCTGATCGACAAGGAATCGACTTGAAACAACAAAACGTTGGACTTGAAACAACAACACAATGACTTGGATTGAACCACGTTAGTGTGTGTTTCAGTTTTTAGCATGATTTCAAGGTGGGCAGAATGCAATGTTTTACCCTATTCTCTAAGCAATGAAAAAGGTTTGCAGTACCTTAGATTTAGATGGAGATGAATAAACCTGGCTCATCATTGTTTCGGTGTCATCAGTAAGAACTTTTTCAGGTTGCATGCTAATTCTTGACTGATGTGGTGAAGAAATTGACCGAGCCTTTTAACAAAAAGAGGTTTCACAGAAAATTTTCTGGTATCCATTCACACCTAAACACCGAACTTATATGCAGGAGAAAAATTCTTTCCTCGACTCTGGAAGCATGCAAATAAAAACAGAAATGAATTTTCCAAGTGACGGCAAAAATTTTGGCATTTTCATGAAGACTCATGAAGCAAATTAGTTATTGTAAATGCACCAACTTGATTCAAAAACACAACCGTTAGGAATGAATGCAAAGCAATTTTGACACAAAGCACTAGTTCCAGTGGATAAAGATAGCAACAGCATGGCAACATCAAACCAGCAAATAACAGAAAACAAGGAAACACCTGCATGAAATTTGGTGCAGGTTTGCTTTGCTGGTGAAACATAGCATCTTCCAATTTATCTTGCTCCAGTGAATGTTTGATTTCATTTATAGATTCACCATTCTGCACACAAACAACTTCATAAGATTGAGTTACCTTCAGTTGTAAGCAAAGCTGAATTTTAAATTAACTGTTGCATAACCAATAAATCGATAACAGCAAATCAACTACGTGAAAAAAACTGACTTTGTTATGCATCAGTCACCAGCCACAAACTTGGAATTATATTGCTTTTTGTTGTAATTGTGAATGCTAAAATAAAGCTATTAGCATTTAAATTTTTGCAAGAACTTGGTGCCGTTTACAAATGCGAGTATGTCAGGTAGCATGCTTGCTATGTGGTACAATAACCATTCCTTTCGTTCAGCAATGTCCAACCTGCAGCCCAGTTTACGTTTTTGCTGCAGCCTAAGTAGCCTACATACTGACCTGTCCTTCATTGGCACGAAACTTGTCTATGAAACCACATTTACAGAGTGGTTAAAGGGGCTAAACACCTCAGGTTTCGAATGCTTTTAGTACATAAGCTTAAACTAAATTTAGTTTGCTAAGATCAAAGTACGTAATTCAATGTGCGGCCGTCCATAATATGTCATTCAATGTGTGACCCTTGTTAAGATAGTGACATAATTTTTGACTCATTATGCAATTTCGGTTGGACATAGCTGCTTTGAAGCAGATCAATTCGTTCTTCTGGCAATTACTTTATTATTTAGTCGATGTTTCCCCCACCTATTCAAGTAGGCTTCCTCAGGAATGCTTTTTTCAGCAGTCTCAGTCTAATCCTATAATGCCAAAAAGCTTCAGGGATAGCAAGGTCTGCATTTTCCCACAAATAGTTTCAACTTTTATGCAGCAGACATAGAGGCTAGTGTGTAGTTTTGAAAGTTTACAGTCGAGAAAGTTCTTGTGGCATCAGATAATAGGACACGTATGTTTGCGACATCACAGGTTTCACACATCCAGAGCAATTCCAAACTCAGCACCTAGGAATAGCAATGCTTGCTGAACTATGCATTTTCTGGTTTGTGAATTTGAGATCCCATTGCACCTTGGCAGGAGATCACTAAGTTATAACATAAATTTCAAGGTTGTCATAGCTTATTTGTTTGTTTTTCTGCAGGACAATAAAAAACAACTTAATTCAGGAAGATGAAGCTCACCACAAATATCTGTTTTCAGGATTGAACATACTCTCTTTTTTAGAGTTTCCATGACTCAAAGCTTGCTCAGGAAATTTTTTGCAGAGTGTTCCTTCATCCTAAATATCTTGTAAACTAAAAATTTATCTACCCTGGATATATCTAGTGTGTTCTCAAAATATCAACATAGAAATTCAATGCTGAAAAACAAGGTATTGGAATAGATGGACAGAGCGGAAATAGTACATCTCAAAAGTTTGATGCAGTGAGCAAGTTATACTTATACAGGTTTCAGAATTCATGGGTTTCTTACAAAAAAGCTGCATTACCCTGTGTAATGCCATCACAAATCAAAGCGTAATCATTCCAAAAATGAGAGCTGGTGGTTTTAATGTTTGCAATTACCATGCAATACAGACAGTCTAGTAAGAAAATTTCAAGCAACTAAGACGACATCACTATGCTGGGAATCATGCTATTTGTGAACAAGAACCACTAAAAGCACCATTTAAAAAGCATTTAATTTTAACTAAATCATATTTTGAACATTGCATTTTTCCTTACTCCAAGTCATTTTCAGTTCTGCCTTCATGATGTTTTCGCCCATGTGACATCCACAGAAATTAAGTAACAGTGTATCTATGCAAGCTTTTGCTTTTTACAAGATATCTTGCTATAATCTTCTGTGAGACTGCTGTGTCAATGTACAGGGTGGTCCAGAAAGATGTATCCATTTTTGACAAACTAGTATTTTCTTTCGAAAGGAATACTTTGCAATTATGTTTCATAGGCCTGTCCTACAGACATGTAAATTTTGTGTTGAAAGTTCTTTCCTTGTACCCCACGATTTGGAAGCACATCTCAACAGTTTATATTGTGCTTCATTCAAGCTTCTTGGTGCTGAATCACTGTGGCTTGAAGCTTGTAATGACCCTGTCCAACATCTCATGGGGATTTCTTTTGAACTCTTTTCGATTGTTATTCTTGAGTACATCAATAGTTTGAAGATTGTTAGCATAGACCCTGTCTTTTAGGTATCCCCACAGAAATAATCCAAGGGGATGGGTCCGGAGAATGTGCAGGCCAAGGGTGGTCCATAGAACAGGAGATTAGCCACTCTCCAGGGATGTAAAGGTGGAGGTATTCAAGTAATGCATTGGTGATGCTCCACCCTGCTGACAAATCACAACATACATGCCCATCCCAAACTCTTGCCTTCTTCATTGTTTGAGCCAGTTCTTTCAGTCCACTGCTAGGCCGCACTAATCTTGGGACAGGTGTTGAGCTGCCAATTGATTGTCTCTTCATCCAGAACCATCAGGTCGAGCAGTCAATGGGGAGGCCGATGGATTGGACTTGAGGACAACATGGCTGACAGTTTGTTCTTTAGCACCACACTCATAAATCACAAAAGTGGTCATACCCCATATGCATAAGCAGTAGACATCCGACACTGGTGCTGAGGCAGTTAAACCGGACCCACACTGTTCTTGTCACGGCTACTTCAAGAAGGTGGGTGCCTGTTCGCAACGTTGTTGTTCCAGCACCCCAGCTCGAGCCAACGAGCTGCCTCAAGAGTGTGACATGTGATGTCAACTTTTACCAAGTGACTCGAGGTGTTGGCGATATGTGAGTATCCTGTCAAACGTTTCTCTGAGGTTTTTGGACTCAGAGCAAAAAGCCAAGGTTTCGTTGTTGTGGTTAACTTTTAGCTCACATTTAGCTTCCTTGTTGAGGTGGAAGTCTGCCAACACCGTTTTTGTAGTGTCGAGCTTTAACTTCCAGGTCTGGAGGAATTTACCAATGGATGCCATGTCTTTGCTTAGCACCCCTTTCACTGCTTGCCCGTCTCCATCAGTATCTATGATTGCTAGGTCGTCAAAGTATGCATACTTTGTGAGATGGTGGTTGGCAAGTCAGGTGTTTATGTTGAAGAGAAGGGGTGCCAGGATGGATCATCGTAACCTGCTCCGTTTGCAGTTACTGATGGTAAGGGTGAAGCTGAGATTACCAACCAGATCCACGAACATGCAGACCATGTGCCTGTTAGGTAGCAATCGCAGTAGCTAACAGGTGAGAATGCGATGCCATACAGCAGGGGTGGCCAACCAGTCAGAGACCAAGAGCCCATTTCTTACTGTGTTGCCGCAAAGAGCCACATCATACATGAACATCACCCCATCTCTTCCACTCACGTGTGCATGTGCTTGCACAAGCATGCTTCCACGCAATGCATTTGTAAGTTGCATCTCATGTGTAAGCTGCACCCCAGCTTTCACGGTGAACAATTGATACAAAATTTTGCGACTCATATGCAAACAATTAAAAGCTCTAGGTTTTCTTTAGGCTTTCAAGGAATCAGCCAAGTGGGCTCTGCTTTTATCTTTTTGCAAGGATTCAGGCAGCTCTTGCACAAATACTGTGTTTGTTATACACAAACAAATACGGTATTTACGCAAGAGCTGCATGAAACTGGGCAAAGAGACGCATGTTGATTGTGAGCCGCGGGTTGGCCAGGTCTGCCATACAGTGTCGTAGGCTGCTGTGAGATCAACATACACAGCTCTGGTCTTCTTTTTAGCAGAAAAGCTATCCTTGATGTCTTGTGTCAGTAAGGTGACCTGATCTGCGGTTGACCTCGTATGTCAAAAGACCACTTGCTCCTGTGGGAGTAATTGGTTCAACACAAGCATATGAGTTTCTCTACGATCTTGAAGGGGACACACAGTAGAGATATAGGGTGGTTGCTGTTTGGATCCCCCAATACCTTTTATAACTTGGGGCTTGCAAATTTTAGTGCTCTTTTCCAGATCCTGAGGATTTGAGTTGACACATGCTGGACGTGAGGAAATTGCATGCATAATCAAGATTTGAAAGGTGACCCAGTGTGGAGCATAAACTCTGGGAAAATAGATTACAAATCCAGAGACTTTCCTGGCTTCAAGTGAGTAGTAAGCTCTTCTGGTATGAAGGAGCCAGAGATACTATTTCCCTCAGGTATTGGGATCTTCCATAGGTCAGACAGCTGCTTGTAACATGCAGTTCCCAGTCTTGTCTTTTGTGCCCCATTCTTCATGAGTTGTGAGGCAATGGAGTTTCC
>Ga0210059_1008540_pt1 | contig 16136 bp, 9 predicted proteins | sample Ectturendosymbi2_FD_188042 | JGI IMG/M metagenome (GOLD analysis project Ga0210059, IMG submission 188042) | Ecteinascidia turbinata endosymbiont from Florida, USA - Sample 2 (SPAdes) (version 2) | ecosystem: Host-associated > Tunicates > Ascidians > Unclassified | place: Key West, Florida...
GCTTATGTATCAACAAGAACTTCTAGTTCAACAAACCAATTCAAGTTTTTAATCTGTTCACTTCTAAAAAGAGTTTTGATTTGATTAAACTTGAACATTTTTAGAGAGAGACCGCTTTAACCCTAACTAGCTACACAGGATGGATATTATATTACGATATACTAGTCTTTAGTCTCTGCCACGCATTTTCTAAAACTGTGAACTGCTAAAAACCTATACATCTGCCCTTGGTTTATTCTGTTCACCTGGACCTAACTACCTGAATAAACCAAACGTTTGTCCTGATTCCTGAAGCTCAACAACACACAACAGTCAACAAAATTCTTCAAGAAGAAAACGTGATGCAAAATGCAAACATTCCTGGCTGTAAAGATCGAAATCTTGACGGATATGCGGATTTTCCACACATAAAAGCGGATAAATTGTGCGGGTAGCGTATCCGCTTTGGATATTGATTGAATTGATGATTTTATTTTTACATCTAAGGCAATTTTTGAAATATCAAACACGTCAGAAGGAAAATCATTTCAATGTGACTTCACTGAACTTCAGTTTCCTGTTTAAGGCAAAAACGTGCCCCCCCCTAAAAACAGAAAAACGAAAACTCCCCGGATTTCCTTTACAATCTTTTGCAGGTTGGGCCGGTATCCCGACTTCCCCCCCCTGTCAGAGGCCCTAAAGCCAGTATACTGTACTTTCTGACTCTGGCTATCGGTGCGTGGCTTCAGTGAAAAGAAAATGTGCGTGAAGCACATATGCTTCAGTACAGAAATAATAATTTCAATGTGCTCAAACAGTAGAAGACTCGCATGCATTTTGCGCTTTTTAACGCAATTGTACACTCACTACCTAAAATGCTTTTGTTTACATTCTTCTGCCATTTTGCTGTTGCTATATTTGTTGCTGCTCACCAGTTCCTATCACTCATGGTCTGAAATATGGCGATTTCAAAGTTTTGCGTCAATTATCTTTTCTTGTACCATCGTGCTAAAAAACGTCAGAACCTCAATTTTCTATTTTTTCAGATCATCTTGATCTTTTTCAAATTTTATGTTTCGCTATATCCAACTTTCACTTTCTGCTTTCGGGTTTTCTCTCTTTTACCATAAAAAACTCATTTTTGCCCTGCAACTTACATGACACCGACCTAATTCACCTGAATTTGACAATTTTCACACGGCTAGACATGGTGGCTGTTGCCCGACCTTATTGTACAACCAGAAACGCCGTGACAGAGGAAGGTCAGGGGGCAAGAAAAAATGTGAGGGCAACGTGCGTGCAGAAGCAATCACAGAAAGTATTTTGGGTGAAGAAGACTGGTTTTCAAGGCAATGGCGTTCTTTCGGAGCAACATTCACGCCTTTTCAATGAAACACGTAGCTTTGATTCGATTCACAACCTGTATTTTACACCAAACCGCTCATACAGATATAAAACTGTTGACAATCTGACAAAGCCGTTCTTTAGTGTTCTGGTAAAGTTATCTGACTTGCAGCCGTGATGCTGCAGTTCAGTTTCCAATGCGCAAAACCAGATCCGTGATTACGACAGTGGCGCTCAATGAACATTCAGGCATGGCCGCCCTTCACCATAGAGCGAAAAACGCCTAAATGTATTTGTTGGGAGATTGCAGCACGCCCTTGTTGTCTAACAACATGCAGCAGTTGGGTTAGCGCTCGAATAATTTCTGTATTTTATCACCAGGACGGCAGCGTTTTCCAACATCGTGGAAACGTGATATATTAATCGCTTTGAGAGGAACGCGGATGATCGAGCACCAGCGAACTTTGGCGAAGGCGTGCACGCCAGATGATTTTGGATATACATTCCCACTCAGAGGACAAGATTTTGAGCTGCCGCAGATCTCTGTTTACCACATCTCTGAAATGTAGGAAGGGTCGACCAACACTTCGAGCACCTGATTTCAATTCACCACAGAGAACGTTTTTGGTAAACAACATTCAGAAAGTTGGTAAATGTGACCAAATCAGCGCAAGCGCCTTGTATTGAGCTAGCTAAACAAGGAGCTGCAATTAGTGCTCGGCAAAATTACCTCGTTTCTGATCTTGTCCCTCCACGTGATGCTGCAAATATACTACGGGGCCATCGCATGATTTTGACAAGAGTTCCCCCCCTTATGGTGGCACTTGGCGTCAGTCATAATGAAAAGTTTTTGTAAAGTCTGGGTTATTTTTTCGTGATAATGAAGGCTGTTACGCTTCAAAACTTTCTTACATTGTTACGTACCAAATGTAACCTTGTTCTGTTGACCACTGCAAGTAATAAGACGCAGAAATGCCCGTCTTCTTCAAACAAAAAATGACCATCGTGCTAATATGAGCCAACAATTGCAGAAGGCACACAAGTCATTTCGTAAGGACAACATCATTGTAGTCACTAAAGTGGACAAAGGCAATGATGTGGTTGAAATCGATCGAACAGACCACATGTCAAAAACGGATGATGTATTGGGGGCCGTTCACAAATGACGTCACGCGACTTTTGTGACGAAGAAGGAAAGAAGCAAATTAATTTTTAACGACACAAATTGTTGTCTCAGGCAAGTGAAAGTTTTACACCTATAAGGTGAAAGAGCTAGAATGGTTACTCAGCAATCAGTGATATATACAGGTTTCTCGGTCTCCTACACTTACAACTCAAGCAGTGGTGAAGGAGGCGTGTATGCAATTTTACCACCAGTCAGAACTTTCTGTTTTGATTGCTTCACAGTAGTTGAAAAAACAAATTGATGCCAGAATAAAAGTACGGTGATTAGAAGACCGACTAACCACAGAGTGTTACTTATTCGAAGTGAACGTTCTTCCAAGAAAGTATATCGTACATAGGAAGCGTTTTTTAGGCTATGCAAACCTACAATGCACGTACGCTCGCCGGAAATTTATACTACCCACGTCATTCGCCAAATTCAATGTGTTGTTGTCACTGAGCATTCGCTGCTGTTCACACCAGTTCAGGCCGTCAGAAACAACATCTCGGTGTTAATGTTACATGGATTGGTTTGCATACTTGCATTATTTTTATGAATAAAATTGTACAGTTACTAAGACCAATAAATCATAAATTGTAACCCTGCGTCACAAAAGCGGCTTCAATTGGTAGGTTTTCCCTCCAGCCTGGTTGCCGGCCTCATAGGTGCAGGAGCAAGCAAATTTTGAGGGGTACGAAGCATTTTTGCACGAATTTCCGCTAACTTGCCCAAACAATTGTTGTACGATATTTGCCTACACATTTTCTCCCACAGAGATCATTAAGACATTTTTGATGTTGCCGTCAAAAAGAGGTCTTCATTGTTTTTTTACAAACGGTGGGCGCCATTTTTTGAAGTCAAACAACGTTGGGCGCCATCGTGGCCCGGATTTTCAGGGATTTTTCCCAAATTTTCAAGGATTTTGCCTGGATTTTCGACAAATCAAAACTTCTGGGGGAGCGTTTGAACCCCTTGCACCCCCGCCTTCCACACCACTGGCCGGCCTGATTCAACTTATACACACTTAAAACCCTGTAAAAGAGTTTTGATTTTTATTGCCTGACCGTTCTCTTGAGTTCTATATTCGAGAAAAGCAGCATCGATATAGGCGATGATAAACCTACAGCAATCCATTCACACAGCTAAATGCGCTCCAGGTATGAATGCGTCTGCCGTCCAAGTTTCATTTATATGTGCATGCTTTGCAAAATAAACATTTCCTATATCATAACTTTTCAATGACTATTGGTTTCGGATCGCGCATTTTAAAAAAAGGAGCATAGGCCTACGTCAAACTTCACAACTTTTTTCAAGAAAAACATTACAAGGCTAGATTTTTCAAAATAGATCATACATCAGTAAACCAACACCAAAGATGATTTTTAAAAGTGCACTAAAAGGAGCTGTAGCGATAGCTCGCTGCTATGTTTTTATTCAGTAGGTATCGAGAGCGATAGCGCCGCTATTAAATTTAATCAAATGCGATTGCGATAACGCCGCTATTAGTGAAGCAGCGGTTGCCCACCTCTGTCTCTCAAGTAGCAATTGCAGTAGCTTGCAGGTCTGACCCGATGCCAAACAGTGTCGTAGCCTGCTGTGAGATCAACAAACACAGCTCCCGCCTTCTTAGCCGAAAAGCTATCCTCGAAGTCTTGCGGCAGTAAGACTAAGGCGACCTGATCAGTGGCGTAGACAGTGGCGGTTCTAAGGAGGGCTGGGTGGGCCTTGCCGCCCCAGAATTTTGGTTGACACCTTGTTTGCCCCCCACTTTTCTTTATTTGCTTGTTTGAGTTGGTTTGGTTGATATACAGTTGATAAATTTCGATCAGCAATACTTTGTTTAAACGATAATTCAGAAACCCTCTAGCCTGCATTAAATATTTCCCAAATGAATGATAAGCTGTGCTGTTGTTTTTCACGGCCGTGTAACTAGAGCTGTTTATGACGACACAAGGACGCACACTCGTGGTTGCTCGGATCCTGCTTGAAATTTAGTCAGAACGCGGTGGTGGTGTTGAAAGATTCATTTCGCAACTAAAAAACAGTCGCAGAAATGGGAGGATTGATCTTCCGTGCATTTCAGTGTGAGATGGAACTGGATTATATTACTGTCAGCAGATTGTTGCATGTCCCAGTAGCAAAAGGTTTGTGAAAGTATTAAGAAATGGTTTTAGTTAATTCATCCGAATTTATCCTGGCTGCAGCATTGCGTTCTGCTGCCTCGTGTATACGACTTCGAAACATCTTACTTATGTGGTTCGTGACTACAGTTTTAACTCTACCCACACATGTCCTGCAACCTCATAGAATTTTATAAGGATTTTCTGTGATGATTCAGAAGCAATTCTTTCGCGAATTTCAGCTCTTTGCCCCGGAGGATAAATATTTCTATCAGAAAAACATCTGGAAGAACTCGTAAATCATATTCATTTAGTGAAAATGATTCAAAACATGAAATAGCTTTGGCAAAGAATTTGCTTCAGAAGGAGTCGAAGCTGCTTATGTCGCTCGAACAATTTGTTTCATTTATAGCTATTTAAAAAGCAGCCTTTGATTGTTACTGGTGGCTGTAACTCTTCCCGTCACCAGCGCTTCATGCGAGAGAAGTTTTTAAGAAATGAAATTAGCGAAAAAATTTCCCAAAATTTTCATGACCACCGAAAGGTTGGGTAACATTGATCTACTTTCAGTTGGAAGGTACTAGCTGAAAAAATAGCTTTAGATGATTTCGTTGATGAATTTGACAGTCGACATGATAATCCAGGGATTAAGTTACGTTGAGGTCATGATGATATAAAATTCTAACGTAAACCGTGCAGGGATCTGTGTGAGAATCATATTGATCTTTGTCTATTTGTCTGATTTTTTTTAGTTTATTTGAAGTAGTACATGTTTTGCTCATGACAAAACAGTCATAAATGAACTCAGGGTTTAAAAGTCAGCTTTAGAGGATCAGTCAGAGGAATATTCAGTGTGAATATGAAAATGAACAACTTTGTTGGGAATATTCTGCAAAGCAAGTTTTACGCCTGCTGTTACATCTTGCTAGCAGGCATGGGCGTCGGAGGGGGGACAGGGGAGGGACTTGCTCCCCATGGATTTTGAAATTTCAATCAAAAAAGGTTGTTTTCTTAGCTTCGAATGGGAAAAATCAAATTTCACCACTTTTGGCTCCCCCATGGAAAAATTTAGGAAAAATCCCCTAGTGCCCCCCCTGGAAAAAATCCTTCCGACGCTCATGCTATCAGGTACACGCCCTAATCACCGATGCACACCTATCTGCGTCGCTGCGCTATTCTACTTTAGGCGCCGCTGGTGTCGAAACCTCGCTACTGTTGACGGCATACTGCATTGAACCCTATCCACGCTGCAGATGGGCATTACATTCGTAATAGTAGTTGTATGACATTGCTATGGTTACACCACAATCACAAAATGTCCATAAGCTCTCACAAAAACGGATTAGTCAGTAGTCACCAAATCATTGGCACCAAACCACTTATATTTTTTTAATTTGCTTTTTGCAGTGAGAATATTTTGATGAAACTAGTTGGCTATCAACAGCCTACTTGTCTCTGTGTCAAGATGGAATTTGTGGTTGGAAACATTTCACTTTCATGTGAACTGTGTTCACTTTCGTGGAGCTGTTTTCATTCATATGGGGTCGGCACAATTGTGTACGGAAAATGGTGTTCTGTTTTACGTGCGTGCATAGCTGTGGAAGTTGCATGGTTAGCACAAAATATTCGACATAACAGTAACACGTATGCGATTGCATCTACAGTGGCGTTTAGGTGTCTCTATTGAACAATAACGCTAGTTCATATTTAATGATATTCACAGGCCTATGTTGGGTTTGATAGCGTTAATCATAGCAACTTCATCTTCAAAACAACGAAAAACCACCATGCAATATGGACATTTATGTTGGCCCCCCACTTTTTCCTTGGCCCAGCAGTGGCTATAGGCGGATCTAGGGGGAGCTAAGGGTGCTGAAGCCCCCCCTAAATTTTTTCAGAAACATTTCCTGGTGATGTTTCCCGACACAGAAACGTCCATTGGAGTAATTTTTTAGGATATCCTTCAAAAAAACTTTCTTGCACAGGGATAGGGACAAAAATATTAAAAGCAAAACTCATTTTGCTGAATTTGTGCAGTCCGAATGTGTTTATTTCACTAAAAATGAAACTCTATAGGCTAATAAGCAAGTGTTTATACAAAATTCATGGTCCAAATGTTTCATAAACCGCATGTAAGTATTTAAATTCTTGTTTCTTTGGGTAAGATTGGGGCATCTTGTGGACGAAAGTTGAATAAGCAACAGACTATATACTGTTTTTCTCCTACAAGCTCTTATGAATGAGAGCAACTCATTTTATTAGTTAAGCGTAGACATCAAAATTACGTTACAACAAACTTACATTGCAATTAACTACAGGCTAGGTTAGAACACTCAATGACAGCATAAATTACATAGCAACAAATCTAACCGTAAAACGTAGCCTACATATCAGGTAGGCTAAAAATGAAGCGAGATAGATTGACTGTAAGGCAGGCTATGCTAAAGATGACTACTGATTAGCATCAGACCTGCCAGCAACAATTTTTGGACAAAAGTTCGGCTCAGCACAAAATTTGATGCTTTTATTATCGACACGTATTCTGCTGTCTCTAATAAAACTTTTTCAACCTACTGTATAATTATTTTAAAATTACGTTAGCGCGCTGTAGTCGTGTTTCATAGAAAAAAATTGAATGGATGAGCTGAAGTTGGTCATTGTCATTGACTCGCTGCAAAGTACAAACTTCACATTTCCCGCTGTGACGTGGAAAATCATTGTCTGATCATTTTCAATGGCCATGTGATGGAATAAACACTTTCCAGGGCAAAGTGCCAGCATTCATTGCTTCAAGTTTTTGGGATGTCTGCCTCTACGCGTACCTAGTTGAGTAGCCAGCCCAAAAATTTTTTTGGGAAAAATCATTTGATTTTAAGAGAGCAGCAATATTTTATTTTGCACACCGCCTCTCAAAGCACAAAATGACGAGAAACGCTAGAACTTTGGGGGAATGACACCTTGGGCCCCATGGCTACGCCTATGGGCGTGCCCCAAGCGATGTTTCGATGGGGGAGAGTTGTGCTTGTTTTCGAAATAACTACCTTTCTTTAAACCTTCAAGATATTTTGTATGGTCAGATGGTTTTGATAATCAATAGCATTTTGTTTTAAATAGTTTGTGATTGATAGTTTGCCAGTGATGGGCAGGTATTTTTGCATACAAATTTCACCATTTTGGCTAGATAATCGTGATGTCTAATAAAAATCCGAAAATTTTCCGAACATAAACAAATTTTCAAGTCCGAACGTCATGACCTTCTATCAGGGATGTAGTGCTAACAAAAAAGGTGTGGGAACGCATCCTAAAAATAGCCATTTCGAAACAGCTTCCAACTCATTTTAAAGCAAAACGTGATAAAGGTGTGGGGACGCCGTTCCAACGGGTTCCCACCACACTTCACCCGTGCCTTCCATTCCATGCACATCTGCAATTTCGGACATAATACGGCATGGCGCTTGTACAGACAGCCAACAAAGACTACTGGCAGCATTTTTTTTCTTGTGTATTTTTTTATCACTTTTGTGCCTGCCCCACGCATTTTCTCGGGGTGGACCTGTGTTTGTTTTGCAAATAATAATTTTTTTTGACAATCAACCAGTTACTTTTTTAAGGTCAGACAAGTTTGAGAATAACTTCTGAATTGTGATGGCCACCTCTGCTCCGGAACCGTCCCAGTAAGTCTGGCTAATAGTGACAATGCGATTTAGCCAAAATGTCTGTGGTATGAACTGTGTGTGGAGCAGTTGGGTCTTCACCGCTGTGCAGTAAGTACACATCCGGATGGATTTGTCCCTGAGGCCCCCTAAAAAATCCTGGATACGCCTATGGTTCCCCCACTTTTTAAATTCTAGAATCGCCACTGCAGTGGCGATTCTAAGGGGGGGGGCTTGGTGGGCCATGGCCCCCAGATTTTTGCTTAGCCCCCCCAGTTTTTTCTTAATTCCAGTTGAAGTTCGTTTGGTTAACATAGGCAGTAGGTAACTTTCGGCCAGCCATATTTTAAACGATAATTTAAAAACCCTTTACCTGCATTCAATATTTCCCAAATGCATGATAAGCTGTATTGTTGTTTTTGACGGTCGGGTAACTGGAATTGTTTATGACGACATACATCAGTGGTTGCCCGCAGAGACGGATTTAGGGATCGCTGGGACCTAGGTCACCTTTGTGTTTTGGGCCCCACGCAGGTATTGGGCCGTTTGTCTGAAAAGCGTGAAAGTAGCTAATGCCCCTCTTACGTGAAGCGCCCCACCAAAAAAATGCATCTTTTGTGGTGCCGGCTTTAGTTTTTCGATTGCCGTAGATCTTCAATAGAAATTAAAGACTTTCCTACATTCTTTTCAAGAACAAATGGCAATGCGATCTTTTCTTGGAATTTATAGCTCTTTCGTGTAATTCAGAAGTTCTCTATCTTCGTTAAATATCCGTGATTTCTAGCGTTCTTTCTAGATTTATTTTTCGTATATATACATTTTCTTGCGGGACCATTTTGCTACCCTCGACAATATCGTTTAGTTGTCGATCTGATTAGCTGTACGTAAACTCCTTTTATGGACCAAACAAGCACAGTCCATTCAGTGGACACAGGGATTACTTATGCCGTTTTTAAGTTATTTCCCAAGCAGGACTAAATATAGTGTTTTAATCCTCTTCTATGCTATAGGGTAAGCTGATGTTAAACAGCATCAAGACCAGTTTAAGTAGACCTACCATACGTCCCGGTTGAAAAGTCTGTCCCGGTGTCCCGTCCCGGTTAGCAAAATGTTCCGGAATTGCACTTCACTGAAATTTTCGAAATAAACTCCAGCCTGGTTCTTCTTCTTGCGTATGGAGGTTTCCCTCCGAGTTTGCATGCTTTGTTTATTGCGGAAAGGCGCGCACATTAGCGACACATGAATCACAGCAGACTAGGCATAGTGAGCCGCTGGAATGCGAACACGATACAACAGCGTGATACACCAGTTAATTGCAGAAAGCGCACTTGCAATTTGTGGGCCACCGCGAGCGGTAGCAGCATTGGCCCATGAGCTGAGTGCTAGGTTCCTTGCTCAAGGGAACAACCGGCGAGGGGGATCGAACTCCTGCTCGCAATTGTGAAGCCAGCTCTTTACCGAAAGAGCGAAAGAGCTAACTGGCCACCCTAAGCCTAGTGATGCGTTGTTATGAAAAAATCCAGCCTGGTGGTGCGTTGTTATGAAATAATTCCGCTCAATGGTCATTTGTAAAATTGGGAGCTTATTGTTGCGTCATTTTTCCATTGTCTTCAATGGAACTACAGCAACTGCTGCAGTTAGAAGCCATTTTGTATGTTTTGAGAAGGCAGGATAACTTTCAGTTAGTTTTGAGTCATTCTATGCTGAAAGTAAGCTAGAACTTGACTTAATGCAGAGTAATGTGGCAGGCTAACAGTGCGGTATGGATTCTTTTCACAGATGAGCGCTAATTAAAACAGGTTAAGAAAGGTTACCTTGATGAGCCTACACTGCAAAAAACTAGTTCACAGCAGGCAGTAATTTAGAGAGAGAGTTAAGTAGATGTTTTATAATTATAAAAGAATGGTTTTGAATTTGTCCCGGTTTAAACATAAGAAATTATGGTAGGTCAAAGTTTAAGTATTGTCGCAACACCCTCAGCTAAGCATATGAAGTAAGCCCAGTGTAGGCACTTTTCCAAGACTCTCGAGAAACTGTTCTAGTTGATTTACCAACACAAAGCTTCAACAAGCAATCTCTGTTTAGGGGCAATCTAGCTGGCAACAACCAAATGTAACATCCAATTACTGACAATATTGCTTTTCATCGGATTTCTGCATTGTCTTGCGTTGTTGCGAGCTTTTAGTCAGTGGAAGATTGAACATCAAGTAAGTAGACTTACCGTGCATTCTTTTCTTGTAACCACAGGCGTAGCCAGAGGAGGCCAAGGGAGCTATATACCCCAACAAATTTCTAGTATATTTTATCATTTTGAGCTTTGACAAGCAGTGTCTTGAACAAAGCTCGCTTCATAGTTAAAGTATTTGCCACCCTCTAAAATGTTGGGCTGTCTACGCTACTGCTTGTAACCACTTTCATTCAGACGGCTTGGATCTCTCTCGCGCTCAGTCATATTCCTCAGTATCAAGCCTTTCACACAGCACTTTCTTACTTCATGTTCAGTTTTCTCGACAAAAATCTCGCAAGACCGCCAGACATAGCAGGAGTCCGATGAACAGCAGTATTTTCATTCTTATATTGCGTAGCAAACAATATTATCGTGTTGTTACTGTTTGCATTTTCGCTCGTATCAAAGTAAATTGTGAAGTTATGCATCTGCACAGTTTCGCAAATTTTAAGTCAATACTGAGTCGTCATAGGAAGGGATTGGGCGGGGCCCCAAAAGCGCGGGGCCTAGGCCATGGTCTACTTGGCCTATGCGTAAATCTGTCACTGGTTGCTCGGATCCTGCGTGAAATTTAGTCAGAACGCGGTCGTGGTGTTGAAAAATTAATTTCAAAACTAGACAGTCGCAGAAGTGGGAAGATTGATCTTTCGTACGTTTCAGTGTAAGATGGAGCTGGATTATATTACTATCAGCAAATTGTTGCTTGTCCCATTAGCAAGGGGTTTGTGAAAGCATTAGGAATTGGTTTCAGTTAATTTATCCTGGCTGCTGTATTGCATTCTGCTGCCTTGTGTACACGACTTCGAAACATCTTACTTAAGTGGTTCGTGACTACAGTGGTAACTCTACCCACATGTCCTGCAACCTCATTTTCTGTAATGATTAGAAGCAATTCTTTCGCGTATTTCAGCTCTTTGCCCCGGAGGTCAAACATTTCTATTAGAAACACACTTGAAAGAATTCACAAATCATATTCATTTAGTGAAAATTATTTAAAACATGAAATAGCTTTGGCAAAGAATTTGCTTCGGAAGGAGTCGAAGATGCTTATGTCGCTCGAACAATCTTGTTTCATTTATAGTTATTTAAAAAGCTGCGTTTGATTGTTACTGGTAGCTGTAACTCTTCCCGTCACCGGCGCTTCATGCGAGGGAAGTTTTTAAAAATGAAATTTGTGACAACATTTCCAAGAAATTCCATGACAGTGAAAGACTGGGTAACATTGAGCTACTTTAAATTAAAAGGTACTAGTTGAAAAACAGATTTAGATGATTTCGTTGATGAATTCATCAATCGACATGATAATCGAAGGATTAAATAACACTGGGGTGATGATTATATAAAATTCAAACGTAAACTGTGCAGGGATCTGTGTGAGAATTATATTGCTCATTGTCTACTTGTCTGAATCTTTTTTGTTTCAGAGCAGTGTTTTTCAACCTTTTTCATGCAGCGACCCATTTTGCAACCCATTTCAACCTAACGACCCCTTCAGCATATTCCAGTCACGCATATGCAACGCAGTTGTGTTTGCAAAATAGAAAACCACTATCACTAATGTTGAACAAAGACTCCTTTATTAAATTTTTGCACATAACCACACCAAATTCCTTCAGTTAAATGTGATCCACTCATCTGTGTACATAGGCATGCTCTTTCATCTGTACATTTTCTTCACCATGTTCTGTGTTTGTTTGTTTTCCTAGTTGTGTTTATTTCACTCAAATGTTGTTTCACAACACTTTTCAATAACTGAAAAACAGGGTTGGTTGACTAGATGACCGCCGTGGTCCCTCACCAATCCTATGTGACACAGCACCCTTCTTTGTTTACACTGATCGGCCGTTGCGTCATTGCATTTTCATTTGCTCTAATGTTCACAATTGTGGTTGGTTTGCTCAGTGCAATGGCTTCTTCTAGTGGTCGTGGTTGTTGGCTGAATCATATGAAACAATAAACCATTGCCCATTGTCAGTGAGAGAGACCCGTGCCGTGTACAAATCACTACACAGCACAACTCATTGAAAACTGCAATAAGTCCCAAGTTGGCTATCGCATTCAGATATCTAATTTATAAACAAACCACATTCTTACGTGACAAAGTTATTGGTGTTTTGCCAAACGCAACGGTACTCTGTACTGTGATGGTCATAATCACATGCAAAACTTTGCAATGGTCATAATCACACTTAAAACAATTTTGAATGAAAAAGAAGGCTATCATTTTGGCTAGGTGATCCTATTATTTTGGCTACGACAAAAAATGGTTCAATATACGAAATATATAATAGAGAACAGAGTTGGATCAATGACATCATTGCAGTTCAATTACAATTATAATTACACTTACGCTTTCAAATTTGTCAATTACATTACAATTACAATTATTCTGTGCTAAAAATATCAAATTACAATTATAATTACAATTACTTGCACACATACTGATTACAAGTTGAAATTACAAATTCTCTTAAGAATATGAAAATACAGTGGAAACCGCTTAATAAAGCATCGGTTTATAGAGCAAACCGCTTATTCGAGCAGTTTCGGCTGAAAAAAAACGATCCTATATTTTTCCTCTTATAAATTCTTCGCTTATTAGAGCAGGCACACCGCTTATTAGAGCAGTTATACGTGTAGCAGCATCATGGCTTGCATGCAGTTAGCGCGTGAGAAATCCATAAAATGCAGAAAGTTGATCAAGCAACCAAAAATGAAGTAAAACAATCAAAAATCGACCAGTTCTTTTGTGCTGAAGAGGGGCAAGAGTGAACAGTGTCCACCACAACAGCTACTGTGCAACACATTATAACAAAAATATTGCAACAATACAGTAAGTTTTCTTTTTACAATACCGTGTACAGTGCTGACAACGAGAATAAAATACAGTAACCTGATGTTAATATGTGTATTGCTGAACCCCTAGTGTGAATGACACCCTATTTTTATTGCAAAAAGTTCTCATCGGATGAAAGAGCAACCGTTTATTAGAGCAGGTTTTGCTATTCCCGAGGGTGCTCTATTAAGCGGTTTCCACTGTAATACATGCAGACATGTTGGAATGATTCCAGAAGTGGCGCCAGAACAGGCTTTTTGTGAACTTTAGGGAACAGCACTCACTAGGTTTTTCACCGCCTACCAAATTATTTTTTGCCTATTTTGGCACCTTGCGAATTCCGCGTATCCACAGAGCTGCAGTCTCTTATTTCCTACAGATGTCACTACACAACGGTAGCAGCGCAAACCAGAACCGTCGCCAGAAAGCCTTCACTAGGAGGGCTTTACGTTCGTGTGGGGGGGATTTACGTTTGTGCCGGGGGGCTTGATATTGAAAATTTGATAAAAACTCAAATGATTCATAGTGTTCCATATTTCTATTTGGGGTGCATGATACTTTGTTTGGGGGGGATAAGCCCACCAAAGCCCCCCTCGTGGCGACGGGACTGGTGCAAACACTTATTATCACACTTAAAGCAACAACAGTTGATCGTTTGAACAATGATTGGTCTTGGAAAATGGTTTCTGGAATACAACAGAAACAAGATTCAATATTCTACCACCGCAGTCTAAACTTAGTGAACAGGCTAGAGATGGCACGGGCCAGGACTTTTGCAGCCCGGCCGGCCTGGAGCTAACAAGAAACCGCCCGGCCCGTCTATGCAAAACCACAACTTATTTTCTGGCCCGGACCGGGCCGTGGCACGTAATATACCATAACCTCAAAAGCAAAGTAACAACACTTAAGTTTTCAGTTCATTGTTCTTCGGACAATGAAACCATGTAGTCTTAATGGCTATAGGTCCGCCAGAGCACTTTTGAAAACTTATTTGTCCGCCGCCTGTAACGTGACGCTAACACACGAAAAGTGTGTCCTAGGCTGTACTACACTTGCTAGTAACATACTGAACATAAACCTGAAACCCTAATCTAAACCTAACACCTAATCCTAAACTAGGGGTTCCCAAACTGGGGTACATGTACCCCTAGGCTAGTAGGGGTGCATTTGCCTATCTGAAGGGGTACATTTGAGGCTAGTAATAGAAGGGAAAAATATGTTTACATATTATTCATTTCGAAATACTTATACATACGTCAGTGAATATTATATTCTAAATCATTATATGATTATTGATAAATACATTCTTGTTATTTTCCGCAGCCTTTTCATCATAAGAAATTTTAGGGGTAGATGCTCATCTATCGAAATGCTGCAGGGGTACATGGCCAGAGAAAGTTTGATAACACCTGTCCTAAACCCAGTCCCATCGCCACGGGCGAGCTTTGGTGGGCTTAGTCCCTCAAACAAAGCTCCAAGCCCCCCAAATTGACACATGAAACACTATGATTCAGTGGGGTATTTGTCAAATTTTGGAATGTCAAGCCAACCCGCACAAACGCAAAGCACCCCTATTGAAAACTTTCTGGCGACGGTTCTGCCTAAACCTTGGCGACAGCGACATACTATGAATGAGTGTTTGTTGCTTTGGTTGATTCATAACGTGGTTCACTGGTTTGTGTGGAAACAAGTGTAACAGAACATTAGCAGAACGGTAAAACAGAGAGAACAGCAGCAAAACATTTCCTTGTTAGACTTTGAAACTTTGCATGAAAAAATATCGCCTAATTGGCGAGCAGACCGCAGCGGCCCGGAATGACGTCACCGCTACAAAAATTGTTAGCGGACTGTTCCGAAACCTTTAACGGACTGCCCGAAGACTGGACTGTTAGCGGCCCGTGCCATCTCTGGAACAGACCTCACTGTCAGTTACCCGAGCTCGCGATAAACAATTAAGAATTAGGCAAGTACACAATTGTAGTTAGTTACAGTAAATTAAACACGCAGCTCAAACGCACGACCGCCATCCAGCTACAACTTCAATGCTGATTGGTGGACTGCAAATTAGCACATACAAGTTTTAATTCTCCAACAACAAAAAATAAAGAGTATATACGAAAACGATGAAAGTTCCAAAGCTCAGATTTTCAGTCTCTGAGTTTATAAGAAAACTCGCTATTTGGAATAGCAGCATTTGGGCTATGCACTTAAGAGTCGAAAACGTCATTAACCGGGAAATAGACGGATTGGCAAATTTATGGCAGATTTTTCACGAGGAGAAACAAACGTGTGATCAAATTAAATGTTATTTTAGCTTAAAATTTGACTTTCTTTTTACAGTAATTGCACCGTGCCTGGAAGGGATTCAGCAGTGTTTTCAAGATATTCGTTTTGATCATCCATTTTTAAAATGTTACAATTTCTGCAATATATGGTAATTTACTAAGATAAGTTTCTGGATGAATAATAATGATTGAATAAATGAACACACAAAAACATTTACTTTATCGTGCCTAATATATTTATCTAACCAGGGGCAACTCCAGTTCAACAGCGTTACTTGGGCTCATCACATATTTTGCATGCAGTCCATAAAAATAATCAAAGGCGCAGCCAGGGGGGGTGCTGAAGGTGCTCAAGCACCCCCCTTAGCGATCAGGATATTGATGTTTATTTTCTTAGTTTTTCACCAACATTGTACTGTAAGTCGAGATCAGGTGCATTGCAAAATGTTCTTTGGCAGTCCCACAGGCGTAGCAACACATTCCTTATCAAACCAAGCGTTTATGAATTTTCGAGATTTGAGAAATAT
>Ga0210059_1008541_pt1 | contig 16136 bp, 7 predicted proteins | sample Ectturendosymbi2_FD_188042 | JGI IMG/M metagenome (GOLD analysis project Ga0210059, IMG submission 188042) | Ecteinascidia turbinata endosymbiont from Florida, USA - Sample 2 (SPAdes) (version 2) | ecosystem: Host-associated > Tunicates > Ascidians > Unclassified | place: Key West, Florida...
AATCAAAAGAAGCAATCAACTTAGAGTACTACTGGAGAGTTATCAGCGAACAAAGTGGTGAGAGCCTTTTAATTCGCCTTGCTTCGGCTTGGCAACGTCAAGACGTCAGGTTTCTTAGTTGGGAGACCGACCTGTGCTCCTGCAACAACTAGGTTGACCCCTCAACTAGTAGGGACCTCTACAATAACCTACAACCCCAGTCCCTACACTGTTGCTACAACTGGGGAAAAATTACATACTGCAACTCAAACTGATTTGTTTTTAGGTTTAGCCCTAAACCTGAACCAGGGGTCTCCAAACTAAGTCTCCAAAAAAAGAGCCTAAACCAGGGTCTCCAACCTACGGCCCGAGGGCTAAATCCCGCCCGCGAAGCCATTTCTTTCGGCCCGCGAAGCCATTTTGTCAATTTACGAAAAATTTGTTGATTTGGTAGATTTAGTAAAATAACATATCCCGAAAGTCACATTACGTAGGATGTCCGGCCCTCGAACTATTGTGTAATAACTTATGTGGCCCTCTGACACATAAGTTTGGAGACCCCTGGCCTAAACTCTCTTTACCTTTGGTTAAACCTGCGGCAAGGGATACTGATTTCAATAGAAGTCTTGAAAATTCTATTTTTGCTCGAAAACTCAAATTTTCAGCAAACGTCTGGAAATTTTTTAAATGTTCTTCCTTGCAGCTTTGGATTACGCGTCTGATCTTATACAATTCTGGTTGAGGACTAGCAAACATAAAACCACGCCAGGACAAAGCTGTGAAGTTGTTAAAGACATCATTTCTACAATAAAAACCGTGGCGGACTATAACGGAAGGAACTACGAACATCTTTCCGGAAAGTTTTTGTTTGGCCACACAACTGGTATCACTTCTACTGCTGCAAACCTGGGTCTATACAAGGTGAGATATTGCCTGGTTGTAAGTGCTGTCTTTTGATCGGATTTCCATTTTTACGAAGTTTTTTTTTCTTTTGAAATCAGATGTTCTCAGTTTTTTTGAGTAGAAAAGTAAAACGTTTTTTGTCGACAAAACAAACTTTAGCCTGGCGGCAAGCTTCTGAATCTGCCTGCTTTCTGCTTTCATACTTCGGCGATGATTAAAACTTGCAAGCATATCTACTTTTCCATAGGTATAAGTACTTATAAGCCAGAAAGATGGTTGCAAGTAAATCGATCACAGTTTACTTAACAGGGAAACTAGTTTTGAAAGAAGTGAATTATCGACCTCGCTGCCGCCGAGGGTGTGACCTGCCAGGAGTCCAGTCATTGCAAGCCCAGAGTTGTGAACCGATAACCAGGGGCGTAACTGACGGGGGCAAGGGAGTGAGCCTCCCCCCTGGCAAGCTAACTGTAAAAACTGGGTCCCCTTTAGCTGAAATTTTGATATTTAGTATTCTTTTGCTTTTAGTAGGTTGTTGTTTTTTGCATTTTTAGGGGTATTTTCGTTTTTTAGCTAGTACAGAGAGTCACGGCATCCTATCATGTCTTAACTTTTTTCTGAGTGGTGGCTAGTGGCCCTCCTACGGTGGCCATTGGGCCTCCCTCAGCTACGTTTTGCCCCTCTGGCTCAAATCTCTAGTTACGCCTCTGCCGATAACCAGACTTTTCGATCGGATGACCGCTTCACATTCGCTGCGCTATGCTCCGTTTTTTGTCGTTGTTCTTTGACAAACCCTAATTAAAATAAAGAAATCAAGCCCGTAGGATACATTGTCTTAACAACCAGTTAGGCCAGTGGTTCCCAGCCGGTGGGTCGCCACCCCAAAGTGGGTCGCGGAGGAGTGGCTGTGGGGTTGCAAACAGTAGCGGACACAGGCTAATTTGGTGGGGGGGATGCGATATCGATTTGCAATGAACCCAATGCTTCACAGGACCATATTGCGTAATTCAGTCACTTTCGCATACGTACATTTACGAGAAAACAAGTCTAAGCTTGTGTACAGCTTGGTCTAGATTAGAAGCTCGAGTGACAAAACTGGTACGCTACGGAACAAACAAGCAATGTGGCACATAACAACGATCTGACGTAGTCACTGGCGTCGGCGCCGGTACATCGAAGACTCGAGATGAAAAGTTCACGTGACGACACAATACTTATTCTCATTGTAGGTTACATTTGTTACATCACAATCACCGGTGGCAGTAGCCAGCATAGCGCAGTAGCGCTGTTTAACGTGTATGTTGCAGCAAGTGAGCGTAGTCACTTGGATGCGGTTTAGATCAGTGCTCTTCAAATTGGGAACCAATTACAGTTTTTAACTGACGTTTGGAATAGTCTACGACACCCATAGTAATTTGTGTAAAATATTTGTTATTGCAGGTAATTTTGATGAAGTAATAACAAGAAACGGGTTGATTCTTTTTGCTATACAACCGAAATTAAGAGAACGGAAAGAAACAAACAATTTGTAATGAGTGAAAGCGCGAAAGCGAGAAAGCACGATCATTCATGGGCGTCCACAAAGCTTTTTCCAGGGGGGTAACGTCGACATTTTGTTTATCATTTTCAAATTGCTGACAATCAGTGTTCCCTCAGATAATTTTACCAGTTTTTTTTATGGCGTTTTAGGGACCCGATTCGTGTCCCTAGATTTTCAAATCGGGTCCCTAGAATCAGAGAAAATCGGGTCCCTAGAATCAGAGAAATCGGGTCCCTACAGATCCATACCGGGTGCCTAACATTTTCCTTAAAAAAAAACTGATTTTACACTGAGCAAATATTTGTTTCAGTGAGCATGATTACTTTAGTGGAGTTTTAATGAATTACAAACTTTGTGAAATACGTAATAATGTACAATCTTATCAAAATACGAACAAAATACACAATTCATTCAAACAGCCCATTGTTTTCGGTGCAGTTTGCATTGCTTTGGAATGTTGCAAGTGCGCGAGAATGAGATTTCACTGCGCAACAGTTCTGGTGTTCCTGAGTATTTGCGCCCCTTAGAGGGAACATTGCTGACGATGCAATGCAAATGGACGTTCACAAAACGCTTTATCTTTTCTACACTACAAGAAAATGCCCAATGTTACAGTAACAATCACAAAAAAACGCTTCGTTGGCAGCAATAGTCAGGTATATTAATATTACGACAATTTACACAGTAGGTTATCTGCAGATTTTCAACGCAGGACATTTCTATTCAAGTAAGTATTGCCATGATCTGTGAAGAAAGAAGCATTGGATTACTATGGTTTTCAGCGAAACCACAAATTATAACTTTATTTTGCTTAGCAATCAGGGCCGCACCCAGCTGATATATTCAACTAAACTAACAACTGAACATGTTTTTGAAAATTTCGGGGGAAATTGCCCGGTTGCTCTCCCCATGATTGCGGGATCAGCTTGCAAGACTTGTCAGCATCACTTTACAGTGGTTCTCAAACTTTCATGAGCTGCGGCCCCTTTCAAAGGACCCTCAACACTTGTGGCCCCCTGCTCATCAATAAAAGTACCTAGTTTTGGCCTCTGCCTCTACTCGTGGCCCCCAGAGAACCGCTCCGTGGCCTCCAAGCGGCGCCGAAGGGCCCCGTTGGAGAAACCCTGACTTAGAAACAAGAGCTGCAAACGTCTGGGATGTCGCCCAAAGCGATCAATGCAATCATTGACTATGTTATATCAGGTTCCACAAACAAGGCCAACTCATCTAATGAAACGAAGAAACGTTTTGGACTAATTGTTAGCATAAGTTAATTTTTAGCATCTTTTAACGAGTAATGTGCAGTGCAAAAATACTTTTGGCTATGATTTTCAATGAAATCGATGTCATGTCAACACCTCTTTAGGTCTGGTGGGGGGTGATGCATCCCCTGCTCCCCCCCCTGTGTCCGCGCCTGGTTGCGAACATCAGCCTCAATAGTTTGCTGAGGTCTCGAATTTTTAGAACTTCGTATATCAACATTTTGTTACATTAACAAAACCGAAACTCGGACAGATCTTTGTGAAGTTCACATTATCTCCATCATAATTCCTATTTGATTTCTACTCTACAGTTGCAATCGACCTGATTGTCGAATAGAGTGCTTCGCGGGGCCGGTTTACCCCCGGGGTTGGGGTACCCTCATTTGCGGGGCGGGTGCGGAAACCCGCACTGCTATGCGTGCGGGTACGGGGCGGATGCAGGAGAAGAAATTCTTTGTGGTGGTAATTGAATGTTGAGCCAAAGTACATGAACTTAATCAGCTCAAAAATCGCAAAACACGTGGATGTACCAAAGTTGTTTGCCAGCATTGTACTTAGGACAGTAGGCCTACAGCAATTATTACATTATGATGTAACAGCCTATTGTTGCGAAACATTAGCTTGACTCTTGCCGTATGGTAGGCAAGTGACAATTTCCATTTTCCAACGCTACTGTCGTACCTGGTGAGGAAGTTTCGTCTAGTACACGGGTTCCCAACTTGTGGTACGTTTTCCATGCAAAGGTCTTCCAGGAGGTGCGCGAGAAATTTCCATTTTTTCACAAAAACCTGGATTTCACAGCTTTCTAGTTTACTTATCGGGCATTGTCTCTAAATAAATAAATTTTCCTGTAGTCTGCTATTCCTATTGTATCGCAACACTACAGGGTTAATACCGGCCATTTTGATTTGTCAACAGTGTCAGATCTAAGCTGTGTCGTAATTCGTAAGCGGCACAGGGAAAACAGAGAGACAATCAGTATTTTTAAGCCACAATGAATAATTTGCCCGTATTTTGGCTGGCTGATTACATTTCGGTGTGTGTGTGGCGTGACTATCGCAACAAGGATTACGTCAACAGCAGCAAATAAACTTTGCTGAAAGAACCGTCCTGGCAAGATTCGCTACCAGAGTCGATATAATTTGAGAAATTCTGGGTTAGTTCTTTTTCAAGTTACGGCAAATTATTTATTTTCAAAATACCGGCTTCAGGCACTGATTTTCAAAATACCGGCCCTTCACCGGTTTTTGCTAAATTAGCAGCAAAATACCGGTCAGGCCGGTAAAATACCGGCCATCTGGCAACCCTACAACACTATGACTTTTGATGCGCTGTTAGCAAATTCACGCCATGCATTGACCAATTGCTAGAACAGCTATGCCCAACCCGCGGCCCAGTCGAAGGTTTCGTGCGGCCCAGTTAAAGTTTTCCCTGTAGTAAAAGTATCCTAAATACTGACAACTTGTCCTTTTTGGTAATCTTAAATTTGACATTTTTGATGCAAGTGGTCCTCAGTGCCACTTTCTCACGTCTGCACCATTGCATTTAGGATTCGAAGGCTTTTATTACATTAGTATAAGCTAAATTTAGTTTGCTAAGATCAAAGTAAACCATTCAATGCGCGGCTCTCATTAATATGTCATTGAATGTGCGGCCCTGGTTAAGACAGTGACATAATTTTTGGCTCAGTAAGCCAATTGGCTAGGACATGGCTGTGCTAGAAGGTAAACAAAAGCAAAAACTCACTAAATTTAGTTGTGGTCTTTTATTGTTATTTTAATGTACAGTATATAGTAGTAATAGAAGGCGGTCAGCCGCAAGATTGTACGGTTTCCAGTGGGATCAGCCAGATCAGCAAGATCAGCTGGGGCTTCCCCAGTCTCTCTTCCCCGACCCATCTGGGGTTTTCCTCTACCTCCCTACCCCGACCTATAGATTATAAATTTTTGATAATCATGTTTTTTTGCGTTTTTGATATGTGTTCATGTTTTTGATGTTTTTTCATGTTTTCGATATTATTGATCTTTTTTGATGTATTTGATATTTTTCGTGTTTTTCAATGGTTTTTCCAGTTTTTCAATTTTTCAACATGTTTTCGATTATTTTCATTCTTTTGCGTTATGGTAATATTTTTCATATCTTCATGCTTTTGATTAGTTTCATATTTTGAGATAACTTGTAACTTCTTGGAGGTTTTGTCTAAACCCGTCATTTCATTTCTCTAACATGTCACCGATTGTTGAAGGTTAAGGCGCGCCAGGGCATGTGACGTTTTAATCCGAAAAGCAAATATTCAGGCAACTGGCCAAGATCGCTTCGCTTGAACATCATTCGATGACCATGTGAACATTAGTATCAAAGCAGAGTTCGTTGACAACCTGCTCACTTCATCAGTTCTTTTGCGTAGCATGCTGCTCTGAACGTTTATCGTGAATTAACAAAGGCAAACAAGAAACTTCTCATTTCGGTTGCTTTAACGTAAAACGCGAAACATTTTACAGTTAGTCATTTATCAGGTTTACCTTGTTCTGTAACAACATTAACATAACCGTATCATTTTTGCAGAACAGCATTTTAACAAAATTTGCCTGTTCTTGAATGACATTATTCACATTCAGCAACCGTTGCAAAATTCGAATGCTAGATACATACATCTCATTAGCAGTTTGAATTACCTTTTACTCCCAATGTTTATGCTTTCTGTAAGTTTTGTTGTTGCATTGTGTAGTGTAAACTTCGCCCATCTAACTATCTATCTCGACCGTTGCATAGCCTATGATGATGTTGCACAAACTAACCACACCAGTGCTCCAATCTGTAACTGATTGCGTTGTGAAAAGGCAGACCGATTACCTCGGGATTTCATGTGGATGCTAGCATCAAAGCAAAACATTGTCACAGATAACAACCTGCTAACTCATTCTTTTCTTTTGCGTAGCTCACTGCCTGAACTTTTCCCTTTTTTAACAAAACCAAACAAGAAATTACCCATTACTACTGCTTTAACCTAAAACACGAATCGCTTTACGCTGAGTAATCATCCGACTTACCCTGTTCTGAACAAAACTTGTACGACCGTGTGATTCTGCGGAACACAGTATTCACAAAACTTGCCTGTTTGTTTCATGTCATCGTCAAGATTTCGTTTTCTTACGATTTATTTATTCGAAAGTAGCAAACGTTTTAAAAAATAGGTCGGGGTAGGGAGGTAGAGGAAAACCCCAGATGGGTCGGGGAAGGGAGACTGGGGAAACCCCAGCTGATCTTGCTGATCCCACTGAAAACCGTACAATCTTGCGGCTGACCGCCTTCTATTACTACTTATATTATTCTTCTGAATGAACTAAAATTCAATCAAATTAGTAGTTCTGGAAGAAGTGGTACGCGTTCACAATGCGGGGAGCCCAAGTGGTACGAGATCGTAAAAAGTTCGGGAACCCCTGTTCTAACAGTAAGCAACCCTGCTCAATGGAAAAGACAGCGCTTAACGCACAAGTGGTCACACCCCGACTGAAACGTGATTTTCTCACCTCAAATCTGTTGACTGTGGAAGATCAGATTTGTGGAAAAGTTTTGGTCTGATTGCCAATGAAAACATTGAGCAGCTTGAATTTTCTTCTTGTTAGACGTTATGACTTTTTAGTAGTTTTCAGACAGGTACCGGTTTGGGACAGAAGAAGTGCGGGGAGAGCGCGGGTTGGGATGGTCTGCGGGGCGGGAGTGGGAAAGATTTCTCAGACTCCTGCGGGTGCAGGGAAGGAGCGGACAAAATTTTCACCCCGCAGAGGACTCTATTGTAGGAACACGGGCTGGACTAGAAAAATTAAGCGCTGGCCAGTGATGTTGAAATTATGTCAACCTCGTAAACATTTGTCCTGTTGTGAATACAGTAGTTTCCAGCTGAAATTCAAACTGAGCTCAACGGATATTTTTATCATTATAGTTCCATAGTCTATTACATTCATTATTTTGTATTCGTTATGGCTCAAGGTCATGATTTCTGCTCAAAGTAGTGTATAGTTGACAGATGGCGCGATCATACCAGCAGGCCTAACAAGTGATCGTGATGTGCATAAAAGTTCAAGTAACTTTCTAACATAGTGCGCTTCAAACAAATGGTTGCATCCTAAAGAAAATAATGCTCTTGCATTTCCTGCAATGGAAACTCGACGCAACAATCTTGTATTCACTTTTTGAATGAAATGGTCATGTTGTTCATGATTGAGCGTAGCCTACCTGCAACTGCGAAATGATCCCTAAACACGTGACTTGTTCTCTAAACATCCCTGACGCAGTCCTGGTGTGCTATGCAGCATCATATCCAAACCAACTATGCTCCCTTTTGATTGTCTGCTTCCATGAGTTTCCACCTACCTCTTTAAGCATGACGATTGCATTTGGATATAAGAGGAGGTGAACAAGAAACAGTCACCTCGGGTCCCCTTTTTCAGCTTTGAGAGTTTTGCACTTAGTTTTTGCCTGGCTTTTTCCATTCATCGACCGAGTTTATTTTGAAATTACCAAGCAAATTAAATCAGTTTGGTCATAGTGTCCAAAAAGGTAGTGTAGTATAGTGACTACTGTTTCAACAAGTTTTAATACTACTGCAAGACAAACGACCGAAAGGTGTCAGCGAAAAAACAGGTTTTTGCATTGTTCAGTTAAAAAAGTTATGAATCACTCTACAGCCACATTTTAATAAGATCTGAAGCAAGTCATATGTTTTTCAAAATAAAGCAACAATTCTTTGCAAATGTGCCAACCTCAACAAGTTTTGGGGCACTTTTCTAAGAGTTTTCCTCAGGCCCCTAAATTCTAATATCCACCCCTGTTTGTGAGGCTGGATTTTCAACCCCTGTCCACATTACAGTAAAACAAAAGTCAAAGAATAGACGGGACGTTGAAAATAACATGAGATTAGTTCTCACCGCACGCCACCAACAATCTCAAGACTAGGTGCACAGCTGTAAGCTCAGCCGTCCCACTGATTAGCATGGGTGCTGTTTGTTATGCATACGAATGTAAATACAGTGAATGTAACATGTAAAATGGCGTGTTTTTTATCTTGTCGGTTGTTATTTGAACTCCTTTAGAGTTGCAGTTAATGGCAGGGGACGAACGCTTATCTCGCATTTTCGAATTGGGTCGCGAGCTTATGTCATATTTTCAAATGGGTTGGCGAGATGAAAAAGGTTGGGAACCACTGAGTTAGGCTTTTATATATCGCAACAAACGGATGTCAGAGAAAAAACGCTTGCCAATCCTGCCTAATGAGACAAGTCTAAAATAAATGTATTTCACGCATCGTTGATTCGCTCGCTTGTCTCAAATAAAGACGCTGCACTTGTTGTTTCGAACCCTGCGTTTTTACCACATAGCAACCGGGTTCGAAACAACAAATGCAAAATATCTGTTCCTGGATGACAATTTTTCCAAAATTGTCGCTGGGAAACCGAATACACTAATAGGATACAGCATGCATAGTCGATGACACAAATTGAAATGTTTGGACAAGAAGCAGTTATCGGGTTTGTGTTTAAATGCCACTCAGAACAAAAATTTAGTGACTATCAATTTTTTTGAACAGATGATGTTTCACCTACGTTTATTGTAAAATACTCATGCACATCCAGCATAAAAAGCATGTATCGTAATAGAAAAGAATAGAAGACATAAATACAAGCTATGTTTCCTTTATAATAGCCACATTCATTCATCTGAAAGAAGCACACAAAAAAGCAATTAAACAAAATGAACAAGGAAAGCACGAAAACAAACAAATAAAATTAACAAAGGCAAAGACAGCGATTCAGAAGATGCTCAGGTGGAAAATGTTAACAGCGGTGTTCTGTTGAAAACTAACTAGTATTAGAGATGTGTGACTTAACTGCATAGAACATTTGGAACTGCGATAACGATGATGCACACATAGGATTTTTAAACAGGTGAAAAGGAACATTTTTTTATTCTGGAAGGCTTCTCCCCATATTACTGCTTCTTTGTGAGATATGAATTTTTTCATATCACTGCTCTGTTTGTAAAATATTACTTTTTATCAATATTACTGTGGACACTAGGAATAAAATATTTTTGATTAGTAGCGTATAGCCTGCATATTATACTTCAGTATACAAAATTTGTCTGAAAATATCCAGTTTTTCGTACAAAATGCACACAAGTATTGAAAAGTAACGAAAACACTGATTCAGCCCAAAAACTTTTACAGTACTAACTCAGAAAAACGTTTTTTTTGTCTAAATGTGTTTTTAAGTTCGCCTTGTTGCTTAGCCTCCTGTCAATTCATCCGGCGAGAACACGGCTGCTGGCGCATGCGTGGGCAGACATGAAACTTTGTCAAATTGCAGCGGCAACCTTCCTTGTTTTACTCAGAGGTGTCTTTTAATGTTGAACTGCATGTATAGACTCTCTTTTTGTTTTTTTGTGGTGGTGTACCACTGTTGCAACTGTGAATCAAACACAGACAAGCGCCAAGAAACTGAACAGCAAAAGACTCATGAAAACATTTGTTATACTTGGTTGCACACTATAAGGAATAAATAGTGTGTGGTCGTAGGATGAATGCTTTTATATATATGAGTGGAAACATTGATAGGTTTAAGGACTAGTTCTATATTTATATACACATGTTTGTGATCAGAAAAATCTGGAAACGCGGGAAGATTATGAATTAACCCTGAGTTGTGCAAAAACCTAACCACAGTACTATTACAGAAGTAACCTCTTGCTGTGAGTGCTAACAAAATCCTTCACCTAAAATGTAAAGGAATTCGGAGATTAAAAATCCTAAACTTTACAAAATATCACCATTAAGTTTTTATGAACGTGTTAAAGTGTGAGGGGCCGACGCCCAACCTCTTGCTATCTTATTGCACGAAGCTTTTTGATTAAAAATGTTTTCCACTTATTTTACTAGCAGTCTTGGTACACAAAAAGCGGAAGTGCTGAATAGCCTTATAATGAAGATCACGCTCGAATGTCTTTTATATCGTATTCTTTGGCCGTGATTTCCATTACTATTAGCAGCCATTTCCGACAAACACTGCTGGTGTTTGTGAAATTTGTTTTGTTTTGTCACAAACACTCAAGTTGTAACGTGTTTGTTTTGTAACACACAAATTTAGAAGCAATTTCATCAACATTGAAAAGATAGGAGAAATGTTACTCTTCTGTATGCTTTCCACAATGCCAAAAAAATATTTTTCCCCTTGGTGATATTTCGAATTAAATGCTTAGTTTTTTTGGTGCATGTCATACATACCAGACAAAATGACATAGCGCAATGAACTCTAGTTTAATTGCAAATTTAAATGATGTTTTCTATACTGTGTGAATGTCCAATTTACCTCCTGGAAAGAAAACAAGGTTTGGTTCTGTTATCATTGAATCACACTTTTTCTTTAATTGATGTTAAACTCATTAAGTTGCTGTTTTTTACAATACAGGAGGATCGACAACTCAGAGCATCGAGCAAAAGGAAAATTACCCAGAGAAAGTTTAAAATAAGCAAGATTTCGCCCAGTGCTGGCAATATCGTGATTGTCCTGTATCGCTGCGGCGACGACTACAAAGTGCAAATGTACCTGAACGAACACCAGGTTCCAGTACCAGCGTGCCGGAGGACAGGGGATCAGCTGCTGTGTCCACTGAACAGGGTCGTGTCCTACTACCAGGATTTCGTGAGGGGCTCGCCGACAGAATGCGATTTCGACGCAATCTGTGACAATCAGTGACATTTTTGTTCGGTTTTACTCGTGTACATAAACCTTCTAAATACACGACGAAGCTGCAGCTGGTTGATTTAACTGCTGGGCATGAAACCAGCTTCAGTAAAAGAGTTTTCAAGGTAGTTTTTAGAAGGCTGTCTGCAGATAATTTTCAAGCTTGTTTGTGATCTATTTTACCAACTGAACTACACTTGATCATCCATCTGAACAACACGTGGCTCAGTCCAAGTGTAGTTCAGTTCGGTTTGGCTATGACCAGGGCCGGATTTACCAATAGGCTATGTAGGCTTAAGCCTAGGGAATCAAAATCCAAGGGAGCCTCCAACAAACTGTGGTAGGCATAGAGTCAATTGCCGGTATATGATCAGTTCGATAAATATTCGTCAAAATTTTTTGTCTTAATTATTCATGAAATTTAGTTTTATTCCTCTAATCAGATTCCGTGTTGATAACGCTAGGATCTTCCAACGAGTTTCCATGAATCTCAACATGACCGCTGGTCAAGGCGCATGCCGACTATTGTGTCCATATACTCACAACACGATGGCTGCTTCCTGTGTTTGCTGAATCGTACCGATTGTTACGTGTAAATCAGGCGAAAGAAATTGTGACTGTTCGGGTTTGAAATGCACTTGATCAAAGCTTTAGAAAATCAAAGCCTGATCAAAGCTTTTGTTTTGAAATGCACCTGATGTACTGCAGACGAGAGCTATGTGTAGGGCTAGCAGCATTATCATACAATAAAAGCATATTTGCTTCTTCTGAACAATACTGCAGTTTTGTTAGCGGTTCTATTACGTAAACCTCGTTTGATATTCTTAGATGTGATTTTTCTATTTTAATTTTCTTTGAAAAGTCGTTCAGAAACCAGATTGCTGTTGAGTACTTGCGCAAGTTTGTGCTGCTCCCATGCTAAGGAAATCAGAGATCTTATTGAGCTAACTCTACCCCACAGCGAGACGAAGTAAAGGGTAACAGCAAAAAAAACGACAAAAGCGCGTTTGCGTCTGATGCCTTTAGATTAATAGTTTTTAATTTATCCAACAGGAAAGATACAGGGTGTTTCACAATTGTTGAAATAAAGCGATTGGGCACAAATCCAGGATTTTAAATGATACCACAATGATGATTACATTTATTGAAAGGTGAAAAGATAACATTTCATAATCTGCAACTGTTTGTCCTCAAATCAGAAATAATATGTCAAGAAGGACTCTTCTAGAGTAGATGCTCCAGATGTCCACCGTCGCAGAGATTTGTTCGGACTCCGACCGACTGACTCTTGAACCCTAGTGACATTGTCGGGAGTTCGAATCGTTATTGGAGGCCCAGAGGGCGATGAGCCTGTTACCCTACGATCTCCACAAGTGCCAAAATCTGTTTGGAAATTTGTTTAAGCTGAACTTCCTTCTGAACCTTGCTTCAACAATCTGGAAAGACTTCGCTTCGTAATATGTCTTTACACAAAAGATCTTCTTCTCCATCGACCAAGGCATCATTAGACTATTTTTTATTTAATATATAGAAAGGTTAACTATTTCCCTATGACAATCTGGAAAGAGAAAAATGAATAAGGTCATCGATAAAGGTTTTAGAAGCTGCCGCTTTGTTTCAACAATTGTGAAACACCCTGTATATGACTTCGAAACATCTTACGTGAGATGTGTTAGATTCATAAAGCGATTGTACTTCGACGGCAGTGGCGTAGTCTACGCAGAAAATTTTTATGTGGGGGGTTTTATTCAGTGACATATGGTGATCATTTGTATTTGGTGCAGAGGTGGCACCGGATCCAGAGTGCCAGAGTCGACTCCGGCAGGATTCTTTGTTTTTCTCTCGGATCCGGAGTGAAAAATTTGTGAAAAACCGGACCGGAGTCATTTTTCATTTTCGGCAGTGGCAGAAGTCTGTGTGGTCATTTCTTAAGTAAAAACATGGGTAAATCAGGGTTGGATCGATGATTGCAGCTGGAGTCTGAACAGGAGTCGGATTCTCAAATTTGAAGAAGTGCCGGATCCGGGCCCGGATTCCAAAATTTTGGAACAGGAGCGGAGTCGGAAAAAGTGACTCCGACCACCTCTGATGTGTGTTCGCTATTTGTGACGTCACAATTTAACGTCATATTCATGGTTCCAAACCAACGTTTGGGCTAAGTTTGTTGACATAGAATGCATATTCTTCTATACGCACTCCTCTTAATTTATGTGTCATGGCAGATGGCACTGTATATAAACTATCAGCGCTCCAAGTTAGGATATCGGAGGAAATTAAACTCAACCCTACGACACAGCTGTTCATAACTGCAAAAATATCAAGCTGTGCGTTAAAACAAGGGAGTAAAACACACTCATCACTGCGTCAGAGCAATTTGCAACTGGAAAAATGAGGCTGCGCTAATGTCTCATCGAATAAGAGCAGTGGAGCATAGAATGTGTGCGGTTTGCAAGATAGAATCTTGCTAAACTACACAAGAATTGAGAATGCGCATATAAAGCAGCCTACGCAAGAAAACTTTCGATGTTTTCATATGTATAGAAGTCCAGCAAATTTTTAGTTGTCCGTTTTCCCTGCTGAAACATTATCAAATACCTGAATGCTTCTATGTCAACAACTGCGTTTTTTGAGCTCGTGCAACAGTTTTATCATGCTACAGAAATTGGTAATGTAGCCAATGCGGTCAGCGCATGCACTGATCAGCCATAGTAGACATAATAAAGACAAATGTTTCAGAAAAAGTGGACTATCGCGAAACACAATCCTAAACATGCGTAGTGGACGAAAGGTATGCAAAAAGTGGTGAGATGGTTCCAGGATGCAGACGATAACCCAGATTCCCGCTAAAGCCTAACTATTTCTTTTTGGCCCATTTACAATCAGGTGCGTATCCAGGGGGGCAATTTCCCCCCAATTCTAAAAGTTGCACCAAAATTTTTCAGGTTAATCAAGATTTTCATGTGTAAGCCAAAAAAATTACAATGCAAATCAACGAAACTGCTTGAGGAACCTATCCTACTTCAGCTTTTAGCCGAACCTGATCAAAGCAGTAGCCTATGGTTTACCAATTGTCCTTGTTTAATCAAAGCTTGTGTAAGTGTTAGGGAATTCATGTCATGACTAGCCTTTACGTGAGGTTTAAGCTCCGTCTGGAAGGTGGCTATATTGAAATACAAACTTGTAATCACTAGCCGTAAGTAAACACAAGGAGTAACGCTTTTCGCAGCTGTTTCAAGCGTAACAACTTGCTGTATCCCAGCTAATGTTGATAGTGAGGTAAGCTTTATTTCAAGACCATGGCAAAATTTCTCTCTGATAACTCTGGTGTGTTATAAATCCTGTATAATAACCTACTCTTGTCTGCAACATCAGTCGTAGCCTAAATGAAGATCGTAGAATTTTGTTTGTACAGTTTTAAAACTAAATGCGTGAATATGGCGGTGATATACGTTTTATGTGCCTTGAAGCTCAAACTTTGGCTAAGAAGCAATCCAGTTTCAAAGTCTTTTTAATATGCCAATGACATTGTTTAGCAACAATAGCCTTCATTCTAGATTTTTATTTGTGATGATTAAAACATGTCTACTGTGACGGTTCAATCACAATTAGGCTATGTGGAGCCTTAGCGTTTGATTTCACATTACCTTGCCGGTGAGTAAAAAAACAGTTTTGGCAAATAATCACTGGGCAACAAATTTTTGGTCTTGTTTTTTTTATTTTGATTTCTTGGTGTTTCTTGATGTTTTTTTGTGCGTTGAGTCCGAAAATGACGTTAGTTTTTCGTAGTGTCAGCCGTTTTTCTGTAATTTGAAAATTCCTGAACTTTGGAAATGACGTAATTTTCCTGGGATGCAATATGCTTTAGATAAATTTCAACAAGTTTTTATGAAAACGCAACTTGGCATGTCAGTTTGTTTAATCAAAATCCTAACAGACACCAAATAATCACTTGGTACTGTTGTCTAATCCTCCCTCTCCCCTACTGGCGTGTGAGCCAGCTGGTGGCGAGATCTAGGAGGTTGATTTCGAACGTGTTGTAACCATGATACTCAATACTTCTTACTTAACTTTCTTGGTTTTACTCTATTCTTCAACTAGTCGCTACCCCAACCCCGCTATCCGCTCTACCCCTTGTGAGGTCCATCCCGGCGCGGGTGGGACCTTTTAAATATTTTATTTTATCTACAGGTACACATAAAATAAGCCTACAACACATGTTTAATACAGTAGTATAAGTCAATACAGTAAGCTACAAAACCACTAGGCCTAAAAGTGGACGCTCAAACGGCATTTCCGCTTGTATATTTGTTTGTCCTCTCGAATCAAGGTCCAGACATAATCCCCCATCATGGCCTCATCCCATCTTCCTTGATACCTCTTCTCCATCACCTGAATATCCTGATGAAAACGTTCACCATGCTCTTCGCTCAAGTCCGTTAAATTTGGCCTAAGAAAATCTAGGTGAGAATGCAAATAGTGCATTTTTATTGACATCCTGCATCCAAGCTTGCAGTATGATTGCAGTAAGGTTTGCACAAGATCTTCATAATTATCGGCTTTATTTCTTCCAAGAAAATCATGCACAACTTCGCGAAACGACTGCCAAGCATCTCTTTCTTAATCATTCATTTTGTCTTCTAATTCCTTGGAGCCAAGCATTTGTCGAATCTGGGGTCCTGTGAATATACCACCTTTTACCTTTGCTTCTGACAGTTT
>Ga0210059_1008542_pt1 | contig 16136 bp, 10 predicted proteins | sample Ectturendosymbi2_FD_188042 | JGI IMG/M metagenome (GOLD analysis project Ga0210059, IMG submission 188042) | Ecteinascidia turbinata endosymbiont from Florida, USA - Sample 2 (SPAdes) (version 2) | ecosystem: Host-associated > Tunicates > Ascidians > Unclassified | place: Key West, Florida...
AAACAGAACAACTTGTCTTTTTGCCGGGAACCTCATTATCAGATCCTTGGGGTCTCGATCGTAATTCACAAACATATCATGTCCCTCACTTCATCCCTGTTTACAGGGTAATTTGATGTGAATAGCAAAGCTTGCTTGCTGAGCAACCGGTTATGTGGCGAGTGCGTAAATACCATATAGTTTTCATGGAATCTTTGGAGTTGTGATGTCACTTTTGGAAGACGCGAACTTAGATTGTAGGAACGGCGGTGTTTAAGCAGCAAAAGCACTAAGAAATACCCCTCTCGACTGAGGTCACTTTTATGTCTTAATGGTTAAAGCTGCGTTGCACCCATCTATAATTCACTGATTTCCTGTTGGGGCTCTGTGACGTAGGGTCATGGAGTAGAATATTAATTTTTTTGGAAAGTTTTCTTTTACACTTCCCAAGATTAGCAACCCGCGTCTTCCTATTAAAAACAATTTGTTGGCTTTAAACAAATTTTGTTCGCAATTGGATATGCATTCCTAATTCCTAAATGTGTTTAAAATGCAAATCTTTGAATATCGTCGTTTGTTTTTGTACAGGAACCAAATCCACGACTTGCGTTACCTGTACAAATCCGTGGTTGCTTTAACAGCGGAACGGGAAGAACGTTTACCCGTCTTGTTATAGGAAAATGCACTGGTCTTGGTTTTGGATGGAGTGAAGCAATCAGGTCTTTCTGTCGAGTGCATACAATTTTTTTGAATTGCTTCAAAACCAGTGAACATACTTTCACATTTTATTTTTATGAAGAAGCTTTCTTTTCGCAAGGTAGAATTCTGACACTTCATAGCGATGGCAAACATGTTTTTGAAGTTTGCGCAGCAAGTTCATGCTGTTGTTAATTGTCGCTTATTGACAACTAACTTTAGATAATGCTTCTTTATGAAACCAAATTGACAAAAATGGAACGCGAATGATAGAAGCGGAAACGTTCAAGCGTTGAAGTCCAAAACACTTATTGTATTAAACTCTTATACGAAGTGACTTACAACCTACAGTAATCCTATGAATATTGTTTTTTCAGTTGATGAATATTTCCAAGTTTCATAATTGCACAAATGCTTGACTGTTTTTGGAAAACGCTGTCGAGAGCTTGACGCTTTTTATCTAAGTTAATAGCAAGTGTGCGTTAGAACCGCTCTTACTTTACGGGTGATAAAAGCATTCAGCGTATGTGGGTTAAATTGGCATCAACACGCGCTGAACTACACGAAAGTAATTGTGAAGCAAAACCACAGCAAAGTTGAAATGCCCTCAAAGCTTCTAAAGATGTACATTGTTCTTAATTCGCGTTTTCTGGAAAAAATCTGTGTTCACCACAACTGCTTTTGTCTCCTCAATTTTTTTCATTGAGTTAAATTTGGCAAATTTCAACCTGACTGGGTGTCTTATTCTGGAAATGCCGACGAGCATAAATTTACTGTAATGCACCTTTGCATGGTGACGTTGCTTCGATTCTTTTGCTGCATTAATAGAGTAAGTTGGCTTGTGAAATTAATGTGTTTTGTTGTAATTTATGTTGCATCCAAGCGATCCGCATTTATATGCTTGCGCTTAGCAAATATACCTTCCAAGCCTCAGGCACATTTTCGTTCTTAGCTCCCGAATTCCTATATTTGGCTCCCAAATCAACTTTTGAAAATTGTTTAGTCCTTACACACCTTTGTGCTGAAACTGCACACGTACTCATTGCACATGTGTCTGAAACTCCTTGCAGTAATGTAAGGCTATACTGAATCTTTGTTTCTGACCTGTGAGCAAATACGCGCAAAGCTTGGAGCACGACAAAAAATCTTTTGTTGTAACAAATATGTTTATTTGTTAAAATTATGGTATGATTAGCTTATTGGAGATTTCTTCATGTTTTCACAGTTAAATGCGTTTGTATGATTTATTTTTTTTATCACAACAATGGTGTGTAGTACACGATGTTCGAACCAAAAAACGTTTTGCGCAAATCCGAACGATTTGCCCATCACCATTCCAAAATAGTTTGCGGAAGTATATTAACAAGCAAAACTTTCACAACGCTATGAAAAGTTGAAGGCCTTAAGGTTTCAATTTTTTTATCTCGACAATTACGGGTGGCATTTCATCCTCAAAGTACGAAGTTTCCAAAAATCGGCGTTGAAAATTAAAAATCTGTATTTAAACCGGAAAGGGCGAATGAAAATACCTGATGCAACAAATTGCTTTGAGTCTCACACAAAGACTGCTCCAAGTTTGTCCTGCTCCAAGTTTCAATTATTTACTTGTAACTATCTTCAAAATGCAGTTTTTAAATATATTAAGTTTCAATCCAAAGAGCATGCGTTTCCGGACTTACACGAATAGTAATTGCTGGAGAGCAACACGTTTCGAAATATCTGTTTTCCTTAAACGACCAAGTTAACTTGTTTATACTTCTAATTTCAAGAAACATATGAAGCAGTAAAGTTTTTAAGGTATTCATTCAAACCTTTTGATGTTTATCGTTAATAAACAATGCAAAATGCTGTTTTTAGATTCTTCTCCAGCAATGTGTCATTTCATCAAAGTTCGGAAATCTTTTATCACGAAAGCAACCACCCACCACGGGTTGGAAGGGTATCATTTCGTGATGATCAGTTTACCTCAGACTTTCTGTTGCAGTTTTCATTTCATGTCGATCAAAGTAATTTGATCGGTAAGAAGCAAGATCTTTTGTCAAAATAATGACTTCTGCTGTAATTCCATGGTTCTTTGAGGCCGAAAAGCTACTTAAAAGCTTTTATTCCCAGTGGCTTTTCAAGTTATTTTATATGTTTGGTGCCTTTATGCTATTTCTATTGAATGTGATGTAGTTTTTGGTGTGATTGTGGTACAACCACAGTGAGTTTGGATAGACTGTCAAGTGATGACAATCTTGGTGCATAATTTTGTGGTTTTGTATTTTCTTTTCGCTACTTTTGCAGTTCATGTTATTTTTTTCAGGAAATTTGTCGGTATGTGCAGTGCTGAAATTTATAAAACTAAATGCATTTAAAGGAATCCATGCTGATGCTCAGCTGACTAAATTTTCTACCTTGATGTGGTTTTGTGGTGTATATCCAGAAATATTAGTTTGTTTAAATGATTGTTATCCAAGAAAACAGAATTTCAATTCCAGTGAAGCAGTTTCGCAAAAATTGAGCGATACTTTTGAAACCATTTCGGGGTAGATTGGAACTTTCAATCACTACGTCTGTCACGTGGATATTATCATTTGATTGCATCGAGCGCTATTGGAGAGGAAAATGGACCTGATGAAGCAAGAGATGGAGGTGACTGGAGAGGCTGGATTCCTTCCTCGAATGACGCCAATCCTGAGCTCATAGTAAATTTACAGTGAGTGTGCAAACGCATGGCTAATGCAAAGGAATGTGAATATGCAAACCACTTGCTTTTGTGTTTGCTACTCAGCAAAACGTAATGTCAGTAGAACAAATAACACCTGATCAAACCTTACAAGAATGCAAACAAAATTTTTAAGCGTGATTCATTTTGATTTTCTGAAATGACAAGCACTATACAAAATTTCGTAGAATCTGAAACAACCGACATTTTCAAGGTGGTTAAGTTTCAAACCACAAATCACTTTGGCGTGACTAATTCTAACACAAGGTATTTGCACTAAGTTGCTTTCAAATGCCTTTAATTATTTACAGTGATTCAAAATGGGTTAGTGGAATGCGATTGAATCGTTGCTCCAACTCATCTTACGCGGATTTTGTTCGAGTCTCCTACTCTACATTTTCGTCCCCGGACCAATGGATTCCACTCCGCGATGCCGTGGGAAATTTGGTAAATGAAGAAGGTTTAGGGTGCACGCAACCGACTTTTGTGGTTTTTCGCATTGAAAAAGTTGGAAAAATGCCATGTTTGGACGATATTTGGTTAATCTCTTTCTTAATGTGAAAAGCAAACCTGCGCGTAACACGTGCCTTTGTCAGGTGATAGAATGATTCGTGTGTGGTATTCCAATTTCATCTTAGCCACTTGCTTTGACATGGACTATGAAAAACAGTGAGACATATTGCCATACCGTTAGAAAGCTATAAGTAATCTTATCAGCAATATTTTCCAGCACAAATAGGAAATACTTTCTGAAACAATCAATAATTTAAAATGGTATGCAACTGTCTCTGCCTAATGTAAATTGAAATAGAAATATCCGACAGACCATATACTTTCTTCAAAGGGCATCTTGTTGTTAAAAGCAATTGCAACTACGTGGACAACAAATTTTGCAACTTAACATCTGAGGCCCTGAAAGTTTTACAAATGAAGTATCCGATATGCTCTTTCAATTACAAGAAATTTGTTTTTTTACATGAACGTATACATTACCTTTGCGAAACTACGTTGGTAACAGTTACTTCGTTTTTTGTAAAAGCGCAGTTCCATTAAACACAACGTGCCTTTTACATAATTGGAATTTTGCTTAAAATAAGTGAGAAAAGTGTTGTTTAAACTAAGGTAACAAATCTTTTAAATTAATTTGACTCAGTAAGACAAACTTTAAAGCAAATCCCGTTGGGTGTTTATGCAAATGGTTGCAAGATTTGGTTTTGCATTTAACAACTATGTTGAACTATGTAAAATACGGCATAAATGAATAAAATCTCATTTTGCAAGATTTTCACTTGAATTATATTTTTTTCAATTAAGTGCCCATCCAACATCAAAATTAATTCATTTTTGATTAGATATCAAAATCCCAACTTATTAATATTTTCAAACCATTAAGTTTAGCGGCGCTGGCATCATTTACACAAAATGCATTTTTAGATTCGGATTTAATGGTGAACTAAATTCTAAAAACTCATTGAAGGTTTATAGTCTATTTTTGATTAAATAACAATTCGACAAACTGCACTCACACAAATTAGATGTGTGTTTCACGAACTATAACATTGTCCTGTCATATTGGTTGCAAGTATCAAAGTTAACCACTGACTTATGCAATCTGTGGAACAAGTTCTTTTCTGCAATGCGTTTCTTTGCGAAATAAAAATCAACAATCTTAGTTTATAAATGTACAGTTGCGATTGATTTCAATCTGCATTAAAAATAAACGTTTTCCCAAACAACATGACTGATCTCAGTTTCTATATGCTTCTTTGATTCATATTTTTGCTTGTAATTTCTTAACTTTGCACCACCTTCTTTTTTAATTTCTTTATTTAACCCTAGCACGAACTAAAAGTTCTTTCGATCTTAATGAAACTGTCAAACTCATCACGACATACGAATGGATAAATCTTCCTACATTTAAATTTATCAAATTATATACTTGTCTAGATTTTTCAATCAACCGAAGGATTTACAGTCGCAGAATGGGGCTACTTTGTCTTCGATCGCACAGTCTTCGCTTTGCGAATGAAGCTTATGTTTGGTCCCAATCTGCTTCCTGTCAACGTGACTCTGTGTGCGAAGGTGGAATTATATGGAAGTTTTAAGAGCAGAGGATACAAATCGGTAATTGGCATTTCCAAAAATTTTTTAATATGGAAATGCTTACTTTCGTTATATTAGGTGCGCTGCGTATCTGAACATCTGTTAGATATAAGTATCCATAAAATTATTGATGCCATATCTGCTGGAAACCTAAAGAGACAACAATTCAACGGCACCGCAGATGGCAACTATGGTAAAATACACCGTCGTAGTCTAAAAAAAAATTGTGCGGCTCGACTTGTAGCATGGCATGATTACGATAATTTATACACACTGCAGCAAATACTAGAGTATTTGTGATTATGACATGTACGAAGGGTTAAAATCAAATATGATTCTGCCCGGCTCATCGCCAACAAACTCTGATTTATCGGTTTGTGTTCGAAATATATTTCAAAGTTTTGCTTTTAGCAAGTTAGACTCATTTAGCAAATGAGATTCGGTTGAGCAAAAAAGATTCCATAAAACACATTTTTTATAATTGTATTTGTAACTCTCAAAGACAATGTTTATAAGAACGGCATAATGGTAATACATTTTCAAGTCAAGTCTATGCATTTAATTTTGAGTTTTTACGCTCTTTTTTTAGAACTACGCTAAAGTCACGAGTATCACTCCACAAAGCGCATCAAATATGGTAAGTTTGCATGGATACGGAAACAAGGACAATGCCGCTTTTTAATTCTACTTATCAAAAAACTGACGTTAAAGACATGTTTGATTCAAAGAAAGATTTCTGACATCGCTTACATATCCAATATATGGTATCAAAGTTGCTTTGAGGTATTCTTGAAATCAAATTAAGACCAACATTGGTTGTGGGGTTCCGTATGGTTGAATCCTACTAGATGTAGTTGAGTACAATCTTGATAATCTAGATCAGAATTGTGAGTCAGACCGTGATTTTCGGTTCCGGCCAGGTTTCGGTCGAGCTTAGTTGCAAGTTCGGGCTTAAATTTGTCAAAGTGTTTCGACCCGATTTCGGGGCTCCGTGCAGAACTTTTTCGCAACAATGGACACTTGTCGCCAGTTAATGTTGAAGCAATCGAGTTGACTAAATTTTCAATAAAAAATGATTGCTGCAATTGTGACAGATTTAGTCCAGTTTACTTTGCTACTCCGTTAATACCGCGCATTTGCGCACATTTTGATATTCCCGGTAAATTGTACTTTAGAGCCTAAATAGGGTTTCAAAAATAAATGTCAGGGCCAGTTCAGGTTTGTGGATTGGGGATTGGGTGGTACAAGGGTTTGAAAATAAGCCCTGTTTGCAAATCTTGATTAGACTGAGTACTCATTAAAGTTTATTTGTTTCTTTAAGACAAGATCACCGCTAGAGTTATTCAAAGCCTTAAAATGAATTGCTGAAACGAAGAGTTACAACAGACTGTAAGGCCCAAATAAAAAAAAACACTTTTCAAGATGGAGACAATTAATTCTAGTGTAACAAGTAATGTTGTATCTCTTTTCTAGTGTAACAAGTAATATTGTCTACCCTACGTTTTGGGAAATGTTTTTTTTAATCACAATCGCCATACCTAGAAGTGTTTGTTGGTTCTCGCACAGGTTAGAACAAGAAGTTGCGCAAATATGTGAAAACGCAAATCGTCTCTTCCAGCCTTTGGAATACAGCGGCTGACAGATGATGCTCTTCAAAGAAAAAATAAGACTGGTTGCCAGTAGAACCAATCTTGTTTATCATTTTATCTTGTTCACGAAGGACATTCATAGAATTTCAAATAAGAAGCAAAGAACTTGTTGTATGCGGTAACCTTTGTTTCTGGCGTCACTCATCCCAAAAGTACGTTACATAATTTGCTAACAGACCAATCGGATTCAAAACTTTGAGTTGACTTTGTTTTCACGGATCGACCGTTCCTGTTTTCTGGTGTCGTTCGGAGATGGACAAAACGAGGTTTATCGACGATACGAGCGTGAATGTGAAAAGAACTTCATGGTAGAGATTTCTGCGGTGATTGACATACCATTCCGTCAAAGCGTGCTGATTGAGCACAGGTAAGTTTAATTTGAGGTTTGTGATGCTTAAAGAGTCTTAGAACTAGGTGTATTTAGATTTTTGTAGCATTTCAATATTTGTTGAAGGGCCTCTATGTTGAAGTAGAAAAATTTTCTTGACCTAAGCTTTTATTTTTCCCACTTCATTTTAATGTTGTGCTTTCGAAGCATTCCGTTATATAGGCTATTCCTATGTTTGATCAGTTGCTTCAGAACATTTTCGTTAAAAATCTAGGTTTCCATGGGAAGGGGGAGAATTTAACGTCACGATTGTGCACTACGACGGATCTCGTCTCTCCAACTTCGCCGACACCGTGCAGGTAACGGTCACACCCGAAAACCAGCCATTTTCCTCCCTTCACCATCTCTACATTGATTACAACACCAGTCGTGACGCAAACGTTAGCGTCGTTGGGGAAATAGATGAATACGACACAAAAGTTTGCTTACTGATTTCGTTTGATGACGTCGAGGGTGATGTCATGATACATCGTGACGTTGAACGTGCCTGGTGTATTGCCTCTCTTCGAAAGTTCAGTGCAGTGTTTGAAGCAACGGAGCTGCTCCTGGGGTCGACAACGATCAGAGCAAATCATTATTTCACGTCAGTTGATTTCATTTTTTTATGTAGCGACACTACATTCTGTTTTTACCGCATTTTTCCGTGTTGTAGTTCCAAGCAATCCGAAGCTAGTGCACTATACAGAAACTAGCACTAGTTTGTTTTTTACTTTTATCGTTTATCTTTGGAAACACAAACATGATCAATTTGAAAAATGCTTTGTTTCGCAGTAACCACAATCGACTTTGCACCAGTTAGCGTTATACTTTCAACTAAAAATGGTTGCAACCTTTCAAAGTTTTATCTGTCACTTGTGTCATGTATTTTAGCAAGTAGAACTAACTCCAACTGCTGTAAATAAGTTGGGCTGAAAAGGGGTCTATTAATATGTACAGAATTACTCTAAATCTGTGTCGCTCCAAATCGCAAAACGTCATTGATGATTTAATTGGTAGGGTACCTTTATTGAACAAGCCATTGGGAAAATATCACTGGTAGAAGTAGGCATTGCATATATTTAACTCAAGTTTTTGTATACTATGAAAGCGAATACTATATTTTGTTCAAAGCAGGAGGACATCCACGTTTCTTGTTCAAGCTTTCTATTACAACGGGTCGGTCGTGGTGGAGTACCATGCTCCAAAGAACCACTTGACGTTTTTCGTCAACGTCTCCAAATGCAACACAGTTTTCACGATTGCGTCGGGAGATCAGGAGAATATTACAATTCATAAGTCGGAATCTTTGACATTAACATCGTATTTCGTCTTTGAATGCAACAAGGCCCCAATACTGGTTCCCAGAATCCATTGGTCACAGCTCGACTGCATCTCCAAAAAGACCGTGAAAAACGTTTCCAACGACCAAGGTGTTTCGGCGACGTTTGCCCCAAAAACGTTTGATTACGGTTGTCACTTGATTCGCGCTCAAGCTATTTTTCCGGAGGGTCATCTTTCCAACAACACAAAATCTACATACGTTGCAGAAAAGGTTGTAACGGTTGTTGCCGGAAAAATAACTGCAAAAATTTGGGGAGGAATATCCAGAACAGTGGGAAAAAATCAAGGTAAGATTTTTTTCTGTTAAACAGAAATCGTGTGGATGGGTTTGCAACTGTTGTCATTGTTTCAACGTTGATGAAAAATTCGGAGTTGGAATTGAGGCACAAGACACGCAACCACCATGGTCTCTCTATTATAGAAACATTAATCGTTGGTTTAGAAATTATCTTCAAAAGCATATCAAGAGAATATCTTGTTTCAATCAACAACAAACCGATAGCATTCTTCAAAAAAGTCTTTGCAACTTTCTGTTTCATTCAAAACTAAAAAATTTTTTTTTGCAATACCTTCAAACAATATTTTTGGATGACGAAAAACATAAATGAAAGGTTATCAAGGCTTTAATTTTGAAAATCATGAGAACCAACTTTAGGCAGATGACAAAAACGGAAACCGCTGATATTTTATCCTTGACGTCAACCATTCAAACGTGTCAGGAAGTGTCAACTGTAATTGGTGAAAACATAATTTTTGTTTTACTATTCTAATAATTTCTACAATTCTCTAAACTTTACCTTGACTACTTTATATGTATTTGCAACGTTTTACGGTTTGTTTGCAAATAAGTTTTCGCTACTTTGCAACGACGAAAACGCTTAAATGAAATCAGTCAAAATCGTTCAATTTCGTTTTAGTGTGTTGGTTTGGTAGTAAATGCATTTCCAGAATATTTTAAGTATTTCACCACAATCTTAACGTGTGCGCTTTTATTCTTTGAAACCACTGTAAAAGCCTTTCACACTTTACTTTGCTCCATATATGATTCACAAATCACGAACTGTTTTTTAATCAACGACTTCGGGAAAGCAACAACTGTACAAAGGTGTTTTATCACTAAACAGTAGCATCGCCAACAGTCGATATCATAATCTATTGTTTTTGGTGAGGTTATCAGATCGCCGGACATGTGGCCTAGTGGTTAGAGCGCTCGTTTCATGTTTGGTAGGTCGTTGTTCGCGTGGTACGAATCTCGGCCGGGTCGCGCCAAGACCTTAAATATTGGAACTAGGTTCAGTCTGGCAAAGCGCTCGGCATAATGACTGTAGCAGGAAATTCTCCAATGCGGATGCAATCTTCGTCGGAGTCCGGTCGTGTTGCCTACTGCCTTCCAATCGGAATAACCTCGGCAAAGACCAAGTGTGTGCGGTTGAGAAATAGGTGATCTCTTCAACAGCCTAAACAAATCTCTGCCCGGGCGGTCGTCGATGCCACTGGATGGACAATTCTTGTGTTGTGCATTGTCTGTACAATTCATGTGTCTTCGTCGTTCTGATCGCCGCGAAAGCGACGACATGGGCCATGTATATATGTATCAGATTGCGAAGGCTGAACGAACGCCAAGAAAAATCAGTCAGCTCTGGACTTCGACAAATTGTTTAGGCACCGGTTTCTCCGGCAAAGATAGGCCAACAAATACACTATCAAAAGTGGAAAACCCGATTCCACCTACCCAGATTATAAAGCAATGACGATAAAACAGTTCTAGGCAACATCCTTTTCTTCTCTATTAAAAGACAGTGAAAAGAAAAATAACCGGAAATCAAATATTGTTGTTACTCCAAACGGCAAGCAAACAATTCCTACACAAATTACAAAACATTAGCGCAAAAAAGGTTGATGCAAAGAAGATTGATTTATCTAAAACATTTGTTCGCCGTGCAGTGTGTATCAATTTAAGCCGGCACTGAAAATCTACGGTGAAATACACTATAGTTCAAAAACACGTTGCAAAACGTTTGATCATATGTAGAAACTAACTTGCTCCAACTATGATAAATACGTGGCAACTTGCACCGTTTGTCGCTAGCAATATGTGGAACGGACTGCAAATAATTTTCTACTCTCTGAAATGCACATAGCAATCGGTGCCTGGGTTCTAGTTCGAGGTAAAAGCCGAAAACGATAAGGCAGCCCGGGTAAAACACTTTATTATGCATCATACGTTGACAGATCAACCAAAAGCCGAAAACGATAAGGCAGCCCGGGTAAAACACTTTATTATGCATCATACGTTGACAGATCAACCATTTCGCAATGTTTTGAATCTACTTTAGTGGAATAACCTAAAGCAGTATTGCCCTGCGAGTGTGAAGATAAATGTTTTCATAAAGCCAACGCCGAAATTAACTTCCAAAAAATGATTTCTCTCCATGCCAAGTAGTTGTGTTTTTCGGTTTGACTTGCTCGGTTTCAAATCTATTTGCTGCCGGGCTGGAGCTTGTTTTTCAATTTTTAGTGTTGTTCCCGCGCTTTATTTTATCACTAGTGATGTAGAGAGTTTTTGGTACTTGATGGTTGGTGCTTGAATTCTTTTAGTGATTTGTCAGTTTTACTCATTGTCTTGCGGAAGGTGCTTTCTAAAGTGAATTCTAAAAATAAACGTAGGGTCAGAACCGAAGTGGGAGCAAAAATCTCGTTAAATGCGAGACTGAGCGTGGAAGAAAAGACTATAATCAATTTTTAGCAACGCAATCTAATAGAGCTGGTCAAAAAGCTGAGTCACGGGCTCGGCAGAGTGACGATTGCAGGTTTGAAGGGAAGCAGGTGTTTTTGAACACTTTGTGTGCGCAAAGGTGGTGTTTCATTTTTCACTCATCGTGTTGTAAAAAAGTTCAAGCAACGATTTTTCAGGTATTGTATTTTTAGGAAACTTACGGTGTTATTCGAAATATATGGAAAAATTGCAAAATACTTTTAGGTCTTCGGAGTTGTACTTGTACGTGTTCGAAATTGGCGAAGCGGATGCAAAGTATAAAACAAGTCAAAAACATCTTGTTAATCCGTCCACATCTATTATGCAATTTCGTCTACATTGTGATTTGACATGCCACTGGCTTTGCTAAGTCTGCAGAATGCTACTAAGCCCACAAGTTTGAATAATTTCTTAAAACGTTTTAGTTCAATTTCACGTGCAATATAAAGAATGCAATTAAGACATATTCAATGGTACCATGAAAAAATTTTTACTCTTTGTTAAACGCGAAGTTCATGAAACCAACAAGGAAAGAGAGATAGTCATGCTGCTTGAGAATTTAGAAACTCATGCTATATTTCTACTGCTAACTATGAATACCCGCAATCTTCACGGTTGAAGCAATGACAATGGACATACAGTTTGAAAATGGTTTGTCGCGACTGTTCGTGTTTGCTTTGACCCTGACACAAGACGCACTTGATATAAAGATGACACGCTTTGCTAAACGAAGCAGTAAAGAAGTTAACTTCAGATGCAATGTGTGTGCATGTCGTCTGAAGGAGATAGCTTTGATGTGAACAAAGAAATTTTTATAATTTTTACAGACATTTTAGTTGATGCTGAGTACGAATCTTACGATTCGGACACTGGTGATAGCTCAAATCTACATTTCATCTTCGCATACAAGTTGCTGCCATGGGCTCCGTTTCGAATTATCGGTAATGACAGCATTACAGCACAAAACCCGGTGTCTCTGGAAGGGTGAGCAAAAAAGCACATTGTTTATTAAAGTGATGATCTTGTATATTACCATGATTAAAGTATTTATATTCAACTTCAGCAACAGAAGACATGACAATTCACTACGTTTTTGCAAGAGCAAAATCAATTGTCTGTTTTTCACGCCCGCTATTCGTCTCGATTAGGTGTCAGGGTCAGCAACGTCAGGTATTCGGGTAACAACTTACTTTCAGAAACCTATGACTGGTTTGCTGGATTCACATTAAAAAGGACCGAGCCAGGTTGGAAATGCATTTACGCGACTTTTAGTCAGCCTCTGGATCGTTTTCTGATGGTGGCACCAACCTAAGCCGTCTCGCTGTTTGTGGGGAATTTCAGTCACGTGGCCGAAGAACCGTAACTGTAAAGTTCTGCTTGGATGAGAAATGACTCGAAATTTAAGGCTTTGGAAATTTCAAAGCTGTGCAATTTGTCGCAAGGTGCTAGGTTGCGAGCTCTTCACAAAAATCCTATCTCTGCTGCATTTTTGTCAGTTGAAAATCGCTGAATGTGACTCCAGTTTTTAGGATGCTTTTCCATTATACTGTAGATCACGTAAAGGAATTCTAAGAATACATCTTCCATCAAATGAAATAGGCTCTCAAATCACAGTGACAGTCACGGTCAGTGGAAGCTACGGTCGAGAATCACAGTTCACTCAATCTATACGACTGGAGGATGTCCCTCCAGTACCTATTAACATAAAGTAAGTGGAAACTGCGAAGCGTTTCCTGTAAGACGTAGAGTGCAACGATACTTTTGATTTATCGTTTGTTGGTTCAGCGTCATGCCATCTAAATCAATTTTTGTAAGTCGTGAGCTACTTTCAAAAATTTTGCTGTTCGCTGAGGTTAGTTCTTCACGAATAACCGCGTCATACGAAACAGTTGCGAAATGTAAAAATGTACGAATATATACAGTAATTGTTTCTCGAATATAACACATCTGCGAAGCATGTATTCTCAAACCCTGCTCGAGACACTAGCAGTAGCAACCTGATTGAGCGTACGTTTATTCGGCTTTATTTTTGCTGGCTTCTTTTTTGCTGTTTTGACACTTTTGTAAGTCACTTTGTAAATTACTTTAAACGCATTGCAAAAAAAACAAACCAAAATTATAAACATACATGTTCAGTAAAATAGTGTTCAAATAAAGAACAAGTTCAAATGAAATAGGACAACAAATAAACAAAAAATACCACTTACAACCACGGTTGAAATTAATTGTGCAACTCAAAAGATAGATAGATAGATAAATTTATTTGGCGGTACTGAGTTGATTGCGATAAATGTACTCGCTAAAACAGAAGAAAACGCCGGGGCACCGAAAAAACACAGAGGTTATCGCAAATATGTTTAGACGTTTGTTGTATTTGTGTAAATGAGCTTGTAAGAGGTTATGAAAATGGCACAGTGTAACTATATAAATTGTTTCCTTCGTTGACGCAAATGTAGCCCAGTTGAAAGGAATCTCGTTTTAAAAAACCTTTGTGTGAAAACGTAAATTGCACAATTTGCTTTTGAATCACCTGACAAAATCAGAAAATGTGCAAACAAGAAGCTTCTTTTTGTGATTGGAATGTTGGGCAAACTGTGCGAAGTAATGTTGCATCTGGATAAGCTGAGTTACGAACATATTGTTTTCCCAATTACCTTTCAATGTTAATCATCCACAGGTGCACCAGGAATTGTTTTCAAGATGTCGTAAATCCGGAATTGGATACATTTTTTGAGATTCAATTTAAAATCGAGGAAGACTCTGAAAAAGAGTTTCAGTACCAGTGGTCAGTCAAGAGTATAAGGAACCACACGGAAGAATTGGAACTAACTGGCATAGGTGTGACTGCAGTGTGCAACACTGAAAAACTCATTTGAGAAATAAACACATAATTCACATAATTGTTTGACTAAGAGTTTGAATTCAGTTAAGCGTGTGCCTATATCGACTTCTCTAGTTCAGGGATCAGCAAGCTTCTTTGAAAAAAGAGTCATTCCGTTTCATATTTAAGCAGATATAGCCGGTGAGGAGCGGTAAAACCTTGATACCATTACATTGTTCATGCAATTTCATAGGGTCACAAGCTAAATTGTAATCAACATAATTCTAATAATATCAAGCGCAAAGTTAAATTCCGAGTTTTATCAAATCCAGTGAGCCACTTCATAAGATATAAGCAGCTGCGTGCACCTCCGAATCCGAAGGTTGCCAACTCCTAGGCTAGTTTGAGAAAGTTGAAATTGAATTTTTAAACAGTTTCTTTTTAAATTCAATTTACCGAGAATTTTGCTATTGTTTTAGACACTACAAAGAGACAACTGCATTTACCTGCGCAGTTTCTGTCAACATATTTCAGTTACATTATTCAGTGCAACATCACCGACACATTGACAAAAACGTTGTCATCCGTAACTTCACAGTTTGTAACTGATGGTCTGCCATTTGGTGGCTCGTAAGTATTCCATTTATGATCTTTATTTTCCCTTCTTTCTATCTCGTAGATTTTTCCTGAAGACAGCAATTGAAAAGTCTATACGCATTTTCACTGCATGCTGAAAGCTAGCAAGGAGTTTTTAGTTTGTTGCTTATAGCAATTGCAGATTGTTTGTAGGTGACAATTACCAATCATTTGTTTATTACAATTGCAGATTGTAATATAGCAATTTCATATTGTGTTTGTGTTGTTATCACGTCGTGATTTTGTTCCAGGAAATAATTATTGGTGGTGTTTAGAGACAACAAATTGCCTATTTCTACAACACAACCTCACAAACACCATCTTAGCTTGTTCTTCCGTTTGCCTAAGATAGGGAATACAACAATTTACTTTCAACTTAAGTCATACGAAAGTTCTCTCCCATACGATCCGTACTCCAAATGCTGAGCTTAATGTCTGGCCAACAGACCACTGTAAATTCCTATCAACACCTCGCAAACACTTCAACTTACCTGAAACTTTGAAGCGCCACAGGTTCAAATCAACAGTTTTGAGAATATCAGCAATGTCCTCTTTATTCTCGACAGCAAAAAAAAAAAAAAAATTACGGAAGGGCAGTGCCAAGAAAAGGATTGGCACACCTACTCCCATCGTTCACAAAAATTATATTCATCGTGCTATAAACACCCATACAATGTATTTCCTTAATGAGCACCAGCATCACCATAGACGTCAAGGCACATCTCATACTTTGAGTCAATGAATGGAAAACATAAATGAATTTTTTTCTCAAAATGACCGTACCATATCAAACTAAACCAGGGGTGGGCAAATAACGGTCCCCGGGCCACATGTGGCCCGCCACAGGGTTTTAAGTGGCCAGCGGAAATATTCAGGAAAAATATTGAAATTTTAAATTTCCTTTAATTTGTCACAGTAAATGTTAGTGCTAACGCTACCTTGAACCGAGACTTGCTTTTACCTCCACCGACTTGCTTTTACAGGGTGACTCAAAAAGATGCGTACCCATATTTTGTTCGATAAAAAACCCATTTTTTAACGAATGTCTTTTCTGTTGCAGGACGTGATAGGTGAATCTATGG
>Ga0210059_1008543_pt1 | contig 16132 bp, 10 predicted proteins | sample Ectturendosymbi2_FD_188042 | JGI IMG/M metagenome (GOLD analysis project Ga0210059, IMG submission 188042) | Ecteinascidia turbinata endosymbiont from Florida, USA - Sample 2 (SPAdes) (version 2) | ecosystem: Host-associated > Tunicates > Ascidians > Unclassified | place: Key West, Florida...
TATGTTTAATGATTGAGTTATATGAATCGAACCCCCATAAAATGACTACTGCTCAAGAAAAAGCGCAATGTGTATCCTGGTTCATTGAGACAAAATCAGATGTTCAGACCCAGCGAAACTACAGAAGTATGGAAGAGACCCACCATCACGTCCTTCAATTCGAGACCCACCATCACGTCCTTCAATTCGAGACCCACCATCACGTCCTTCAATTCGTCAATTGAGTACCGTTTAGATGTGCTTCGTGCAACTAATGGTGCCCATATAGAAGTGTATTAAATAAAGTAATGATATTTTTAATTAAATATTAATTAAATGTTTAGAAGTGTATTTAATGTGTCAATAAAAACTTTATGAAATACTGAATAACATAAAACAAACTTCATTGCGATATCTCATCATTTCACTTTTTAATAATTTTTTTAAATTGTAAAGACTTTATGGACACCCTGTATATTATCCTGATCGTTCATAGACATATTTAACAATAAGCGTATAATGATTTTTGATAATAATACTCAGTGATATATGTATAAATATTTGGAAATAAATAATATGTAAATATATTTTTGCCACCTTCTGCTGTAGCCTTAGATGTACCTCTTCGGATAAGCAAATGTACCCCTAGGGGTACATGTACCCCGAAACCCACGACTCCCTTGTTCAACGGTACACTTTTAAACATTTGCCATAGAGAAGTCATTTCAACAAAAGAAGATTACAAAACGTGTTGCTCTTATGTTGATAATTTAGAGTCAATTAACCTTCGTCTGAAAACATAACGCAAGGGCAAATAACATGTTTACTTATGACTGTGGTGAAGGCTTTTATTAAAAGCGACTTTAGCCGAAATACTTGCATAACTTGTAAACGGCTGTACTAAATAAAGTTGTTCAGCGCGATTACCTTTGAGCATGAGACGTTGGAATCACTTGCTGAGCAATGAAAAAGTGGATGTTCTACGTCAGGGATATGCATTAACGGTCCGTTGAACATATTTGCGACCCTCGTATACACAATGCACACTTTTAGTATTTTTGTGCTGATAGAGTGTCACTGACTTATCAAAAGTCGCGTCTACTCGAAATCGGCGTATATGCAGAGTCGGAGATTTTGGGTGGAGTGGGATTTTTTTTATCCCAGCCACATTTAGCATGTTCTGAAGAAAGTCATATGTTTGTCAAAATAAAGCAAAATGTACGTGCAAATGTGCCAAAAGGGACCCCTCGACAACTTTAATGTGTAGACACAGAACAATTTAAAATCAAATGACTTCAAAGAATTTGTTATGTGAAATGGACTTTCACGCAGAAGCAATTTACCGCAAAAAATGAAAAGTTTAACTTGCTTTCAGCGAATAAAGTTTCTGTACGGCATGTGCAAAATATAAGGCCTCCTTTCTGAGAGTTCGTCTCGGACACCCAAATTCTAACATCCACCCTTCCATATAATAAAGATCAAATCTAACACAGAGAGGACTGCGGTGTCCGTAGCAAACGCTACTCTTATTAATCCGGCACTGATGAGGGGAGCACAATTCCTCGGACGCCGAATCACTCTGGGGCGCTGAATCACTGCGGGGTCGCCAAAAGTCCCAACAATGTCAGAAGTACTTTGTTCAATGTAATGTATATGCTTCCGAAAGATCTCAGGTTCGAAATTCGGGGCGCCAAACTTGCGTCTTGGCGCCGTCTAACCTCGTTTACGCCCCTGGCCACTAGACGGGGGTTCCGGGAGGGCTCCCCCTTCTTCACCGCTGAAAAATACTTGAACATCAGACGAATCAGTGGAGGTGGGGAAGCGAGAGTGGCGACGACTGGAAGTTTATAGTAAAATTGACATGATTCAAGAATCTCGCGCAGCAGGCGGTTTTCACTGATGAATCGGAAAAGCGGACGGCATCCTTTTTCTCATTGTATGTTTAGAGAAGCTACGGAAAATCCAAAAATTCGCACCCGCTTTGCTCGAAAAATCATGATCACAGCAGGCGTCAGAAATCGGTGCTGCTACAAATTTTTCGGGGCGAAGCAGCTACTGCACCCGCCGACAATGGTCTGTCTGGTGAACACCGGAGATTGCGCCATGTGGAATTAACAGAAGATATGTATTTCTTCCATGGTTCTGGCACCATTTGAAAATTTGGTGAAATAACACGGCTATTGCTTCCATCTGCTAGAAATGTAGCCCGCTCCATCATACATCCACACATATGCTGGCTGGCGCAATAGAAAGGAACTCTACAACTATTCACGACCATCAGCATCTGAAAAAAATCGAGAAAATTTGCGATTGTTGAGTAGCGGTTTACTCTCAAAATTCACTCAGTAGCAGACCTTTTTAAACGCTGGAAATAAGCTTTTCATTTTCGTTTGTGGTACGCCGGCGCAACCATCATTCAAAATACCGGGTGTGGTCTGCTGACAAAAGTGTTTTTATTTGAAACACAGCAGACATGTTCACTCATCCACTTCCGCAAGCGCGCATTCACACCCGGGGCGGTGCGGACGCAGTGACGAAGACGATTGACAACAACAGATTGCGACGTCATCTCATTCCAAAGTATTCTTGCACTTTGTCTTTCCACGTCAAAGACGCCAGCCTCTGTTCTTCGGCGATCTTTTCACGCTCCTGCTTTTCCTTTTCAATCCGTACTTTGTGCAGTGGCATTTGCGACTCTATATCAGGTCTGCAAACATTGTTATTTATTGCGTTAAGCCGCGTCGAATAGCAACAAAGCACCACATAACAAGCGTTACATGGGTGGCAAGCTGTTTTTTTCGGTCATAGGCCGAAATGTTCTTGAAACGACCAAAAAAAATTAAGTCATTTCAGTCAGGATGTCTGAAATATAGGCTCATGAAGACTGCTGCGGTGAGTTTAAATACGACTGTGAGGCAAACGACTGAAATGTCTCAGCAAAAAAATGACCGAAATGTCTCAAATGTCCGTGATGTCTCAGCGAAAAAATGACCGAAATGACTCAGCGAAAAAAAAAACAGTTTTGCAGGCAGCAGCCGCTGAGCGCGTGTTTTACGAGAGACTCATTAGTCACGCACCAGCTTTTTTTCATGCAGACCGGGCTGAGGAAATCACAAATAAGCCTTGAGAGACTATAGATGAGACTGCAGAACAATAAATAGATTGAGGGCTTTGTTCTCCACATTCGACAAATTGCAATCACGCCTTCAACGGCCTCTACTGACGCAGAATATTAAAATGAAACGAGAGGGTTCGCAACAAAAAATGTCAGCGTTTATCCAAAACTAACCGTTCGTAACCAGGTTTAATCAACATCACCAACGTCAACAGCTTCAAGACAGAACATCAGTACAATGAACTATCGGGCGCCTCATTGAACAAAGTCAGGCCAATGGTCTCACTTGTCCGAGTCAGGCTCCTGCACATGCAGGGTCTGGTCGTATGCGTCGACGTCGTTGGCGTCGGTGACGACAGCTCTGTATTGTTTCGCTCCGTTCGACAAGAACTTCATCATCAGTTCCAGCGCTTCGTCGTTCAAACCAACAACGCCATCGGGTGTGATCTCATCATAAAGCTGCAGTTTTTAAACGAAAACAAAAACTTTTTCATTTGGACGCAGACGCGTAACTGACAACAGCAACAGAGCTAAGAAGCAAACGATGACGGGAGCTTAAGCAGCGCGTTAACTGGAGAAGTGACGCACCACGCAAGCTACAACAGAAATCGAAAAAGCTTTTCCGAGACTGGACCGTGACATGAACGATCCAGTACCTTGACGCTCGTCTTCCCGTAGCAAATGTTGCGGCGCGGGTTCTGATCCACGTTCTCGGGATCTATGGCGACCGTGTTCAGCTGATAACAGAAAAACGACATCCACTGTCCGTCTGTGGCAATGGTCTGCGAGAAAAAAACATGACCAACGTCTTAAAGTCGCCAAACAACTCGAACCGCCGAACATGTTGAAACCTGGCACGTGCTGACGCAAAGTGGAAGCAGGGGCGGGTCCAGCCAGTAAGGTTAACGGGGGCGGTTTCAGTATTATTTGGTAGTCAAGTCTCATGACGGGGTCACTACTGTAAGAGAGATGAGCATACTTCACAACGCTTCTGTGACAAAACAACGGGACGGCAAAATGGCCTTATGTCGCAAACGCTGTTTTCCGAATTGAACAAAATCATGGTGATTAAAGTCACTTTCGTAGGTTTTAGGAGGGGCATCTCCCCCTCCTGGATCCGCCCCCGAGTGGAAGGTACAAAATGACCTCCTGTGCCGCTGACCCAGTTGCACAAATCATCTTAAAAGTTTGCATTAAAACTCGTTTTTCTTGCACTGGCGCTTTGAATTCCGAAGCACACAACAGGAAAGAAAATAGCAATGGTTTAAGAAAACTATTTTATTAAATATCAACGATAATTGGCTAATTGCTGCCACTTCGTCTACAAAATTCTCATAAATGCACGTTCAGGGTCTTTCAAACTGATGTGTTTCAAACTGATGTGTTTCATATTATCGTGCATTGTTTTGTTACATCTCGTCTCATAATCCCGCTTGACTAATCACGTGTGGATTGTAATTCATCGTGTTGCAGGATACATTTCGGTGACAAATGCTAAATTACACAGCCCTCTTTCTATAGAGTTCTTTTATGGGAGGCGCTGACGTCAAAAATCTGCGACCAAAATTTATCATTGATTGTAAAAATAAATTTTCATCCAAGTCCCCATAGTTGCCCATTTCCTGTAAAAACGAACTAATTCCAAGAAATTTTGATTGCGGTGAATTGTGTTAACATTAAAAGGAAGGATAGAGCAAATCGTCTTTTGTCCACAATCACATTAGAAAGGGCACGACTACACGACGACCAGTGGGTGAACAATTTTGCAGTAGTGCCGTCCATTGGTTGGTCAACCAGCAGCGAAACATGTCGCCTGGCAAAAGAAGACGAAAGTGCAAACCTGAGTGCAAAATGGCCGATCAAGGTCATTGTCCATCCAGAAGCGATGGGAGGTTGCCTGCGCCGCGTTCCAAGTCCAACCGCTCATGATGCCGTACGCTTTCAGGTGCTCCTCGATCTCGGGCGTTATGTCGCTGTGTTCCATGTTCTCGTTGTACCACTCCCTGCAACCCCTGGCAAAGCAGCAGCAAAGAACACGTCTAGCGCAGTGCTTCGGGAGTTTGCGGTCGAAATGTCGTTGCCGGCCATAAAAAGCGCGGCTTTCTATGGAGCGCCGTTCGTAAGAAAATGGTATCGGACACATTCAGCACAAACAAACGCAAAGTCAGACAGATTCAGTTAAATATGAACAGATTTCGTTAAACCTGTTTCGATTTAAATAAATCAGCGCCGGAGCGTTTGCGCTTAGCGATCTACAAAACGCTGAGGATCCAAACAAGAACAATGGCAAGACAGTTCCTGTAGGAAGACTTCACTGCAAAATATCAGCGCACCTTTTTCACGCACAAGACTGACGACCACTGCAGCCAACGGTAAAAAACGCAAGCAGCCGTAAAATTGTTTAGGATTTTCCCAGTGCCCTCACGCTAACATTTACAACCGCTTGAAGAAAAAATAAAAACTTTTGAAATGCACTGCAATCTTGCCCGGTAAACCTTTAGGCAAACATGCATATTAGAAAACTTACGGCAGAAGTTTCAGCTGGGTGTGACCATAAACGTGCTGGGCGTCCAAAGGGGCGACCAGGTCCTGTAATCTCCCATCGTGGAGGGCGTCTTGGTAATTGTCCTGTATGTCACCGGCCCACATACGGTAGCCTGCAACAAAAGGAATTGCTGGTGAATATGCAGTAGGCAGACGACAACATGCATGACGCTGGAAAATTAAAGGAAAATGTCGTTCTACTCGCTTTGTACCCCTTTTGGAGTGTCACGCGTGGTCTGCGGCTCTCATCTCCGCTTACTCTGCGCCGTGGGCAGTCTTGGGGCGTGGGCCACGCGAAAGTTACTGCCGCGCTGGTAGCGAGCCAGTGGCAGCACCGCGCGTGAAGCCTTCCCTTGCAGCCGTACAAGCACCAAGATGAACAGGTCGCAAGCTACGTTTTTCATGTCTTCGGTACATCCTGACCGGGGTTTCAACCCAGCCTACCAGCTTCGGCGGAAACACGCGCTCTATCCCACCAGGCCGCATAGTCGGCTCACATCAAAGTTCACTGTTTCACATGCTTTTGGAAAGAAAAAAGGTTGCAGATGATGTCTGCAGATATTCAAAGCAAGCTAGCACGCAACAAGGCAATCACACGATTGTTATTTCCCTTAAACATTATTTTGCTTGGTAGTAGTTACGAACTAAGAAACAATCGCAATGTTTCTGCAACCGCTAGTTTTAACATACAGGCGAAGTGTGACATGACCTGTTCATTTGTTGATAACCTGGCAGCTGAGATGGCATACATTTGTAACAGGCACGCTGTGACGTGGATCACATGACAGTTTTCGATCCACAATCGTGAAGAGTACTACTGCATCGGATTTTTTTTGCGGTGGGGCAGAACAAAAGTAAGTAAAAACGCAAACTTCAACGGATCGGTTGAAGTTTGTCGCCAAAAGTTGTGTTTTTTTCCTTTTACTCCACTTGGCACATTATTTTGCATTGCATTTGTAGTCTTGAAGCGACTTTTTTCACAGGTTACGTGAAGGCAGAATGTGTGTAGGTCAGTTTAGAGTTTGCATATAGGTTTGCCACATGAGATGTACGCATGTTGCTAGATGCGAGCAAAGTGCAGCCTTGTAGCCTTTCCGTTGATTACGTAACAACCGTCCACCAAAAGCGCTTGACTGCCGACTGTAATTTCAACCTAGTACTACACGACTACGTCTAGTGTCCATTTCTGACCGCTTCGAGAAATAGGTAGAAAGATCAACGCTCAAAACTAAAGAGTTGCACATTTTGAGTTTAAGTTGCAACATTCATCCCGCCTCGACATTGTAATGCAAAACTTCATCCTAACGATTTTTGGTGTACAGAATTACTAAAGCATTTGAGAAGCGCCGGTTTCTTGCCAACTACACATGCGGTACGTGTGACAATTGCTGCATTCGTTTTCACAAGTACGGAGCTGTGGCGAGAAGAGCAGCCCGTTTGCTGCATAATGAAGCTGCAGATTTCAAAATAATTTCAAATCCACGACTTTCGAAATCGTAAGTTGCAAGAGTTGATTTTTAAACATATTAAGCTGCAAACAGAGCGTTAAATTTTTTAACTAAAATTACCAGTAGCACTAAACCAGTGATGGAGACTCGAGACTTGGTGTCGAGACTCATTTTTTGTGAGTCTCGGTCTTGGTCTCGATATTGTCAGGTGTCAGTCCCAAGGATGCAGGTCTCGAACTCGAGACCTATGTCTCGAGACTTTGGCCGCCTTATCGACACATCTTTCAAATGCTCACTTTACTTCATCCTTTGAGACAGTTGTTGAATCAACTGCTGGACCGCTCTAAATCTCGGGGCAGGCCAATAAATTGGTCTCGTTATCCAGAACCGTCAGGCCATGCGCTCCATAGACATGCGATAGATTGGACAGTGAAGGACAACATGGTCAACGGTCTGTTCTTCTGCGCCACACTCACAACCCGTAGGAGGGGCCACACCTTTATTTGCGTAAGCAGGAGCGGAAATGTCCGACACCGGTGCGGAGGCGGTCAAGCCGGGCCCACCCTGTTCTTGGTGGGTGCCAATGTCGGGAATGAAAGTACAAAGTATCGTAGTATTCTCCAACCACTCCGCATTCCATTGGTCATCCGTCCAGAGCGCCTCACTTCTGATGTTGCCATCTGATGAACTGATGAGTTGTTATGTTGGGGGTCTCAATTTGAGATGCCGTGCATTCCCACCCGGTGGACAGGTGGGCACTGAGTGGAGCAGATGTCCAGGCCATAGGCGTAGCCAGGGGGAGGCCTAGGGGGCCATGCCCTACCCAATTTTCTGAACGTATAGTCATTTTGTGCTTTGAGAGGCGGTATTCCCAACAAAAGTGTCATTTGCCTAAAACCAAGCATTTTGGCCCCCTTACTTTTTTGGCTGGCTACTGATTCAGGCTCCAAATGCTCCAGTAATTCAACGTGTTATCCGTTAGTCTGATCCTTGTTGAAAGAAATGAAAAGTTTGAAAAAATGGATGGAATTAGACGAAATGGAAGTTCGGGAGAGTGGAAGATTTATTTTTGATAAATATAAGAAAAAATTTGGCCAAGTCGAAAATTTTTCAGTTCTTGGACTTCTTGACAAAATCTCGATCTTATATTTAAACCAAGTCCCGGAAGTTGCGGTCTCGACTACGTCACTGCACTAAACACTGCACAACTCGGAGTGATTCAAATTCATTTTTGAAAAATCCTAAGACCTTAACCATGTTTATACTACAGTCCAGTGCAATACGCTAATGAATAAAGCAGATGCAAGGATCCTACCAGGTCGGATTGTGTTGCGATATTGTTTCCGCTCCACTCCCCACACGTGTGGAGTGAAATCGCATGAGGGGATTGCCCCGCTTGTCGAAAAATCACCAAGCCACTTGGAGAATTCTGGGAGTTGCTGCTTGCATCTGACCTGCCATGAAAGTGTTTTTAAAATGTAAATGCTTAGCGGCAAGTAATATAGTGATGAAGCAGTAAGTTACAAGTTTTGCTGTTTTCGGCGTCACAGCACAATGAATATTAACGAGTGTATGTCCAGTTACCGAGCATTGTTTTCACACTGACGAATTTAGAAGCGTAAACGCCAAAGCACGGGGTTATTTCGCAAAAGCACGTTCCACACATGTCTGCTGCTCCATTTTGAAATGTGTTTTTATTCGAAAGACCCCATAAATTGCGGATGACGAAAATATTTTCTGAGAAAAGTTACTTTCACGACTTGAACCGCATGAAACTTCCGTTTTGGGGTCACTGCGTTCTTGGAAATCTTGTTTCGAAGACAATGATTTTTCATTGATTTACGCATCTTACATTTTACATATTACAAGAAAGGGCGAACGCAGACGCACAAACAGACTTTAAATCCAAAGATTAAGTAACTTTTCTGACTGAATCAAATCTACTCGCAAGTAGCGACAAAATAACATATTCTTTTGCACGCGGGAGGAGACAAGCATCAGCAGTTATAGTAATTACTGCGCTACATCTAGTTATCATCGCACATGTGTACCGAAGTAAGCCAAACACATTTGTAAATTTTGTTCAGCCAATTTAAATGCAAAATGCATGAGGCAGAAATGAACAACGTTATTCTTTTAAGGTTTTTCTTATTGTTTATTCCAAGTAAAATCCGCCAACAAGAACGGATAGTATATTGCGTTATTGCTCACTGCAAAAGAATGATGGCGCACTACCTCGAAAAATTCCGAGTTTTATGTTGCAAACAGTATTATTTTTCAACTAAACATTCGCTGTCAATTTTAACGACATACACGGCAGTTCCAGGTTAATTTAACAGTAGTTTCCCATTCAGGAAACTTCGTATGGTTTGCCCAATTGTTTGTTTTTGCCACAACAGCAAAACCCAAGCAAGAGATGTGGTAGATCAGTGGCATAATTAATTACTTAAAAACAAAACCGATCAAGCATGAGAAACTCGCTTTAGGATTTACTTTTTGAGGACACTGATCCATACATTCCGCGAAGCAGAAGGAAAGACTAATACATCAGTGAAGGACCCAATGCACATATCCATGCCAAGATTTGTATGACTTAGCTGGTGATAAAGCCGTTAAGTCGTGAAATAGAAAAAGAGAACTTTGGCGGCCAGGTAAAAATTACATGTCACGTGAATCAACAAGTTTCGAGCGACGGCAGCACTGAAGACCTGTCAAAAGTCACGGTTGCAAATGGTTTTAAAAAACACCTGAACGCAGTTTAAAAGGATGTCTAAGGATTTTGAGCAAAAAACGGTCGGGAGGTAAGAAGCAGAGCTTGAGTTGATTTATTCGCGCAAGCATAAGACAAATCCATGTAAATTAAGGATAAAACGCCGGGTCACCGAAAAAAAAAACTGTCAACCAGTTACCAGGTTGTCTCGTCGGGCATTCATAGACAGTTCCATAATTTTACGGATGATAACTACTGCAGTAACAATTAACCTGCCGGAACGTTGTGTCGTGGCTCTGAAAACCAACGGGCAAATCATCTGGAAGTGTCGACTCCAGGAAACCTCTGCCTTTCATCCAGAACATCGAATTCTCGTTTTCGTGGCCGAGTTCGCTGTCCTGTAGCTCTGCCGACTCCGCTGAGAGGATGGTTAACAAATCTTGGAAAATAGTGCCAAAGGCTGATTGGATCTTCAGCTGATGCGCCTGCAAGCACATTACCAGCTTACTGCAAGTTGCCTGGCGCATTTCCAAACACGAATAGTCGCGAACGATTTTCCAAGCTCTTGGTAGCCAGCGTCGAATTTAGCATTCAAACATTATGCGAAACAAAAACCAATTTTAAGAATGATAAGTTTATACACAAGGAATTAGCTTTGGCATATGCCGGTAGCTAACCTAAAAATAAAATCATAAGCGTAACCGCCCTGTTAAACAAAAGCAGGGTTTCTACGCAATTTTGAATACAATTTTCAACACTTTTGCAACAGCTTTTCTAGACACTTCCGGACTTTTTTCAGACCTAATATTTCTGCATGACCTACCCAGGTCACATACAAGCACTATAATATTTAACACGATATAAGAAAAATTATATCATCTTGAATAAAATATTATGAAAATGTATGTCAAAAGATCAATTCTGAAAATTTTCTTTTTCCATACTGACAGACAAAACAAATATTTTTCCTGACTTTTCCACACTGGAAAGTGATAAAAAAAATTTCCACACCTTTCAAGACTGCGTAGTAACGCTGTAAAACTGTATTTGTTAGCAACTCTGTGAAAAGCGGGCTGTGGAAACAGACTATGTTGTAGATAAGGATTCCCGGCGCTGGAAGGCAACCTTGTTTTTCGTACCTTAGGCCTATGACAATTGAACGAAACCACGGGATGAAGAATGCAGATGTCAGATATCAAGAATGGTTTAAGGTCGACTACGTTGAAATGTTGTACGATCTTTCATGCCAATATCTACCAAACATTTTATTTTTAAAAGCAGCAGTCAAACGGTAAGTGGCTGTATGTACGCCACAGCTAAGTTAACATTTTACAAAACATCGCACATGTGCCGAAAGCAGGGGCGGATGGGAGGGGGGGCGATGCTAAAACCTACGAAAGTAAGTTTATATTCACCATAATTTTGTGCAATGCGGAGAACAGCATTCACGATGTAAGATCATTTTGCCATCCGTTGTTTTGTCACAGCAGTGTTGTGAAGTATAGTTCATTTCTCTTACAGTGGTGAACCCGTAATGAGATTTGACTACGAAATTTTGAAATCGCCCCCGTAACCTTATTGGCTAGATTCGCCCTTGGCCGAAAGATATTCTATCACAGCAAAGAAGCAGACATTTTATGGTGTTTACAGAGTGTATATTTCACCCACTGAGCAGGTAACTTCAGTTTTAAGTAAAATGTAATCCATCACATGAGCAAGCACGGTTGAAAGTCTCAGTAACTTCAATCCACTAAAAGTGAGAATGCTATTTGAGGAAAATGTCAACCTTTCGCACTGCGGCAGATCCACACAACAACGCTGCCAGTGCCGAACCTGAGACTCGCATGAAGGCAGAAAATGTCAGTGATTTGCACGTACAACGCAATGTCGAAATTAAAAGGCGGTTACATGCCACACGATCGAAAGTAGTACATGCACAACCGTTGAAGCATTGTCCGTAGCATAAGCGCAATTACCTTTCGCGGACTGGATTCCGCATCATATGCAGGGTTAAAAGCCATCAACAGAACCTCTGAGATGTGTTCACGGAACCTCTGAAGCAGAGCTTCATCCACAGAAGCTTTTGCAATACAATAGGGTAAGCCATGTACATACTTGGTATGCGTAAGGTACTGATAGTAATATGAAAGGTTTGTGCCGGGAAACTCATGATGAAATGGCTGTATGATGTATTTTTTGTAATTGAACTGATCCAGAAGAAGAAATAAAAACTGCTTTTGCTGCAAAACAAAAATAAAATTGAACTCAGATAAACTGCTGTAAGACTGCCGATATAATCGCCATTGTCACGGCAAGAAAAGAGAAAAAACATGAAATGTCTATGAAATCAGCATTCAATAGTGCACATTTGCCACCAATGCACGGCACTGTGAACGTAAAAAGTGCCATCGCGAAACTAACTTTTTCCGTTTTTTCCCTATCTTAGGAAAATCACAAATTTACCTCAAAACCAACGTGGGTATTTCATGACATTCAACCATTAACTTTTGATCTAAGAAGACCCAGCTTGAAGTTGAATTGCTGATTCATAAAAATATTATTTCGAACATGAAATATAGTTGTCATCAAGTATTATTTTAATTCGGTACAGATGCAAAACATAGATAAAATAGTTTTTCTTTGCAATGCTGAAGCAATTTTTTGCATCTGTGTAGACTCCTCAGCCCTACGATGGAGTAGCATAGCACCGCATGCCCATGCAATGTGAATTAATACCAAACAAAAATGTATTATCCTTTCACTACGCACGGTCAGCACGGTTAATAACAAATGTCGCTTCTCACTGTAAACTAGAGTCCTGCACGGGTTGAATTTTTTTGTCCGCACCCACCCCACACCCGCAAAATTTAAACCCGCCCCGCACGAGTTTGAGAAATCTTGCCCGTTCCCTCCCCACACACTTTTAACCCGCACCCGCCCCGTAGACAGCCCCAACCCGCGCCCGATCCGAAGTTTTTCGGTCTTGAACCCGCACCTGTCCGAAAACTACTGGAAGCTCATAATTACGGCAAGTTTTTCTTGCAATAAAATCGTCAGAAACATGCATTTATTTTTAACAAAAGTTGCATTTATGCACAAGCATTTTAAACGACAGCGATTTACTCAAGCGATTTATTTACATATAATGCTAAATATTTCCAAACATTATCTGCCGAGAAATGGCGATCTTTTGCCAACAGTTTGCGTAGCATGCTGAAACTTCACTCCACACTGCATGAGGTTGCTTGGCAATTTAACAGTTCTGGACTGATGTTTGGCCGGGTCATTTCTACTACTTTTAAAAACTTGCCCTACTCATAACGCCTGAAGACAAGTCTAACAAGCAGCAAAACCAAGCCGCTCATTCTTTTCATTGGCAACCAAGACTTTTTCCGTAGATCTGATCTTTCGCAGTCAACAGATTTCAGGTGAAATAAAATCCGTTTCAGTCCAGTAGTAACTAGCTGTGCATTAAGCGTTGCCTTATCCATTTCGAAGGGGTGCTAGACTGAATATTCCTCACCAACTACGACGGTAGCATTGAGAAATGGTCACTTGCCCACCACATGGCAAGAGCTTGAACTAATGTTTCGCAACAATGGGTTGTTACATCATAATGTAATAACTGGTGCAGGCCTACTGTCCTAAGCGCAATGCTGGGAAACAACTTTAGTACATCCACGTGCTGTGCGATTTTTGAGCTGATTAAGCTCATGTGCTTTGGCTCAACACTCAGTAACCCGCACAAAGAATTTCTCAACCCGTGCCCGGCCCGCACCAAGCACAACCCACTCCCGCCGCGCCCAGCAGCAAGTTCAACCCGCACCCGCCGCGCACGCATAGCAGTGCGGGTTTCCGCTCCCGCCCCGCAATGCCGGTACCCGCAACCCGCGCGGGTTAACCCGCTCCGCGCAGGACTCTACTGCAGTAAACACACACTGAACTATTGAACCCGGCAACATTTCAACCATGGTTGAATAATGCAGAAAAGGTGCGCATGATTCATTACGTAAAGCGCGTATCTCACTAATCGCGTAACTTGCCCTAACAACCTGTTTACAACAATAAAAATTTATTAATCTACGCTAAAATTTAATCCTCTACCAAACTCCTTTGGGACAGTCACATACATGCATCGAAACATCACGTGAACTTGGCACAATACTTGCTCAAGCATAAAGATTTTAGTGATTGAAAATTAAAACTTTCTTGTTATATACATTTGCCGAAAAAGTTTTTATAAACTGTTTTCATTTGATATTATAGAACGTATTGTCAGTGATAGTTGTGCTATAGCTGAGAGACATGCATTAACCTATTTTTAAAGAGCTCATTATTCTGGCTTCCTCAACGCCTACCATTTCCATATATTAGACAGGCAAGTTTTTCTATGATATTTTTGAAACATGACCATCAAAATTTCATCGATACATTTTTCTCAAAGTGAACTATTTCAAAGTAATCTATTTCAAATATTACGTTTTTCATGAGCACCAATCTAAAAAAAAATATTTAAAGCAATTGTGATGTTTCAGCAAGAACCTCCCCAAGCATTTACTTCAAGAACTACTCCTCAATTTTGCCAGGCACCAAGATTGTGGTTGACTAAGTAAAGTAAAAACCACAAAGATCATGACTATCCAAGCTTTACTCTTAGTCACATGCTTTGGTCTTATACAAAATTACATTGAACCAGTAACAACATGTGTAAATTGCACATAATAAAATTCTGATATACCTTTAGTCCTAGTGAATAAACTACATTTTTAGAGAACTGAATATAAGTGATATGCCTAGACAAGTGGTTTTCAACCTGGGAGTCTTGAACAGTTTTTGGAGGGGGCGCGAGTAGATATTTTTTGTATGCAACTGCATTACATATTTGCTTTATTTGACTTTTAGATGGTGGTGGTTAGGTTGAAGTGGGTTGTGGTACAAAAAAGGTTGAAAACCACTGGCCTAGACTAACTATAAAACTTCCCATTCTTGAATGATCAAGCAAAAAAGAAAAAATTTTGACCACAGTGGATATACTTTGTAATGTTCTATGTTCCTTGATGAAAATACTACTGAACTTAAACAAAATAGAGATAACAAGAAATGCACTCACAGTTTTGGCTTTAAAAATATAATTGCGCTTGTTTTTCTTGATTATTGAAAATTCTTCATCTAATGGAAGTTGCTCAAAGACTTTTGTCCAATGGTTGTAATGCTCATCATACCAAAGACTATGTGTCCAAGTAGCTCTTTGATCAGGACCAACTGGATATTCTGCCATGACAACATATGATTTCATCAATTACAATGAAAAGTTTATTGTATTAAGACTGTACAATTGATCATCAATAATTTGTCAAACTTCATACAAGGAAGTCTTCCTATAAGTGAAAAAGCAGTAACAGGGTTAGCAAATTACAGTATATGTGTCAATTAAGGATGGATCGACTTCTTTGCTGCCCATATATAAAAGATATATCCTTACGTTTGTGCCCTGTTTGATACCACACATTTACATTTACATACTTAGCTTTCTGTGCTGCATCCAAGTTCTGTGAGTTATACACAGGTTTAGACAGCATTCAATCATTTGTTTTCAGCATGGCTAGCAGGCCAAACACTATATTTGGAAAAACCAATTAGTGTATTTTTTTCCAACTTGATTTATTTAAATTGTCGGCAACATGCAGTGTCAAAAAATAAGCTACATAATTTTTTTATATCAAAAATGTATGTTGTAAATCAATTCACTGGGCAACAAATTTTTGGTCTTGTTTTTTTTATTTTGATTTTTTGGTGTTTCTTGATGTTTTTTGGTGCGCTGAGTCCGAAATGACGTTAGTTTTTTCGTAGTGTCAGCCGTTTTTCTGTAATTTGAAAATTGTTGAACTTTGGAAATGACATAATTTTCCTAGGATGCAATATGCTTTAGATAAACTTCAGCAAGTTTTTATGAAAACGCAATTTGGCATGTCAGTTTGTTTAATCAAAATCCTAACAGACACCAAAGAATCACTTGGTACTGTTATCTAATCCTCCCTTGCCCCTACTGGTGTGTGAACCAGCTGGTGGCGAGATCTGGGAGGTAGATTTCGAACGTGTTATGACCATGATACTCAATACTTCTTACTTAACTTTCTTGGTTTTACTCTATTCTTCAACTAGTCGCTACCCCCACCCTGCTATCCACTCTACCCCTTGTGAGGTCCATCCCGTCGCGGGTGGGACCTTTTTAAATATTTTATTTTTATCTACAGGTACACATAAAATAAGCCTACAACACATGTTTAATACAGTAGTATAAGTCAATACAGTAAGCTACAAAACCACTAGGCCTAA
>Ga0210059_1008544_pt1 | contig 16131 bp, 8 predicted proteins | sample Ectturendosymbi2_FD_188042 | JGI IMG/M metagenome (GOLD analysis project Ga0210059, IMG submission 188042) | Ecteinascidia turbinata endosymbiont from Florida, USA - Sample 2 (SPAdes) (version 2) | ecosystem: Host-associated > Tunicates > Ascidians > Unclassified | place: Key West, Florida...
TTATGTTTAAACAAACGTTCGTGCGGCGTTTCATTAGTAGTGGTGCAAAGCAACGAGCGGATTGAATGCAGCACATCGGGCAACACTAACTCCCACTGCGAAATATGGAGCTTACGAGATTTAACAACAAGTTTTACCGACGACCAGATAATCCCGTTGTATCGCTCACATTGACCATTGCCTCTAGGATTATAGATAGAAGTGTTGCTGCAGCCGATGCCACACTGGTGCAAGTACGAAATGAGGTCATGTGCCACGAAGGCCGGGCCCCGATCAGAGTGTGCATAGGCAGGCATTCCGAATAACGTAAACAATTTATTCAAACAAGAAATCACGGTCTCAGCATCAGTACTGCGGCAAGGAAAAGCAAACGGAAAGCGTGAATACTCATCCACAACAGTCAACGTATAATGGTTTCTGGTCGAAGACGGCAATGGGCCTTTAAAGTCTAAGCTCAACCGCTCGACAGGTTGATTTTTGCCTTCATTTAGGGTAAGATTGCACTCTTTCGCAGCATTCAGAAAAACCTTTAGATTTGCATCATGCTCTTCCTTTGTTCTACCGCACACCGTGATGTCGTCAAGATACGCGAATGTGCCTTTACAACCATGAGCAGTAATGATGTCATTGATGACACGTTGAAAACAAGGAACGGCGTTTTTCAGGCCAAACGGAATCCGCTTAAACTGGTACAATTGGCCATTAGCTTCGAAAGCCGTATATTTTCTCTCTTCTGGCAACAAAGGCACTTGGTGGTATGCAGAACAGAGATCCAAACTAAAATACCATTTGTACTGAGTCACGTTATTGATAACGCTTTGCATGTTAGGTAGTGGGTAAGCATCAAGGCATGTGAATATGTTGACAGTCTGACTATAATCCACACACATACGCTTCCTGTGCTTTTCATTTTTAACGATCACGAGTTGGGCACGCCATGGAGAGCTGCTCGGTTCGATTATGTCGTTACTCAGAAATTGGCAAACTTGAGTTCGGATAAATGCTTGATCCGCTCTAGAACAATGGCGCGACTTAGCAGCGATCGGTTGACACTCAGGAGTCAAGTGTTCGAACAATCTAACTGGATTAGCCTTCAAAGGCTCGAAAACCCCTAAGTGTAAGGGACATTCAGGTCCGCCGAAGTTAAAGTTTACACTTCTGTGTTGCTTCAGAAACTCGCAGCCAAGGATCACATCCCACAGCAGCCCATCCATGATAGAAAATGTGACGTTTTCATAACTGCGGTCAAATAGTTCAACTAGCGTGGAACAGGAACCTTGCGTCTCCACGCTCGCTCCTTGAACCGCTAATTCAATTTCATCACCACTGGTTGTTCGAATGGGTACGTTCGCTTGTTTAGAGAATTTGCCTGAAGTAAGCTGAAGCCTGAAGTAAGCTGATTAATATATCAAGCTTGTCTGCGTCAGTGACGCCCTCGATTCGTTGAATGTAACTTTGGAAACATCGTTTCCAATGCCGCCAGTTCCGAGGTCCGTCAGGTGCATTGGCGTCAGCATCCAACAACGGAGGTCTCATATGCTTTTCCATTATATATATTTTGCCATAAAAGCATGGACAAAGTCTTTTCTGAATAAACTGTAGTAACTCTATACTACACGACCTCAACAAGGCTTTATTCAGAAAAGAGAACAGCAGTGAACAGAGCCACGGTCAAAACAGAATGACAATGACGAACACGAAAGTAAGGACGCAAACCAAGGAATGCACAGCAAGCAAACAACTCGCGCAACTGTTACGCTTTAGGGAATTGATTACCACAGTTTGGTGTTTAGGTAAGTGTGTGGGGTTAGGGTTAGAAAAAGAAAAATAACTGAGGTCTAATACTGTCCAATATTTTTCAGTTGTTATACTTATTCCCGGACTGTGGCTTGTTGAGGCTATCTGACATCTAACCAAAAAGTAATAATTTTCACAACACACATCAAAAAAGTACTCATCAAACTTTATTCCTTTATTCTCAGTAACATAATAATTGACAAACAATAATAGGTCAGAAATTTCGCTTGATACTGGCTGCTAAATGATTTGGTCCAGTGAAAATGAAGATGGATAATCGTGGGACACGTACAAAAAAGTGTCAGAAGCCCTGGTCTACACACAAGTGAGGAAAATTATGTAGCCTACACCGAAGATCATCACGGTGCAGAAGTGCCTGACTGGACTTCCAAACAGAACGGATTGATCTTTTTCAAAACGAAATTCGATCCAACAATTTTTCAAAATTCAGTCCAAGTCCGAAAACTGACAGTTTTCAAATCCACATCCTGCTTAAATCCAAAATCCTTTTACCATTTTGCTTGGCCTATACCCAGTGGCATAGGAGCACAGTCTGCCGCCCCTGGCCCTAGCAGAAAATGTCGCCCCCTGGTGCGGGCAGTGGTGTGATATTTATGACGTCATCGTGTTCAGTCAACCATGATATGATCTTTAGTTTCTTTTGCAAGAACTTTCGCCAAATTGAGCGTAAATGATCGACTGCTTAGCCTACCGGAACACCACGCCACGGGGCCCAAGGCACAGCTGCAGCTTATAGTAGCTACAACATGATGATATCACCATATCAGCAGAGTATTCGAACAACTAACTATTACAAACAGAAACCTTAAGTTGGACTGTTTCCAAACTAAAAAGTAAGATTATGAGGCTAACAACAAATTGAGAAACATGAACATAAAAAACAAAGATTTTGTCGCCTACTCAACAATTAGTATTTCTAACAAACACAAGATTTGTAGTGGGCGGGAGTTGGTATGGCCGAAGTCAGCATTGTTCGGCGCCTAAGACGGTTAACAGCCGAACAAAACGTTTTAAAACGAATGGCAGGCAACCGAAACGCAAACTAAAAAATAAATTAACGAAGGTGAGATGCAACTAGCAAGTGTGACTAGGAAGAAAATTACCAACGATAATTAATCTACCTTGAGACAACTGACCGGTACACTTGACCACAACAACTGTAGTCATAATCGTTTTGTGAAAAGAAATTCTTTTCGCGCTTATGTCAATGGACAACAAACGCAGTGGGCTACGCCAATCTTAAGCCAAACAAATTCTACAGCATAAAGACAGCTTGCATATTCAACAATAACATTACCACAAATTCCCTCTGCCGGGCAAAGGCCGGACAGTCACATCAGCACACACACAGCAGGTGCATGCACCGAGAATATGAAAAATATTGCATGAGGAACACACCGCTCTACCGGCTAAAGTTTCAGCCAGCCAGTGCTGCATTTTTTCAGCGCAACGCATAACCGTCGCCTCAATCCTGACGCTAACACATTTTCTCAGCAAAACCTGCGTACATTAACTCCCTAAGATAAACAGCCTTTCAGTTACCTATCAAGGTGACTCCACCAGATGAGTGAAAGTATTAAGCAAGCAAGCAACTTCCCTTTCCTATTAATAAAGCGCACAACAATAGCTCAATTACTGCAGAGCTTTCTGATTAACTGCGGCAAATAGTTGCTTTACTGTTTGAAAGCCCGGCTGCAACTGTAGTGGCTGAACTCATTGTTTCCAAGTCTTCTTACAACGAATATACCAAACCTAGTCTAAAAATATAGTAAATATATACCAAATTTGTCTGTAACAACAACTTAAAAAATGTTCCTGCTTTTTCCATGCTTTTTCATGATTTCCCTTAGATGATTAATAGTTGTTGCATCATAGAGAAGCTGCAAGCTCAATTTCTACTTTCCTAAATTTAGCGGTGACAGATTTATTAACCACTAGGAAATTCAACCTTCAAACACCTGCAACTGCATTTTTATTTCTTTTGTAGTCCACCGCATTACTATAATGTATAATAGCTGCTTTGTAGTTTGCAATTTTTCTTTCTGCAGATTTTGCACAAGGGATACACAGCACCAGAAGAATCCTGCTTTGCAAAACATGCAAACTCTATCAGTCACTCTTCTCTAAATCTTATGCCACTCTCATGTGCAGCTTTCCAACCATTGGATGCATGGCTGACTAAAAACACATACCTAGAGCTAAGCTCAGTTTTTTTACAACTTCTCAGCTCTCCTCCAGTCTCGCTTTCCGCTTTCACAAAGTGCACGCTTTCTCCCATGTTAAACAAAATCGCTAAATTTTTTATATGTAGCTTTAAAACCGCTTATGATTTCATGATTTCTCTGTTTACGCTTTGCAATATAACAAATAATTTGATCTCAAATGCATCTTGCGACAAAAATATACCAAATTTATACGAAATTTTTCATACATACCAAAAATTTGTATACCTTTGAAAATATATCAAAGTTTTCATATTTGGTATGTATGTATACCAGTTGGCAACACTGGCTGGGCCTTGACCAACGAACGATGCTGGAGCTTACTAGAGTAGACGCTTTTCGAGTAGATTCCCGAAATAGCGGCCATTGTTACGCAATAAAATTGAGAGATACAGGTAGCGACAAAGCGGTAATGAGCATAAGATGGCTGGAACCATGGCGCTACGAATATCGGCTGTGAGACGGCGACCTGGCAGGGGTCGCCCTGGCAGGGGCGCAACGAGGTTAGATGGCGCGGCGCCCGGAGCAAGGAGCGAGTTTGGCGCCCCCATGTTCGAACCTGAGGCCTTTCGGAAGGAAATTTACTGTGTTGAAGAAAGTACTTGTAAAATTGTTGGCACTTTTTGGCGTCCCCAGCAGACATTTGGCACCTCCATAATGATCCGGCGCCCGGGGAATTTTCCTCCTGTTGCTATCCCTTCGTTACGCCCCTGATTGGTAGTAACTGCTCTTCTCACTGTTTTGTGCTAATTTTGGAAGATTTGTGTGCGTTAAGCTAGGAGTGTTAGGACAGATATTAGGTCAGGTGGCTTTTGACTTGATCGCTTAGTTCCACGTTAATTCGGAAAAAAGTTAGCATCAGCGACAAACTTTTAGCAGTTGGGACTAGGAAGTATATGCTGCTGTTGCCAATAAACCTACGTATGAGTTGAATGCTTGAAATAATATGGCACTGGATTCAACACTTCCCTGCATATGTGTAGCTACGATTTTTGTTTTGAAGTAGATGCCAAAATGACAGTTTTTGTAGTTTGGCTCGACTTCATAACTTTAAGCAAACTTATAATTGTCTTCAAGATGACTTTTGCATTGTTTTTAGCAACTGCAAGCAGGGCTACCTAATGTGGAAGTAATGTCATTCATAGCAAATATCTTTCAATCTTTTGTTTATGAATTGTCACTTCAGCAATGAAACTGCTTTACATGTAACCAGTGGCATAGCCAGCCTAAAAATTTTTCGAGTGGCAAAGTTATTGACTTTAGGCAACAGTATATTTGTTGGGCGCCGCTGCTCAAAGCACAAATTGACTAGATACGTTAAAAAAAGTTGGGGGATCCATGTTCCCCCCTGGCTGCGCCTTTGCATGTAACTGCACAGGCTTTGTCTGACGATGTGACGTCATTTACCTGTTACTCGATTCCTGTTCGTGGGACTTGAGTTGTTAATGCAAGAAAAACCGTTCTACTTCTAACCAGCTCGGCAATACGTTTCAAACATTGGTTTTCCTGATTTTGCTACGGATAGCTAAAAACAATATCAAACAACAGCGCGTAGCTCGCTTTAGGGTATATCTTTCAAATACATTTTGTAGATATAGTAGATTGTTTGGGTCACCAACAGTGTGCGTATTTACTGTGCAGTTTGTGAATATGGTGTCACATTGCTGACCCGCTTAACAGTGTTGTGAATTAATGATCCAAGGCGCTTTTAAACTGTGGTGATTTCCTGAAAGATCGAGTAGTTCAACCAACAAAAAAGCCACTTTTTGGCTTAGAAAACGTAACCACTTGTGTGAGACCCAACGATTGCCGTAGAGAACCTGGGGCATTTGAACAAATGAAGACTTTTTTGGAGTCTTTCTATACGACAGACCCCCAGTGACAGATTTACGCATAGGTCAAATAGGCCACGGCATAGGGCCCTGCGCAACTCCTTCCTATGAGGACTCATTAGAATTTTCGCAACTGCGCAGAGGCAAAACTTTAAAATTTACTTTGAAACGAACGAAAATGCAAACGTCTAGACCAGCTATGTCCAACCGAAATTGCTAATTGGACAAAGAAATATGTCACTATCTTCATCAGGGCCGCACATTGAATGACATTTGAGGACCGAACATTGAATGATTACTTTGATCTTAGCAAACAAAATTTAGTTTAGGCTAATGTACAGAAAGCGTTCGAATCCTAATTGCAATGGTAACGACTGTTTGGCATCTTAACCACTCCGTAAAGTGTGATTTCATAAGCAAGTTTCGTGCTAATGCAAGAAAGGTAGAATCAAAAATGTAGTAAAAATTTTTGCACCAAGGTGTGAGTAGAAATATGGAAATCACGCAGTATGGACGTGATAAAGTGGCACTGAAGAACACCCGCGTCAAAAATGTCAGTTGAAGGTTATCAAAATAAGGACATGTTGTCAGTATATAGGCTACTTATATCACAGCGAAAACCTAAACTTGGCCGCACATAACCTGTAAGAAACCAAAGGCTTGCTGCTGAGGAACATGGCTGTGCGCGAGAGAGTTTCAGGCTGTCTATATGAAAGTGGTTACAAGAATGAAAAAGAAAGGAAATAAGACATGCACTGAATTTGCAAAAAACACAATGAATTTTTTGCTTGTGATAAGCTCGATTCTCCGTCTGTAGTAGAGAATAGCGCTTTGGCAATGGCTTGATGTAAGTCACGATGAGAGTTATCTGTTCCAGCAAGATTTTAATGCTAAGGAAAAATGTGAGGGAAAGCAGAAGACCACAAATGTTAATAGCAGTGGTGTATGAGACGGGGGTGCAAGCGCACCCACAAAAGTTTTGATTTGGTAAAAGTCCGGAAAAATTCCCGAAAATCGGAGGAAATCTGTGAAAACCTTCGCAAAATCCCTGAAAATCTGGGCAAACGTCTTTAAAATACGAGCAGAAATGGCGTCCCAAATCTGTTGATATGAAAAAAATGTCGCCCAACGTGTTTTGATTTGAGGAAATGGCGCCCAATATGGTCTTCATGAGAAAATATTCGCACAAAAAATTGCCCAAAAATTTTCGGGCAAGTTTGGGAAAATTCGGGCAAAAATCCTTCGCACTCCCAAAAATTTGCCTGCTGCTACACCTGTGGTTAATAGTATGAAGCTTGGAGCTGGTAAAGGTTGTCCGTACGACGCTAGTCTGGAGGGAATAACTGGAAAGGGCGATGCCGATGAACGAAATTCATTTGGTGTTGGGGAGCTGGGTTCATTTTCTGAGGATCCAGCCGAGTGGAAATACGTTGGTACAGACTTACGCAAGCATTTTGCAGAAAACATGCAGCTTGAACAAGATCTAGGCTCACTGAATGTTAGAACCTCGGCCAGGACTTAAGATGATGACAGGAGAAGATACTTCAATAAATCAAATGTTTTTAGAACACTTATCCATGGAGAATGGGTGATGCAAAAGAGGCTTATATATTCTGAGTCGACCGGTTATCTTTTGCTATGTTTGTAAGCTTTTTCCTCTTGTCATGCATCATTAACGATCGGATTCAACAACTGGAAAATATCCATCGTCTGTCGGAGCACGAAGGCAGCACCACGCACAAAAAAGCATCTCCATTTTGTGCGTGTTCGGTCGACGAACTGAGCGACCTGATAAAAGTTTGGCTGCCCAGATAGAAAATGAACAAAATTCCTGGTGAAACTTATTGCGCTGAGTTCAAGAGTCGTCAAGAGGTGCATATTAACGCTTTTAACATCACACCTGCGTGCGGCCCCAAACATAAGGTGGTCTAGGGTCCCGCACTCTGTAGATCCGCCACTGTAGGCTGCTGTTTGCATTGGCCGTGATAAAATTGGCATTGGTGTGTTCACCATTCTTATCATCAGCTTGCGTGGGACATACAGTAGAAGTTTGTCACAATGCATGAAAGAACACGATACATTTGGTGCACTAGGCAATTTGTGTGATAACGAGCTGGTAGCAAACTTTTAATGGGGTCCCGAACTGCTTTGCTGTTGACACCAATTTCGATTAAAAAATTTGTGGCCTGGAATTCACTTCGTTGACAGCAAATTTTTTAACAACTATTTGTAAACTGAACGTCTGATACACTGAACAACTACACATCGGTAACTGCGTGATTTTTTCACTTCATTAGCATGTTGTTCTGCAGTGCGAACAGTATAAAAAACCGGGAATGGCATCTGGACTGATCGACCATCCTGATTGCGAATCGAATGAGTGAAAAACTTTTTTCTGTATTTCAACTTCAATTGGGCAATGTTTGCCTTTGGTCATAAAATAACTTTCTAAAGCAGGGGTCTCAAACTCAATCGAAGGGCCAATTGAGGGCTTATGATGTAACCCATGGGCCACATTATGACGTTGACGCAACAGTGGCGTTACCTGAACCTTACTTGAAACGGCTTTTACATTTCATTTCTTGCCAAAGGTATCATGAGTTACAGGCAAATAATTTCTAGCTGTCTCTAAATTCGTTGAAAAGGAACTTTGTTCACTCGCTAGCCGAGCACTTTTAAGCACCGATGAATAACCTAATTAACGTAAACCATTATTACATTGCCTATCACCTTCATTTAGTCTCATAGAAAATTACAATGTCAAACATTTGAATCTGAGAAAGAATTACTTCGACAAGACAGAGAGTGTGAAACAAAAACAGTCAAAAAAATGCTGCCACCTTTCAACAGCCAGGTCACAGAATTCAGCTCAGTGGGTTTAGCACATGCCATTGAAGCTGGCAAGCTGGTGCTGTCCTCGACTTGCCAGTGCAACAATCACTACGAAGTAGCCGCGTGGCCTACGGTGCAAGCAAAGATGGGCACCGCAAATTACCCGTGACACTTAAAGCGATTGCAATAAAACAGAACCTGAAAAATAACAAGGCCGCCTTCATCGATTGGTGATTGATTGGTCCGTTGATTGTTCGCCTCATCGCCTTGCCTTGCACGGTTGCCAGATTGGCTCTTTTGGAGCCAAAAACCAGAAATTTGGCTCTTCTGAGAAGCACTTGGCTCCAAAAGTTTTATTTGGCTACTTTTTTACTCTTTTGCAACTTCTTCGTTGTACAAATTTCTCTTGAAGAAGAGTTGCGAGTGGCGCGCGTAGCTTGTCGCCGCCACCACAAAACGAGAAGTGGGCCAGCATACAGTTGTGCAATGCGCTAATGAGCACTCAAGTGTACCTATAGACTAGAGGGATAGAGAAGATGAACAGTCTTGCGAGCGTGTCTAACTTTCTTGCTTTTTCACCGCTGATGTTGATCTGGCCGTTGATTTTTCTTGAATTATGACCTACAGTATTTGTAGAAAGCGCTGGAAAAAAATGGATATTAGGCAGTTTATGAAAGGAAGAGAATTTATGATAGTCGAAGTGTAGAAAACAGTTGAGACAAAAGATTTCAGAAGTGAGTTCTGTTCAACCAGCACAGATTAATGAGAGAACCGCAAACGTAGTTGTTAATAATCATAGGCGTACGGGAAGGCAATTTACTGGGGGGGCGGATAAAATTTGCCCTGAAAGTAACAATTTGCCCTAAAAACAACTTCTTAATTTAATCCGAATGGGACCTGAAACCTTATGTAGATCTGTTCTATACAGTTGAATTCGTTTATAACGGCTTCGTATGTAACGTCAATTCGCCCATAACGTTACATTTTGTTAGGTCGCGATGGCATCGTTCATATGCATTTCAATTCGCTTAAAATGTCAATTCGGCAATAACGTTCTTTATGCAATCCCCTAGAGGTGCCGTTATAGGCAAATTCTGTAGTTACCTTGCTTGTTAACTCAAGGGGTTGAAGTTCCTTGCGTATTGTGTTCTCCCAGACAAGAAATTTTACGGCAATTGCTTTTACTGATGCAAATATGTACGCGACTCCGATGACGCAACGCAATGTTTTAAAAGCGACGGTTAGGGATCGTATGGTCTGACTCCCTGAACTTGCCCGTGTTATCGCTGCTGTACCCTAGCAAGGCACTGAAAGACGCGCACTCAAAGGAGACAAGCAACGTGCACGTTCGTGCTACCCGCTTCTAAAACTCCTGTTAATCGAAAAACTCTATCATCTTAACACCGTGCATCTGTACCCAGCGCAAATTCGGAAACGAACAAAGAAAGAGTTACCGAATTCTTATATCAAGCTGTTGAACTACCGACATCCGATTGTTCGATTTTTACAGTAAACGAGGGCTTGGTCGAGATCAAAGTCACTATAACCAATCTGCTTTGGTCCACATTACAAACTACACTAGCCTAAATTACACGGATCGCCCCCAACTGAATATAGCCTACACTGTATTGAAATTTTTTTCATCGTTCACGATTTTTGAGGAACTTGCGCTTGCCCTGAAATTTTTCACTGTACTGAATATGCTTTTTACATTCACGATTTTTCACAACTTGCGCATGCCCTGAAAACAGATTTTCCCTTGAAATTTTTCACTGTATTGAGTATAATTTTTACCTTAAGAATTTTGGAGCAACTTTGTGCTTGCCCTGAAAAACAGAGGGTGCCTGAATTCACATTATTGAATATATATTTTTTATTGTTCAGGATTTTTGAGCAACTTGCGCTTGCCCTGGAAAATAGAGTTGGCCTGGAATTTTTCACTGTATTGAAATATTTTTTTATCATTCAGAATTTTTGAGTAACTTGCACTTGCCCTGAATTCACTGTGCTGAGCATATATTTTTATTATTCAGGAATTTTGAGCAACTTGCGCTTGCCCTGAAAAACAGAGTTGCCCTTGATTCAGTGTTCTGAATATATATTTGTTATTATTCAGGATTTTTGAGCAACTTGCGCTTGCCCTGAGAAACAGAGTTGCCCTGGAATTTAGCGTTGTATTGAATATACTCTTTACATTCAGGAGCTTTGAGCAACTTGCGCTTGCCCTGAAAAACAGAGGGTGGCCTGGATTCACTGTGCTGAATATGTATTTTTTATTATTCATGATTTTTTAGCAACTTGCCCTTGCCCTGATAAACAGAGTTGCCTTGGAATTTTTCACCGTAGTGAAATATATTTTATCATTCAGGATTTTTGAGTAACTTTTTTCAAGCTCGTTTCAAGCAGACCCAGTTGTATGGAGTTCACAATATTTATGTGCCAATTCAGCAAAAGCTGTAACGGATGACAGAAAGTGCACCCTTGTGGCAAACTCGTATACACCCCCCATTTGAATAAGATTTCGAAGAGGCGAATTGAGCGTGTACTTGTAAGGGGCATTTTCTTTGGAGTGTAATAATAGAAACGGCTAAGCTTTTTGTGAACGTCCATTTGCATTGCTAGGCCAGCAAGCTGAAAAGGATAGGCATAATGGTCGTAGTAGCCCCATCTGGAAAAATTTCTGCGGACGCCCATGCCACTAGGTCTGCGCATTCTTTTGGCTGTCGACCCCTTGGTAAAATCCCAGACATCTCATTGAACCCCGAACGAGTTGAACTACTTAGATCCCAATACCTCACAAATACCGGAACATCTGCATTAACACCAGCTACTGATATTATGTCTATCTAACTGTAATATAAAGGCGATGAGCAAGACGTTATTATTAATGCAAGCACAAAAGGCAAACTTTTTATTGAAATTTGAGACACTATCAGTGAGAAGGGTGTTTCCCGTAAGAAACAGCAAGTTCATTTTTATCTGACTTTTACCCTGATCGTAGCATACCAAATTTAGTTTGAACTTAACGTACTGAAAACGTTCGAATCATAACTGCAGTGGTAATAGACGTGATCAAGTGGTACTAAGGACAACCTGCATCAAAACGTCAAATTAAACATTATCAAGGGACAGGTTGTGAATATGTAGGATACTTTTACAGTGAAAACCTACACCAGCTTCAAACAATACGAAATTGGTAATGCAAATAAAAACGGCTCCACAGCTTCATAAAGTTTCAGGTATTTAGCAGCGGTATTTACATTGCACTGTCACGCAGGTTTCTGCGGTTGAATAGTGATTGAGCTTCGAGATCCACACACATATCAATGAGTTCACCTTGCGAATTAATGTCTGCATTTTGCACATTAAAATGAAATTGCGTAACAATCCAGTCCGGCACACGGATCCTTTGTAGCTCCTCAAAGCGTACCTCTAAACTTAAGTCTTCACTTAAATTTTAAGGTGCCTTACATATACCTCCAAATGACTGTCAACAATACTTACATCTTTTTCTAATTGCAGCAAGTTGGAGAAATATTTAAAATCTTTGCGTTGCAATGCAAATTTAAATAGCCCCAATTCAGTGTGAACCCCCATTAGGATTGTTCCCGCTTGAATAATAGCCATTCGTTCATGCCGTATTTGTGTCAAGTCTGGTTTGCCAAATTTATGATCAAATCATATTTGATAGAATGAGGTTTCATGAAACAGGGTGGAACACGCTGGCACCACGGGACCAACAAATGGTACGCCATCAGAAAAAGTTTGGGAACAATCGTTGTATGTTTTTTTTGTTTAGTTTGAAAAGATTTTGAGATTTGCTGTTTTTCTCATGTTTTGCTTGTACTGGTTTATCTGGTCTACCGTAGTCCAGTGTAGAAGTGTGGTTGTCGGGTATATTTTTTAATTTTCAAACAATAGTGATGAAAAAAGTGTACTTGTACAAATTTTCTGGTTACACTAGTGTTAAATTCCCAGCAGCAACCGGGGAAAAAAGGACATTATCACACATGCACGCAGTGCAGGCCTACAGATTTACTATGAACTTCATTATGTAGGCATACCATATTTTTGAGATTGAAAACCGGGACGCTTCAAAACAACGAGCCTTATAATATAAATGTGGTTCATATCTTACTTGGTATATGTACCTGTAACTATTTTGGATTCCTATGTTATGACACCAAGAAAAACCAAAATAATGCATTTTACTAACAAACAAACAATGCTCAAGCGGTTGCAAATTTAAACATTCGCCCAATCATTCTTCTCTATAGAGATTTTCTTGAACAAATTTTTGTTCGACTGTATTTTTAGTAAAAATCACAGCAGGAAAAGTCAGTATTAATTTTACTGTAGGTCTAAGCTGGCTGACTGAATGCCTAACCGGGACGTTTTGGTTGATTGACCGGGACAAAGCCTTTAAGCCGGGATTGTCCCGGCTAAAACGGGAAGTATGGTATGCCTATCATCATGTGTTGTGTTTGTTTTATCTGCTTTGACAAAGAAATTTCGGAGAAATGTTAAATTGCTAATAGTAATACTGTACTAAATTTTATGTACTTACTAAAGCTAATCATTGCGTAGTACTGCTGCCATTACACCATGGGCGTAGCAAAGGGGGCTTTTGGGCCATGGTCACCATATCTCCCGAATTTACCAACTATGTAAAAAGGTCTTACGGGGTTGAGTGACCATGGTGACGTCACCATCGAAACGCAAACAATGGTGTTTGGCTACTTACCTTTCAATTTGGCTCCTTTCAGAACAATGTTTGGCTACTTCAGGTAAAAAAATCTGGCAACCCTGTTGCCTTGTTTGCACATTTTGTATCGAACGTGTGTGCTAGTGTCAGACCGTGTGGAGTTACTGGCTAGGTGGCTGCTGTGCTTACTGTCTTACGTTGCAGATGCCTCTACGTAGCCGGTGTTTCTTAGTTTAATAAAGCCTAGTGAAAACCTGACTTCGCTGATGGTACTGTCGTAACGTAACAATTTCACAAGGTAGGGATCATGGTCATGTCTGATACTGTGAGATCAAGATCACGTGTGAACATTCCTTTTGAGCCTCGCTTACGACTGCATAGTGTACACAACAAAGTTTGATCACTAATGTTCGAAGGTGCCACGCTGTTACAAATGTTGATTTTTAGTCTGTTTTTTACTGTTTGCATTGCTAATGGCCGTGAAATTAAAACTAAAAGTTTCAGGTTTCGGAAGGAAATGTGTTTTATATCAAACATACTTGAAAAGACTGCGAAGGAGATTACAACGTACTTCAAATACAGCAACAAATTTTGTGATGGACAAAGCAAATGCGATTCTCATTTAACCTGACGCCTTCAGTGTAGAGCCGGAAAAAGTGTTGCGAGTAACAACACGCCAGTACAAACTGCGGCGTAACGTGTCCAAGCTACCGTACGTGATAAATGCAAAGCTGTGTTGCAGCCAAACACAGTACAGGCACGTCAACTTATCAGACCTAAGAAATCGTCCATTAGAGAACCAATAGCAAAAATATCATTTGCGTCAACTCTCGTTCCTACGATCTTTAAACGAATTTCGTCATCTTGCTGAATGACAATATCTTCATCATCAGTTTTATAACAGGGTGGGTGTGACTCAGGATCAAACTTCATATCTGATGGAATGGAATGCCTTGAAATGAAGCATGACATCGGCCCAATCTCGGTAAAAAGTCCTACTTTGTTCACTTGCGTCACCACAGCATCAACCACTTCTCCCTTGAAAGGTCTAAACACAATTGCTTTGTACTTTATAGGATATAACACGAAACCTCTTCCAGGTTGTATGACACCGTCACCTATATTGTCAATCGTTGTCACTGCGATCACAAATCCATGCTTGCCAGTGCAAGTTCCTTCCACTTCAGTGAAAAGCTTCTGCTTTACTGTTTCCAAAAGGTTTGGACCAAAATAACGCGGATGCAACAGGATTTCATGCTCCAGGGAAATATGGTAAAACATTTTACTTAAAATAACACCTAAAAAACTAGTGGAACTTTACAGTAATCTACATTCAATAAAAATCATGGAAGCTTAGCCAGTGGGCATTTCACATAACCATAAAATCACTGTTTGAATTTCTCTAAATGAATCGTGTCATAGATAGTGAAAACTCCATGGCATCGTTTATATTTATTTAGAGTAACACCAATTGTTATTATCAGTAATACATTTTGAGAAGCTAGTTCCCTTGGCAAGTTAAATCTGAAAAATGGGCCCCCACTTAGCTTATATTTTGGTATTTAGTGCTTACTTTTTTGTTTTCAGGTTGTCATTTTTTGCGATTTTTTTCCACTGATTTCGGGTTTTGCCATACCCATCATTGTTTTATTATTCAATCAGTTTACATGTACACAAAGAATGAAGGTGTTTGGTCTGGATGCAGCAGTCTTGGTTAAGAACTGTTGTTAGTAAAAACTAAAAGTTCCTTGGACAACTGATGACAATTCAGAGAACTTCAGCAAGGAGCTTCAAAACAAGTTTTCTCAAGTTTTACAATGAACTAGGTAAATAACACCATTCAAACAGCAAGCATTTACCTACTTGCAAACGAAAGATAAAGTAATAAAAACGTGGTTTATAGATGATTCACTTCACCCTGGCTAACACGTAGCCAAATATTACTGCTGTATGTACATGGAGAGGGCATGAACTGGTAGCAGAAATAGCAAGTTTTGACAATGCTGTTATCTGTTTGACAAACTCACAGCAAGACAAAAAGTACAACATTAATGTGCTGTGGTGACTACAGGTAATGCTTTCCAATTGCAAAAGTTACGTTGTGACTGCCAAGCAAATCAAAGGCTCAAAATAGTCAGATTTTTGCCTAGTTTCCACTAAAACGTTGAACGAAACCTCTTGCGGTTGGGGCCTAAGGCCAATAACCTCAGCCAAAAAGGCCTAAACCTACCCCACTTATGACATCACCCATAAAAAACAGAAACCCAAAACTTAAATTTTTTTCATTGCCAAATAGAGGACTTATTGAGTCTTTTGAGGGTTTGTACAGCTCTGTATCACAATCGACATGCAAGTTAGCGAGTTGCAAGGTGGTGTGAAAATAGCAGCTCAATGCATGATTTTAAAGTACGAGTATATCATACACCAGCTCCTCAGGTGCTAAAGTGGCAGAGAACACAATTATATTCGAAATTTATATTAAGCTTGACAAGTTGTCTGCAAATGAAAAATTTAAAGCTGTTATTACAAACAGGAAATGTGCACATTTAAGTAGCAGACAACACAAGCATATTTGAATTTCATATAATAAATACTACGGCCAAAGCAAACGATACAACTGACATCTTGCAAACGTTTCGATAACAACTGTTATCATCTTCAGTGCATAGCAATAGAACTGCAGTGATCTTGCTGCAGGTTCTTATTGGTTAATCAGGAGAAA
>Ga0210059_1008546_pt1 | contig 16129 bp, 10 predicted proteins | sample Ectturendosymbi2_FD_188042 | JGI IMG/M metagenome (GOLD analysis project Ga0210059, IMG submission 188042) | Ecteinascidia turbinata endosymbiont from Florida, USA - Sample 2 (SPAdes) (version 2) | ecosystem: Host-associated > Tunicates > Ascidians > Unclassified | place: Key West, Florida...
ATTTGTCGCCAAAACATCAGACGTCAGAAATTTATCTGAGAACGTCACATCTGATGTCATGTTAAAATATCAGAAGTGGCAACACTAGTATCAATGATCCCGAACTTTTGGTGCAGTCTCGAGGTCGCCGCAACCGAACTGCACCTTTGTTTCGTCATAAAGGGTAACGTGTGGTGGAAACGCACTTTTCTTCCGATGGCTACTATCGTCGTGTTACATCATAAACACATGAAGCTATTCAAGCCATTTACATCACATGTCATTGCGTGGTCCGTCAGAAAAGGTTTTAATCAGTCGATTCGTAGGACGAAAGAGCAGAAAACGAGATTGCAATGTTTAGCTAGCGCGATGCCGCAACCTGTAATGCCATCAGGAGCTACGAAAAGCCCAAAGCTTCTAAGAAGAACAAACGCAAGGATCTGGCAGTGTTGGCAAAAACGTCGCGACTGAATCGGTTTTTCCAGCAAAACTTTCAAGCAGCAACGTTTTAAAGCAGTGGCGTTAACCAGAGCACCTGAAAATTAAGGTGAAAATCAAGACATTAGCTTGGAAACAAGTTTGACACTCAGCCTGGTTGGCCATATTGACATGTGCTTTTTCCGGTGTTTTTGTTTGTAATCTCTGGTTTCTGCTTATTGTTCGGGTGAATGTTGTTTCTTGCTGAGTCACTCTTTAGTCTGTGAAATATTTTTTCCTAGTAGAAATACACCCTAGCATCCATATCACAAATTCCCTTCTCGGAGCTAACTGTATGTGAGTTTGAGTAAGCACAAACTGGACTACCGGAAAAAAACAAACGGGAACCTTGCTAATCAGCGAAAACATAACTTTTACAAACGATGACGTCATGAATTACGACATAGGGGCCCTCCAGTAAAAATTGCCCCGGGCCCCCCTACCCTTCAATCCGGCTCTGCACCAAGGTGTACACGGGTGTTGAGAAGTTTCCAATGTCTCGCGCCCAAGTGTGAAACGTCCACTGCTGCCTAAAAGGGAGCATTGCTCAACTTTCATACGGCCTCCCGAGGCGGTAAGCGGAAGAAGGTAAAACCTTTAACGGCTGAAGAAAGTAAACCAATTGACTGAACTCGGACTTGTACAGCAACTTAACAAAATAAATAGAATTTAGTCGTAAACACCATTTAAGCCTGAACGACTTGCTTGGTAAAAACTTCACTATTGCGGTACAGCATTCATAATTTGAACTGGCAGAACTTCGCTTTCACAGTCTGATTCTCATAAGACAGTCTGACAAAACTTCATTCACATGACTTGAACTTCATAAAATAGTCTGACAGAACTTCGTTCGGACAAGCCACTTTCTGTAGTTTAAACGGACAGGGATTAACCCGGACAATGCCAGTTTTTCTCCTTACCGTGGCCTACTGGACCAAAAGGGGGAGAGTCGTCACAGACTGACTTTCAGTCCAAATGTGGCTGTATTTATACTTGCCAGTCGTCTCGTGACTTGTTAACACCCCTTTACTTCAGGTGTTCTAATTGGCTATTGCTTGTTGGATCACCTGGTGATTGGCTGCTTTCAAAAGTTTCCAGAACCTTCAGGTGCTTGTCGCTGCTTGGGTTTTTACCTTCTGTTCCGTCATCGTTTCGTGATCGTGATCAGCCTCATGTGATTTCTGCTGCTTGTCTTGTGACTTTTGCTGACGTTTTGATGACGTTGTCACTGGGGTGACTTGAAGTTAGTGTCCTAGGATAGCCGTTTTCAGTCAGGTCAGCTGACTTAATAGGAATTTTTGATTGGCTGTAACCTCTTAGCTTTGTTCTGGCTGTCTCAGATTTGAGGTTGTTTCAGCGAGCTTGTTTTCTGTATAAAGATGAGTTGTTACAGGCAAACTTGCCTGTAACACGTGTATTTGTAGTATACTACTGTACTACAAAATGTATGTACTTGTAGTATACTATTTTTATGTGTTTTAATGTAGCTTATTACTTTGTGAATACGTTGCTGTCGCGGTCCAGTTTTTGTTACAGAATATCAAGAACACCTATAGAAGAAGCAAACAATTCTCTTACGAAGATTATCTCCAAAAACGAACTCCTCAATCTCCATGGAATTTGCATCGCGGTCATAATCAAATCAAACTACCTTTATAATGGGTGTGCGTGGATCAAGAATGGGTTATGGCAACCCGAAGAGGATTTCTTTTTTGTCGGGTTTTTCTTTTCCTCTTCGTCTGGAACCTTGCGGTCCATGACAATTAAACGTCATGGCCATTTGTGCCCGACAAGAGTAACCTCTTTGCAATTGGCCATTAATCCCGCAACCTATATATCGGACTGCGACAGCACGTCTAGCGGTCGACACAACCTTCACCAGGGAAACATCAATCTCACGTAATTTATGGGGCACCTGACTAAATAGCCTCTGTGTTTTATCGGTGCCCCGGCGTTGTTTTTCTGTTTTAGCGAGTATATCTAGCGAAATTAAATCAGTACCGCCAAATAAATCTATCTATCTATCTATCTATCTATCTATCTATCTATCTATCTATCTATCTATCTATCTATCTATCTATCTATCTATCTATCTATCTATCTATCTATCTATCTATCTATCTATCTAATGTGGAAGGCTAAGCTATATATGCTATGTATCAAATTGCCTCCTTTCCCTCTCCTTTCTTGAGACTTGACCTATTTGCAGCAAAGTAGTACTTTGCATCGTAATTTAATAATTTACTCCTTTTCCAGATTGATTGCAATTGTGGCTAACACAAATGCACACATCTATGCTAAAGAAGAACAGATCTCAGCTATTAGGATGAACGTGTTGGAAGAATAAGTTTAGAACATATATAAAAAGTTGAAAATGAAAGATGCTGAACAACACCTTCCACACGTGATGGCATGAACAGCAATGTTTTGGAGATTTTATTGTAATTAGATCACATTTTCCAACACAATAAAAATTAGCCTTATTCACATGTGTCTATGCACAATATTGATTTCTAGTTGAGGGTGTATGGCTTTGAACTCCGGTAATTGGCAATTAGGCATGCAGACACTTTTATTTCGTTACAATGGTCGGTTTTGGTATCAACATTAAGACTTTCTGTTTATACGCTATTTGGGAAAAACAAGATCAAATTTGGGCAAAAATTTTTTGCATCCCCAAAATTAGGCACTCCCGTACACTTATGCTCAGAAGATTTCGTGGAGTTTGTTGACATCCAAACCCGGACTCAGGACTTCCATAGAGAAGCGACTTCCTGAGAAGGAAATAAACGCGAACCGGTTCGCGAAAAAACCCTGCACGTTTCAGGAAGTGCGTTTCTTGTCACCCAACAGACGGTGTGCTTAGCACAATGCATGCTGAACAGAAAAGCTACGTGTTTTAAGCCCATTACATAAAGTCAAAAACAGGATGGCCTGGAAAATGTATTTACACTTTGATGCCCTCGTGGACAGAAAACAGTAAAGGAGCACCAAGACCAGGTATCGCTTTCGAGGGACGCCTTGAGATCCACTTTTCTCGAACGTCTGGTCTAGTATGTCTGATGTCTTATTCGAATGATACATGCATAGGCGTACGAGGTGTGGGGAGGGGGCTGCAAGAAAAGTGCCACCACAGAATCGGGCAAAACTGCGCGATATATTTAGGCAATTTCCTTAAGCAGAATCATCGCCCTGCAAAACTTTCCTATTGAAGATTCTATTTCAGTAGCGGAAAGGTTCGGGCAAATCGAAGACTTCCCCCAAAACCAAAAGTCTCCATACGCCTATGGATGCAGGGCTCGATCCTTCCTCCTATGTCTTGAGAGATGGAGTGCTCTGTCAAGATCCCTTTGAAAAGATTCGTTGTTGGTCTGATCCTTGGGGAAAAGTAACAAAGACGTAGCAAAAATGAGTGCATTTCGATGAAATGGAGATTGGAAATGTGAATGAGATATTTTTTCTACATTTATGAAAAATGTTGTCGAAGTCGAAAAGTTTTTGCACCTCTGATACCCGGTTATTGGTTTCGGCCTCGAAGATTCAAGCCTCGATCGCAGACCTTATGGAAAGTGACTAATCACTGGCAGAAAGTTTTGTAAAACAACATAAAAACGTTAACAGGTCTTACTTGTATGTCTCGGTATAGGGCGAATAATTCGATTAAATTGCAATATGTTATCCGCATAGCCACGAGGTTGGAAACAGTTTCGAATAAAACAGTAAATCAGTGTTTTATACAGGTTTATTGGTAATGAAAGATACTCTCATTTTGGTTTTGTTGCACGAACTTCTGAGGAAGCCTTTTAGCGCCGGCCAAAGCGTTTTGGAACTCTTTGAGTGTGTTCATCGACACGTAATGATGTGATGAAATCTTGTTTCTCTATTATACCGACGTTGTTTTTTGAATTAAGCTTTGGTGGCTTATTGTTGGTGAGTTCCCGGGACTTTCAACGAATTTCGGGCATGGGGTAAGTGACTCCACTTGCCCTCCCCTGCTCAACAAACCTAACGCGCAGCAGTGATTATTTGAGCTTTTCCATGTATGTGAAAGGGTTTGTTAACAACAAATGCAGTCTGTACGGCACTTGCATCAGCAACCACACCTGCAATCGACTTGAACAGCCTCTTAAACTCATTCTGTTAGTTAGTGTTTCACTCACAATACAGACACATCATCACACCAATCCGAAGCGAACTTAACAGTAATGAAGTTAATATTTAACATGCACGAAATCTTAACTAGAATACGCGATAATAACATTTAGGTACCCTGCTGGTGGCTTGGTATGGAATTATTGCCAACTTTTCTGCTTGTTTTAGAACTCCAGCACAGCTGTTCAACTAACTGTGTAATAAAATATACAAAGACGATTCATAATTTGCAGCTTTGCTGTGCAAACTTTTTGAAAATGCATTAAACTGGAGATTCGTCATGTTGTTAATATTCAGGGTAAAGCTAAGGTCATGCAACACAGTGAAAAGGAAGTTCATGTCAAAAATGCTCGTCATTAGAAAAATTGATGCATCGGCGCAAAATTTGAAACTGAGCTAGATTTTTTCATTTCCCATTGAATGGGGAGATTGCACTGTGGAATAAGCACCAAGGCAAACAAATCTTTGTTCTTTTTTAGACATCAATTGTGCTGCTTGTCATCTCTGTAAACTAGAACGCACTGAAGGCCATTCAGGCCGAATGTGTCTGTTTTATCTTAAAGACGTGCCGCCCCCAGCAGACAAGCAAATATTGGCTCATGTCACTCTGTTTGGTTTAATCAAGTTTTTGAGGGCTGTGATCAAGACGCAAAGGTTAAATCTTTTCAGTAATGTTGATCTGGTTCAGGAGTGTAGAATTTTAGAAGGTGAACGTTCGTACCAACAGCCACTTATTTTACACAGGCACCAAGATTTTATTGTTCTACAAGGCGCGTGATGAATATTACAACTGAGTTTAGCCTTCCGCACCTGCCCTCGCGCTGCTGTGCAGGATATGAACAAAACAAGTATGTTCTGAAATGCGGATCTGTCCAAAGGTTGGTTTCTGTTAAAAGTAAGCCTGTGGAAAGTCTTAAAGAGATTGAAATGCGGATTCAACTTATTTTGCTGTGTCTGAATATCTAGTCAATGTCATCGGTTTCTTCTGAGTTCTGTAACCATACTTTTAGCACAAAATAGTATAAAACTAGATCAGTCACAAATTCAAGCAACAGTTTTAGTCATGTACAGAAGTCTGACCTTTGATTTAGTTCTAGCAACATGGATCTCAGCCTCCAACTTTTATAAAAAGTTCGGTCAGCAATTCCAATAGAAACCGAAAAGGATAGATCATACGCAAGTCGCACCAACTTGGATTTAATCGGTTATTGAAACCTTGTTCTGCATTTGAAAATCATTGAATACGGTTAAGCTTTATCTGCTCTATGTTGACAATGCACGTTTCTTTTTCAAGCATTTATAAGGATTTTGAAGTGCTTTTGACAAGGTTATCTGAGAACTGGGACAGACCTAATATTCCCCACGTTAAATAAATCTCTTGCAGTTTTAACATTCAGTGAAAACAAAGCATATTATTCAACTGGCAAATAATTAAATGAATCCGTCCACTTATGGCTTCTTCCTTTTTCTGTTTACCACAGATCTGGTGGATTAATCCAGCAAGTTCAACTTGCTGCTCTGCCTTGCAAATGATAACGGTTACAGGCTGAGGTAAATAAGTTGCAGAATATGTTCTGCTGGAGCGTGGCAAAAAGTATTGCGCAAGTGTGCCAACAAACCAAAGTTAAGTTCAAAATTGATTGATATTTTGGCAAGGATTGTGTGCTTAATCATGTTGATATGCAGCAGTAAATACCCCGATACCTGAGGAAGTCTGTTTTGGACTGCGTTAGTCATCCAGTAAATTTCCTGGTTGCAAGGCTGCGCTCTCTTGCAATGTTAAAGTGATAAGTGCGACGAATGTATACTGATCTGGGTTGATGTTTGCACTGAACAGTGACATATAGGGATGTGAGCACGATGAACATGCGCGGTCAAACAGTGAGCGATTGGTTAGATTGTGGCGTTACGCTGAGATGAAAGAGAGCGTATATATTCAAGATACTACTCGGCGGTCGAGAGAGAACCAGATTCGCAGCCGCGACACAGAAACAGTTTTGCTGCTATTCTCTCATCTTATAGCTCATTAAGTGTTGGTAAAAGATTATGTTTAGTCAGATAAAGCTAAAAGTTTAAGTTTCTAAGTACCTAAAAATTTTAATATGTTACCTTTTTGCAACTGAAGCACTTACAACAATGTGTCATCATAAAGCTAATGTCGTAAAACAACGAGTAAAACTAATAGTAAATTCTTCACGGACAAAAGTGATTCGAAACTTTTGATTCGCTTTAGAATTAGGAGTCGAACCACATCGCGTTTAGAAATTGTTCCTTATTGAAATAGACACAGTCAGAGACTAGCCCAGTGGTTGCGAACCTGGCTTTATCAGTCTCGGAATTTCAGCGAAGATCAAGAAACAGACACACTAACTCTGTGGGAGGCGTGTGCGTGTGTTTGTGTGTGTATGACTGTGTGCTGTGTGAATGTATGACTGTGTGTAATGTGTGTGCATATGACGGTGTATTTCACCCCACTGTCAGGAGGTATCTTCAATAAAATGTATATTTATGCACTGACCAGTGATGAAACATATGCCTATTTGCTGAAGAATTCATGTTTAAATAGGACAGTTAAAAACGCTTCGATGCATGCATGGGTGAAACTTGCAGAGTATAGTACTGTATTTTCAAAAAAGAGAACCACAGGCTTTACATCAGATACGACGTTTTCAGATAAATTTCTGATGTCTGATGTTTTGGCGACAAATCTGATGTTGACTGGGCTATTGCTTTTGTTTTCCAGATTTCCACCCCTTTCAGGATGAAAATAAGTTAGATTCAACATTTTTGAGTTTCATTCATCAGTTTCTCACTCTCATGTGTCTTTAGTTTTTGTTCCAAACTGAACAAGCTCTCTTCACTGCGTTGACATTAATGTAGGTACGCAACGCATAACCAACTTCTCGATGTTTCGGATTCAATGTGGGTTATCGCGCTTGGTTAGGCATTGGTTATAGAAGGATTTAGCTTACAATAAACTGTAACGTAAAAATCTCATGTTGAAAAAGGCAACAATCTGATGTTGACGAGACTGGCCCAAGTGGCAACACTGCTCGTCAATAATTTGACAAAATGGCCGTTTCGTCGCAACACGTGTGCGCAAAATTTTGCTGAATTAAAAGTGGCTGGCTTAGTTTTACCGTTCATTAGTCAAACTGGAAATTTCTTTTCTAAGGTTCCGACTCCTGATCTAGTGACACGAAGCCTTCAAATAAACTACATGTTGCGTTCTTGTCTCTTGGAGTGAAGGTGACAGAAAAAAACAGCTAAAGAAAAGCTGTGACCTGACTTCTTCAGTCTGCTGTCTGTTTCATGATACTGTATCTGTATTCATTATATTTCTGCTTTCATGTGTTCGCGTTGAATGCTCAAGCGAATGCATTTTTAAGAACGAAGCGATTGGTGGAAATATACTTGATTTTGCAAAATACGCAACTGACGGATTTTTGCTTCCCAACAGGATTCTGACAAAATTTTCTATTTCACACAATGATATTTTATGAAATAGCATCATTGTGTGAAATAGAAAATATTGTTAGAGTTACAAACTAAATGTCAAAGAAGCAATACATAGGGTACTAAATAACACCTGATTATAAACATATTTGATGTAAAGTTTCAACTTATGGATGAAGCAAAAATGCCATATTGACTGTATTCATTGGTTTTTGGGCTACTTTGAATAGTTTCATTACAAATGGAATAAGAAGTCGTCTTCGCGGCAAAACATCTTAAACTGCTCGATACATTCAAAGACCAAAATGGTGTCTTACTCAGGAATGAGAAGGACAACTTTGGCAGATGGAGAGAGTATTTCAAAAATATTTCAAACCCTGTCACTATCACACCGCGGGACACACACGAGGTACAATTCGGGATAGAAAATAACATCACTGCAGCCGAAGTTTTCTCAGCTGTCTTTTTTTTGCGAAGTATGCAAGGTGTGACACTTCAGGACAATGTGCGCAGCTGTGAAATTCGTAAAACCCTGAATGCCGAGCCGCTTTCAACTCCCAATCGAGAGACCCTAGCTACGTTGGTTCGGCCATATGACCAGAATATCGCAGGAAGGATTGGCGAGGCAAGTCCTACTGGATACGCCAACGGAAGCAGCCCAGAAGTTGCCCATAGACTAGGTGGAGTGACCACATCTCCGATTTCGCTTAACCCCGTCTTTGTGTGGAGTCAGCAGAGATATCTGAGATTGCTGTTGACCCTGAGGTATTTCTAGTCCTCCTAGGGCTGCTGACCCTGCGACCCCACCAGTAGAAAAGTGGCTGAAAGTTGAATGAATGAAAATGAAAGGTGAATGAATGGAAAGGTGAATGAATGGAAAGGTGGATGAATGAAAATGAAAGGTGAATGAATGAAAATGAAAGGTGAATGAATGGAAAGGTGAATGAATGCAAAGGTGAATGAATGAAAATGTAAGATGAATGAATGAAAATGAAAGGTGAATGAATGGAAAGGTGAATGAGTGAAAATGAAAGGTGAATGAATGAAAATGAAAGGTGAATGAATGGAAAGGTGAATGAATGGAAAGGTGAATGAATGAAAATGAAAGGTGAATGAATGAAAATGAAAGGTGAATGAATGAAAATGAAAGGTGAATGAATGAAAATTAAAGGTGAATGAATGGAAAGGTGAATGAATGAAAATGAAAGGTGAATGAATGGAAATCGAGATTAACACAAACGATACAGCTTGAATTCAAAAATTTTAAGCAAGTTGTTTTTCCAGAAGCCTCTAGTCTGACAAAACATTTATAAAGGTTTGCTGCAATAATACACTTATCACAAGACAACAGCAACGATGCATATGTGGCAAATATCCTGCCTGATGCTCAAGTAATTTGCCATGTTTTTATGGCGTATCCTGATTGATTTTACAGTGAAGGTCAAAATGACAAACAAACCTCAAGTGATTAACAATGTTGATTCAGAACCGTCGCCAGAAAGTCACCAATAGTCGCCAAAAGGGGCTTGCTTTACGTTTGTGCGGGGTTGGCAGGGGGCTTGACATTGAAATTAAACAAAAATTCAACTGATTTATAATGTTTCGTAATTTAATTTGGATGGCTTGGAGCTTTGTTTGAGGGGGCTAAGCCCACCAAAGCCCCCCTTGGCGATTGGACTGTGCTGATTATGAAAAGTTTAGCAATTCAAACGCCTCAGTTACTCTATTTTTAGTTAAAACTGCAATTTTGTAAAAGTTGACAATATATTTGAAAAAGCTGTGAAAGTCGTATGACTTCGCCTGTGCTATAATTATTTGCTTGCCAAAGGTGCCAATTTTTTATCCACCTCGGTTTGTGTATATAACGTTCACAACGTGGTAAGCTACGGATTTGATCGTTGTTTACATCAGTTTCTTTAGGTGACCTCCAATCTTCTCTTTACATTCAATTTATTGTTTATAGTTATTTACCTTAATGCCCAGTCTTGTCTCCATGTTTATCTACGTATCACGGCCACTGCCCTTACAATCAAAGCTTCATTTTGAAACATTTTCCTGATGTCTGGATGCAAATTCAGCATCTACAGATGACATTTTCACTGGCGCATGATCTTTCCATCACATGCCTTTGCTGCTTGTTGCGGTTGAGTGCAGAGGGGGGCAAGAGGGGCGCAATTTCCCGAGCGCCAAATAATTATGGGGGCGCCAAAAATTCCCAACAATGTCACAAATACTTTCTTCAACACAGTACATTTGCTTCCGAAAGATCTCAGGTTCGAGCATGGGGGTCGCCAAACTTGTTTCTTGCCCCGGGCGCCATCTAACCTGGTTACGCCCCTGGTTGTGTGCAACATTTGCCTATAAAGAACTATATTTTTTTCAAACTAATTCCCTAGCCCTTCCAAACATGTTTATATTGGCAAATATTAAGTTCGACGGTTTCAGTTCTTTTCACTAAGTACAAACTTTTGCAGTATAATCGTATTTTATATGTTTCTATTTGCAATTAATTTACAATGTTTGTGGCATTGTCAACATTTCCCACTTTTTTACCAACTTTCAGGCTTAGTGTTGCAACAAATGAAAAAATGTTTCAACCATAACCATGTGACCATGGTGTTAGTTATAGTGATTTTTGTGTATGTACTGTGGATTACTGTAAACTATAGTGGGAAAAGGTGAACCAAGTTTTCAAATTTCCACTGATCTTGATGATGTGCGAACAGGGTGCATGAAATCAAAAATAAATTTTGCAAGATTTTTCAAAAATTTTAGTTTACATTTCTTCCCAGTTTTTCCGATTGCGATTAGTAAGTTGTCTACTGAATTACTAATCGGAATTGAAAAGCACTGGTGCACTTGTTTGGTAGGCAGGTTTTTAGGTTTTCAAAACTCAAGTCCTGTTGATATTTAGAGGAAAAACTTATCGCGGTCGTTGGAAATCGTCACTGCTAAGATCTGTTTCATTGGTGTTTTGAATGAAAGAAAACAAGAATGCCAGGTTGGAACAACGTGGAGAAATTGGTTGAAGGACTCGGGATCCATTGTACACTGGTGGGAAAGTTCTGGATCAACTCGTTCTTTATTCTACGCTTTCTTCTGGTTTTATCAATAGCAAGTAAGCCACCGATGTTTTTTACAGTCCAAGGATGCAAAATTCAACATTAACAAAACCAAAACAGACCTTTGCTCGTTAAGCGGTTGTAACATATATTTCCATCGATTACATCTTCTGTGTCAAGAAAATTTGCTGATCTTTTTGAAGAGAGAAAAATTATTAGAAACTCAGAGCGCTTTTCATTTACAAAACACAATTTTAGTGATTTTCCAGTTGTGATAGATTTTCTTTCTCGCAAACCTGTTTTATCAATGAAAGGCAAGTGATAATTGAAATCATAACTTTTAAACTATTAATCAAAAAAGTTTGACCACATTCAGTCTCATTCTGACTCTGAATTTTTGAAGTTGCCCAGCGTCGTCTCTCACCTTATTGAAACCGAAATTGAATGTGATTGACACCGATCAAGCTTCCGGCCCCACGTTTCATTGCAATGTTGAGATTGAAAAAAATTTATGCGTTTTGGGTTTGGCGTTCTCTGTGGGAGACGTCACAAGTGGGGGTGTTTTCGCGTTTTTTTGGCCAACTTTACCAGGCCCTGGGCGCCAATCCAATGAGCCAATTTTTTGGCGCAAGGTTTTATTGAACACTAGGCTATCATCCGAGTCTTTAGAGCCCTTTTAGTGGCTTTCTAGCCTATCTGGAGCCAAAACTATGACCCAAAAACCTAAAATTGGTAAAAATGTCTATCCCCACAAACGCTAACCCAGGGTATATTACACCCGTATTGTATATGGCCATAACTTGCCAGTAGCTTGAGCTAGAGAGCTGTTCAAGCCCTCTGAAGACTTGTGAAGTCTTGTAGTTTAGGCTGAAAAACAATTTTAAGCTTGGGATGTTGTTTCTTTGTTGATGTCTACATAATGGGAGGATGTTTATGCATCTTTGTGTGCATTTGGATGATGTCATCACCGCCTGGTAGCCGACCGATCGAGTCGATTTTGTGGCTCAAAGTTTTATTGGATTCTAGTCTGTAATACGAGTCTTTAGAGGGTTTGATTGACTTTGTTGCGTTTCTGGTTCAAAAGTTATGGCAAAATAACCGAATGTTAATTAGGGAAATTCCCGGGAATTCCCCCAGGTATTTGTAAAGACTTTGTTTTTTTTGGCGCTAAGGGCCAATGGAACCCAACCCTATTTAGGTTTATTTTAAAGGGCTAACTTAATGGAACCCAACCTTGCTTAGGTTTATTTTAAAGAGCCAACATCGAAATATTATACTTCACCAAATGCTTAACAAGTCTCGTGCATGCTTGTAAAAGTTGCAACCTTTCAAAGAGATGAAAATTCAAACAAAAAATGCTGCAAAGTCACACAGACAACTTTCACTATAGCCGCGTTCTCAGCTTTTGTTCTCATGCGGTTGTTTTGTAGGTGTTGTCAAGATGTCCAGTCAAACGGCAGAGGGAATTGTGCTTAAAATCGCGACACGGCTGAGAGAATGTCGTAACTTTAAAATTTCAAGCCAATCAATATATAGAGTGAAGGAACTGTGTTTTTTTTCAAAATGCTAAGAAATGTTGTTTTGGAAACCTCATCTTTTCCAAAAGAGACAGTCTGCACGCCATTTCCAAGGTGTGGTACATGAATCCAGAGTTAAATTTTCCCTGTTTAGTGTGTCATAAATTGTTTATCTATTGAAGCAAAATAACTGGAAACGTGATGAACACCTACAAAAACTTTTGATAGAGAAGCACAGTCCTGGTTAAAAGTTGACGGCGTTTTTCAAGAATCTATTTTCAAACTATAAACACTTTTTTCAAACTTTTCACAATTTTTCGGTATTGCTCGCAATTTTTACAAAATATAAACAAGAATATGTCTGAATGGGTATATCACATAATTTGATTAATTTAAAATCTGAATCTCTTTAAAAGCATTCGGAAAAATTCTCACACATTTGGTTTCAACAGAGGAAAACATCATTTTTCCAAAATTTTAAGAAAACAAAATCCTGCGGGTAAAGCATTTTGATCTTAAGCAACTCCCGTCGACCTTGGTAGAGACATGGTCTTACAGCAATTAGTTCTTAATCTATAGGTCTCTACAGTGTAGAGAAAGTCTACACAGCAGAGAGTTTACACAAAAACACAGCGAAATGAGAAAGGCTGTTTTGTGTACTTTTACTTATAAGTAAAAATACAATTTCAGGAAGTAAGTTAATTTGGCGATAACTGGGAAGTTACCACACGAAAACGAAATCATGGCAAAAACGCCAGGATACCGAATAAATGGAAGGTTTATTGAGTCGTTGCCCCTTGACTGTTGGATAATCTTGATCGCAAACCAGGTTCAGATCGAAGTGTTGCGTATACGTGGGATAGAGCTGCCAGATGACCAACACAGTTGCGCAGGGAGTGCTGGGTTGCAACCTCGGTGGGTCAGGTGATCATATCCGCAAGGATCTGGGCGTGGTAGGGAAAGTATAAACCCAGCTAAAATGAAACTCTACCCGGGCCGTCATAAACCGTTCGCATTTAACAAGCTCTACAATTGTTTGCAGCGGTTATAGAATGAGGATGAGTCGGTTGGGTGAGTCATTCAATGTAGACATCATATTGTTGGAATGGAGTGGCTGGGAGCTCTTCGGGTCAGCATTCTGAAAATTACGCATTTGAACTTCATCTATTGGCAGAAATTAACGGCCCGCTCCTGCAAAACAAAAGAACGCCAGCAGCAATGCAAGAAAACACACACAGTCATAAACATACACAAAATGAAAAAAGTTCACGTGTAGGTGTAGAAGTCAACGGGAACATGTATAAGAGGAATAAAATTAAGTTGGTTGGTAAAATAATCGAACTGAGGACAAATATGCATCAACACCAATAGCACAAATTTGATACGCCGCAATTAAGATATCCCTATAATGTTTTTTAATGTAAATGAGGAGAGCTTATACAAGGAGGGATCAATATTGTCCCAGATTAGGGGCCAAAATGTTTTAAAGATCTTTTTCCGTATTTACGTGATGCTGCTTGCCAGAAAAACGCCCCTCGTGTTGCACTACGGGTTGCATGAGAATGAATTTGATTCATGGGAGTAAACAGTCGCTTAAAATTATCATGTGTGTTGCCAGAGTGAATTTTATGCATTATCGTACCTATCTCCAGGTTACATATGTCATCCACTTTAAACAGGTTAAACTTCTTCGTGTATAGTGGAGCTAACATAGACCTAAAGGAGCTGTAAGTCGTAGTTCTAATTATCTTGTTGTACAATATATTTAACCGTTGAAGGTTTTTCTTGCAAACTCCACCCCAAGCTCCAATTGCGTATTGCAAATGACTATGTGTAGACGATGCTAAAATGCAGATATTTGAGGGCGCGCTTCCATTTAGATAGTGTCTAATTCCATAGACAACTTCAACACTACGCGAGATGGTTTTCTCAGGTTGGTAATGTGGACTGACCAGGTACGTTATCATCAATGCACATACCCAGGCAGGCAGAGCCGGATTAAAGGGTAGGGGGGTCCGGGGCAATTTTTAGTGGAGGGCCCCTATGACGTAATTCATGACGTCATCGTTTGTAAAAGTTATGTTTTCGCTTATTAGCAAGGTTCTCGTTTGTTTTTTCCGGTAGTCCAGTTTGTGCTTATTCAAATTCACATACAGTCAGCTGCGAGAAGGGAATTTATGATATGAGTACTAGGGTGCATTTTTACTAAAAAAAATATTTCACACACTATAGAGTGACTCGGCAAGAAACAACATTCGCCCGAACAATAAGCAGAAACCAGAGATTACAAACAAAAACACCGGAAAAAGCACATGTCAATATGGCCAGGCAGACTGAGTGTGAAACTTGTTCCCAAGCAAATGTCTTGATTTTCACCTTAATTTTCAGGTGCTCTGGGTAACGCCACTGCTTTAACGTTGCTGCTTGAAAGTTTTGCTAGAAAAAGCGATTCAGTCGCGGCGTTTTAGCTAACACTGCCAGATCCTTGCGCTTTTGCTTTTTAGAAGCTATGCGCTTTTCATAGCTCCTGATGGCATTACAGGTTTCGGCATCGCGCTAGCTAGACACTGTAATCTCGTTTTCTGCTCTTTCGTTCTACGAATCGACTGATTAAAACCTTTTCTGACGGACCGCGCAATAACATGTGGCGTAAAGAGCTTCATACGTTTGTGATGTAACACAGCGATAGTAGCCATCGGAAGAAAAGTGCGTTTCCACCACACGTTACCCTTTATGACGAAATAAAGGTGCAGTTTGGTTGCCGCGACCTCGAGACTGCGCCAGAAGTTCGGGATCATTGATACCAGTGTTGCCACTTCTGATATTTTAACATGACATCAGTTGTGATGTTCTCAGATAAATTTCTGATGTCTTGTCGACCACTCTGATGTTGTTCGGGTTGTTTTTTTCCACATTTCCTCTCATTTTAGGACGAAAATACGTTAGATCCATGATTTTTAAGTTTCTTTCATCAATCTCTTACCCTAATCAGTGGCGTAACTAGAGGTTTGACCCAGGGGCGAAAGCTTAGCTGAAGGGGGTCCACTAGCCAAACCTCAGAAAAAACGTTAAGAAAGACAGTAAATCTCTGGATGTCTGTGCTAGATAAAAAAAAGAAAACACCCCGAAAAACGCAAAAAAACAACAATCTAAAGAATACTAAATGCCAAAATGTCAACTGGAGGGGGGCCAGTTTTTACATTTAGCTTGCCGGGGAGAGGGTCGCCCATTGCCCCCCTGTCAGTTACGCCACTGACCCTAATGTGTGTTTGGTTATTGCAGTGTTTTTCAACCTTTTTTGCATCACGGACCACTTTATGCAATAAAAAAATTTTGGGGAACACCAAAAAAAATTTTATAATCACAATTATGATGTTTAGTTCTGTTTTGGCTCTTTTAATTTATTAAAATTAACAAGAAAGTCCTATTCGTTTGCTCCTAAAACTAATTACTTTCACGAAAGAAAACATATTTACGCTCATTGCG
>Ga0210059_1008547_pt1 | contig 16129 bp, 13 predicted proteins | sample Ectturendosymbi2_FD_188042 | JGI IMG/M metagenome (GOLD analysis project Ga0210059, IMG submission 188042) | Ecteinascidia turbinata endosymbiont from Florida, USA - Sample 2 (SPAdes) (version 2) | ecosystem: Host-associated > Tunicates > Ascidians > Unclassified | place: Key West, Florida...
CATCATATGTGTAGCGCGAGCAAGCAATAGTAAGAGAGATTGCGAGCATGATCTCTATTGTTGCTTGCTGCCACGGTGTGAAGCTTTGCGCACATGCCGCTCGGGATTTCCGATTGCAACAAGATCTTCTACCGCAGAGACGCCGGATGGCATACTGTGTAGTTGTTAAATAAGTTGGCCATACTCTTAGTTGTTAAATGCCCAAGTTCAGATTCACGAGATATCTCGCTGTAAATAATTTACATATAGCTGTACACTGTTTCATCATGTATTGTGAAAAATTCCCATGCTGTGTCTCTTGACCTATGAAATAGATAATTTTTTGTGTCTTGGTTGATTGATGGCCGATTACTCGCAATTTGAGGGTTTCAGCTTAGATACACTCTGAAAAGTGAAAACAAGAACATCCTTACTAAACTGTAAAAACACATTCAGGGTAAATGTTAAAAATCTTATCGTTCTTTGTCTCTCTTCTTTTGATCCTTCTATCACACCTTTATTTATTTCACTCACTGAAGCAAAGCGTGAAATATATGGCACGCCAATGCTCAATTTGAACCTACGTATCATCTTCCAATTCAGCTACTTTCAACATAGTTTCAGAACAGTGATTCTCAACGTGGTCCAGACATTTTCTATTGAGGTCGGAATTTTTAGTGGTCCACAGAGAGTTCTATAAATCCTACATAAAACGTTCTTGACAATTGAGACCTTTTGCAACACGACTTCAACTAATTGTTCATGAGGTGTCAGCATAGCAAGGTGGTCCATCGGATATTTTTTAAAAAGATTTCCATTGGCCAAAAAACGTTGAGAACCACTGTTTTAGAACATAGGAAAAGTCTGTGTTTGCAATGTCAAGCTCAATGCTTACAAATCGACAAATCGTGTTCGCAAAGTCACGCTACTCACGCCATGTATTGATCGATTCTGAAAAGAAAACAACCGAAGTAGACAAAATGGACGATGTTTGGCACTTTGTAGCTGCTTTTTCTGCTCATCGCTTGAACTATTTCTGGTATCTGCAAACAAAAGTCGCGATTAACGCTGCATGACCGCAACCCGCTCAACCGAGTAAAGGTTTCATCGTCGAAGCTAAATCACGAATTTTTGTATAAACCACGTATCAAAGCACGTTTTTTTCATTCAGAGACACAATTACCTTCACTGCATTTGATCTGATGTCCTTATGAAATATTGGATTTTGTTATTGTCGAATATTTATTTCGCAAGGTTTTCTGTAAGATGTTCAAACCTGAAAACGGCCTTATGGTCAGCATTTCCTTTTGTTTAATAATTTCTTCGGCACTACTGCACGATGGATATGACTCCAAACAGTCAGGCAAATACACAATATCGCAGGCGGCGCTTGGACGATCTACTACCATTTAAGATAAAAAAAACTGGGCTTTCAGTGCAAGACTTAAGTAAAGCTGTTTGTTTAAGCTTGAGTCAAGTTTTCGTGTGGAAAAGTTTGCCAGCACCGATAAGTCACAAATGAATTAAATTTGTATGATGCCTCTCATCAGATGTGATATCGTATGTAAAATTTGTATGATTCGTCCAACTGCATGTATGCACGGATGAATTAAATATGTATGAGTCGTCCAAGCGTACTTATAAATGAATGAATTAAATTTGCATGAGTCGTCCAATCGTATGTCACATGATGTGTCTCGTGGGTCTGCTTGCGGTGAGATAGACAATCAGCGTTTGTGTTGAGACAGACACCGGTTGCATGAAAATAGCCTTTTATTTCACTCAAGATATTATTGCTAGATCACCATGCGCACGCGCCAGTGCGGCAAGGATCAATAAAGCCGGAGACTGCGAAGAAATCACAGATACTGAAAGATCCTCGACGCCTTTACTTCAGAAAATTCCGTACTGTATCAAAAGCCTTTGGAACTGATGCTCTGCTCCTACGTCGTGACGCAGTGAACCGTTACTGCAACGCGCAGAAGCAGAAAAATGTTCACCTTCAACAAATCGTCGTCACCCCGGGATAACCTTCTCAGTTTGTCAGATCGCAGCTCCTTTTTGATTTGGCGCTTGTTGAAGACTTCTTCCGGATCAAACAGATTCTCTTCAGGTTCAACGTACGAAGGATACTGTAGAACACAACAAGCAGTGCAAGGTCGTTAGCATAAGCAAAGCAAAAAAACTAGAGGGAATTGCAGGTCAAAGCAAGCGCAGCGAAGAAAAAGCAAGCGCAGCGAAGAAAACGCCAAGTGCGACGGGAAAAATGTAATCTGCTTAAATAAAATACCGGCACATGCACATCAACGAGCAGTTTGTCAGCATTAAAATCAGGGCGCATCGCGCATAAATTTGCAGACACGTACGCGCTGGGGCCAAACCATCAACCAGGCAAGTTAGGGCAAGTAGACTAATCGGACCAACTAAACTTTACTCAACTTAACCACTGTTTGGGGAATTCATCCACTTCACCCCATCTTGCCAAAGATTTTGAGCAGTTTGATTATTAAGCCACCTACCGCAATCCAAGCACATTGATAAACCAGAGTATATTGAGGATGCGTTGTGAGAACTGTTGCCTTGTTTGGCCCTTTGACTACCCAGTCAAAGGTATTTTGCATAAAACTGAAGAGATTAAGACTAACTAGTAAATGTTAGAAGTAATTCTACTCAAATAACCACAGTTGATCGAGGTACTTACAATAAGCGGAAGTTCAGGCATTTCAGGGCTCAGCTCAAACGGAGTGGAAAATTCAGAAATGAACTTTTCCGATTTCCAGGTTTTATACTCTGAAAACGGCATGACAAGCTCTTCCTCTTCGTCGTCAACTTCGACCAATTGGTCACCACGGAGAGACTTGACAAACGAACAGTTTGTCTCAAGACTTTCAAGTAAATCGGCTTCCAAAAACTTTTTCCGTCGTTGAAAACCGGAGATGTTAATACGCTTAAAATTTTTCACTGGTGATGGTGCGCTTGAGGTCTTGGGAAAGTCTGTGGCAACGATGGCCACGGGTCGCGAGGGGTAAACAAGTTTTCTCAAGTACTGTTTCCTTCGCGCCGCGCGCAATTCCAAAACCTTGGGCGACAGAGTCGATTTTATCGAATTTGCACGGTCATCTGCGTTCCAGTCTAAGCTTTCTCCAGCAGCTTCTTGCACTTTCCTGTTCGGCGCTGCTTTCTCCGCAATACGAATTTCCAAAATCCGCACTCGGGGTCTCATGCGCACAGCCTGGAGTGGCGTTTTCAGCTTTCCACTGGTGTGAACCCACAGGATGCTGCTCAGGGCCAGGCATGACGCGGCAGCAACGAGGTGAATTGGTTTTACTTTTCGGTAAAACGGCGATGCGTTTCGACGCATGTCAACAAGAGCCAAGCAGACACAGCCATCAAAAGACAACCGACATGAGGTCTATCAAGAAAGTTACATTATGCTTTCAAACTTCAGCTGTGAAGTTGAGCTGAGAAATGAACGCTTTGGTTACGTATTGTTTCCGATTTGAAGTAAAATTTCCTTTAAATTCGTAAAAAGACAGTTACAAACAATCTTTTTCTCTTGAAATTAAACCAATCTTAATCAGTATTTATGTCGAACAGAAACACATCGACAGCACAGTCGTGGTTATAGACAGGGTTGCGGAGTGGAGGTAAAATATCCGACTCCCGACTCCGGCTTTCCAAAATTTCCGACTCTCGACTCCTTAACATAAAGGGAATGAATTTTGGCTGTTAAAATTAATGGAAATCGTGGTACACAGCAAGAAATTTGTTTCAACAAAAGTTTCAAAAGAAATTGTACCATTTTAACAGGACGTCCCAATTTAGGAGTGTGATGTAAAAATGATCCAATTGGACATCCGGAGTCGGACAAAAAATCCGACTCCGACTCCCAGTGTTGTTAGGAATCCGACTCGGACTCCACCTAAAAACCCCCGACTCCTTACGACTCCGAATCCGGCTCCGCAACCCTGAATATAAAGGTCTATACAGTTACAGTAAACAGCACCGAAAAAACTTAAGCAAATCTTTAATACTAAAAACTCCCTAGCGAGAGCATTGCTTTTGCTCAAAAGATTTATCCGTGGCGTCATAACAGTTCATTTTCCTGTAACGTTATGGAGTTCTTTCAATTCAGACTTGCATCAAGGGTTCGATTTCGGATTGAACCCGTTCACCGTTGTAAAGCTCAGATTTGGCAAAGAGGCTAGAATTGCAAATTCAAATTTATTTTGTTTTAATCTCTCGGATGGCGTGGTAAATGAATTGAAAAGAAGCTTAACTTGGAAAGAAGAATCTTTCCGGGACAAAATGAACTTTTGAATTGTTTTACAACATACAGCTTACGTTCACCTAGATTTTCAAACAGTTGTTTAACGTTCGGCTGAAATGGTGAAGTGATTTTACATAATTTGCAGAATGGCACTACGAAGCGAAACAAACTGTTAGATTATGCATATTTCATGACCCCGTAAAATGCTACTGTATTTTCATCTGTGCCAACGAATATGCTTTCTTTGGTTGACATGTCGCAATTCGCAGAATAAACGCTGGAAGTTTCACGACTTAATAACAAAAAATATTATTCTGCTACAAGTGACCCTTACATGCCACGCACAAATGCAAGCACACACTATAGCATGATCCGAAGACTGACATATGCTTTCAATTGGCGAGGAAAGACTGTACTTAAAGGTCAGCGTTAAGTGGCGACTCTATTGCAGCAAGTGAATTTAATTCTTGCCTGATGAAAACCTTAGATGAGGTACATTTAACTGTTTGTATGTTTTCCTCCATATTGCGTTTGGTCTGGGGAGTTTTTTTGCGAAAAGCACAGAAACAATCATCCTCGAAATAATCCAAGTATCAACGTCTATACTTACGGCACATAAAACCTTTGGCAGTAACGAAGAGGAATATGTTCAAACTTATAAGGTGAAAGTTTTTGATACTTAGTCTCACAAAATCGAAACGAAAGCACCTTCGGTACTGCATTTCTGTTTCTCTTGGCGTACCATCGACTCAGCTGGAAAGAGCAGTAAATCTCAACTACGCGCAAAAAACAACATACAGTAAAATGGTTCATTGTTTTCTTTCAAAGCGACGGCTAGTGGTATTCTTATATTATTATCCCCAACAGGCATTCAGCTATGTTACCCATTGTAGGCAAGGATTTACAGGGTGCAGATTTTATGCTACGAGAGTTTTAAAATCGGTCTTTGTTCCGATCCTCACCTATAGTCATAGGTCATGAGTCTTGGGTAATGACCGATAGAATGCCATCTCAAGTGCAAGCTTTTTATGAAGAATTCACGGCCTGACACTTCACGACAAAGTGTGCAGCTGTCAAATTAGTGAGACCCTGAATATCGAACTACTCCGAATAGAAAGATATTAACTAAGATAGTTCGGCTACGTCGCAGCTTTCAGCATCCTGCGATAGTTTTGCTGGCTGCACACCAAGACCTGACCAAGCCAGGTCTGAGATGTCAGCACGTCACCTGATCTTTGACCGACCTATGGGTTGTTTCCCGTGGGTGCAGTCAACAGGACTCACCTCGTCGCTCTGCCCTAGGGCGTTCTGTATTTCAAGACTTCCTAGCCTAGGACTGCTGCCCCAGTGGCATTCCCGAGAGAAAAAGCGGATGTGAATAAGTGACTGGAGTGAATTCTGCAAGCTGTACATTGTTTGCTGGCAATTTCGTGACAGATCCATGCTTTTCGTGTCGCTACATGCCGAGCAGTCATCATTTTTTTGAAAAATAGTTTCTGGCGACGATTTGAAACTCAGCGGTTACGAGTTACGATTCACTTTCCACCGATTACAGCTAAATCACACGGTCCGTGAGTGTAATGTTAAGCTCTACAATGCTTTAATACCTTTAGCTTCTTTCCTCAAACTGCAAGAAATCAAATAATACAACTTCCTTCCTTGTTCGGGTCTTTCCTGTGTGCAAGCATAGATGGCTGTTCCACGTGTAACACGTCACACAGGTCTACTTCCAACCACCGGCAACAATGTTGCCTCGATTGCTTTCCAGCCGCATACTTCCCAGTTCATCAATTTGCTGTTATCATGTAACCATACGTTCAACCAGGAAAGAAACAAAATCAGCAACAGTTGAATTTTTTGGTCGAGATTTTATGTAATAAGGGTGCACTGGTGAGGTAGAATTGCACATAAGTTGATTTCTTTCACAAGTCAAGCAAGAGCACGTTTCGGAGAAAGTTCAATCATTAATTTCAAAGTTCTGTTTTTTGATTGATCCGCTACTGACCAATTTGTACGACAGCATGACCTCTTTACGTTTTTAGCGACGTCTTTATCGACAGCATTAAAGCTAAAACCTATGCTCAAAATTAACTTGGAAAAGCTCCACACTAAAACGTTCACTGGAGAACATTAATGTTACAAGCACTCTAACTGCAATGCATCTATCCCAGACTACTGCCCACAAGACCAGAACAACGACGCTTGTGGTCCGTACACCGCGAAAGCAAGAAAAATTTAGTTTTGTCATGCTTGCATGAAATATCCTAGTTATAAAGTTTGGTCCACGTTGTTCCTATTTACAACCTAAAAAAATTGTAGGTCAAACAAAACACCAAACTTTTAAAAACAGGTTCTAATACCAAGTAAAGTCACAAGGGTCCAGCTTTCATTTGCACGCCATAAAGTAGGCTAACAGTCGCTTTATCCGTAGGTAACAAACCTTGTCTTTGTTCGCAACACGATTGTGCGTAACACCAAATCAATCTTCGCTTTATATTTACTGCCGTGCCGCACTGTCCCTTCGCGGCACAGTAGAGGAGTCATCGCGGCACGGTACCGCGCCGCGGCACGGCGTTTGGGAATCACTGCCATAAACATTGCTTCACTTTGGAATGTGTTCAATAAATTGTTACTAACAGCCACAAGTAATATTGCTTTCTCGTGCTGCACCTGCAAACAACTTAGTTCTGGCTTAAATCAGATATATAGCGGGATTGATCCTCTTTAGTAAGTTACGCGGCTAATCCAATTTTCGCATCGGGAAGCCCGATTTCATCGATCGAACTCGCCGATCAGAGCAAAAAGTCGCTGTTCCTTCTTTGCACTGTAGACAAGCTTTCGTGAAAAAGGGAGCGCAGGCCTGCAACCTGATGACGGGCTTCCACGATCTTCCTTTATGTCCGGAACTATTTTATTTGGAAGAAAACGCTGACGTGTTTTTCAGAGACGTTTCGTTAGTTTTGCGCCAGAGTTGTTAACTATATACCCGGTACAACGTCTCAAACACCTTTTGTTTCGCTCAACTTCATCTTGCGTCACCTTTTCCAATTTCCTCTGCCCAGTCGAGTGTTAAATGTTGTGATATCAATAATACTTCCCATCTTTTAACCCCTCAGCGAATTACCGTAAAACTACGCAAGCACATGACCAGAACAGGCAGTGACTGACATATGTCAAATAAAGTCACACTCTTGTGGTGTGCGAAATCGACAACTTTTGTGGGGTAAATCAACATCGCTACACAGGCTAATGCATTTTTTTCAGCACCCATCTGTTGAAGTTGCAGAAAACTTGCATAAGGTCGAATACAATAGCTAACCTTTCCTGTGTTATAAACACGTTGAAAAGTGCTGCATTTCTGACCTGTCTGACGGAAACTGACTGAAGCTAAAGTGCATGAACGCAAGATGAAATCTGCAAATGGAAATTCGTTCCGGTTTGCTGACCACGTTTCACCAAATTTTTTTTTATCGTTCGCAAATGCACACTGCACACAATTCTTCTGCACTGGTTCCAAGTACCGCAGTTTTTGCAGCTTTTTGACAAAAGCTTGATCAAATCCAAATACAATTACTCCCACAAAAAATGTGTTGCTAAAGAGTTAGCTCATGCGGAAAAATATGTAACTTCTGCATAAACAGGTACAGGAAACACAGCTCGCCTCACCGCACCCACGTTGAGTGCACCAGGCAAATGCAGGTGAACTAAAAGGGTTTAAATCAAGAACTTGAATTTTAGAGAACAACATGAAAATAAAATCGACTTATTTGAAATTACATAAGAGTTGAAACCATGACGAAAATAGTTTTACCGAAATAAACTGTTGATAAACTTAAACGTAACTGCTACGAATTTTGTAAATGTTAAATCAGATTTTCAAAAGAGTCAATGATATAGTCTAATACCTATCCTCTGGGACGTGCCCGGACCAATTGTTTAGTCTTTTGTTAATGTGTTGTGCAATCTGTGTTGCTCACTGCTCCCAGAACGGATTCGTAAAAAAGACGATTCTGTTCAAAATCATTCACGACGACAAAGAATTATCTTGCAACAGGAAGAGCATTTCCATGAGTGTCACTTGCAGCGAGAGTACAGTACAACGTGGTAAGCAACTAGGCCAATACAAAATCACCAGTTTTTCAAAATTCCTGTTTTTTATAACATCTATTCTTGGCTGTAGTTTAACTGTACAATCTTTATCAAGCAATCTTTTAATTGGGTGCTATGGAGATTTGAGTTCTGTTTCCTTGACTTGGCCCGTTCAACTTAAATCCTACAAAAGATAAAAGGACGCACAAGAGAGCAGTACATTCGGTGTCCTGACTGCCTTGCTAAATGCTACTGGAAGTGACGGTGGGACGATCGATATTCCACATAATTACCTTCAGCCACAGGCACAAGAAAAGGTGCACTTTTCATGGAGAATGAAAGCCGATTGCCCTGAAAAGTTGGTAATGCCCCAAATTTTACGCCGTTTTTTTCGTGCGAAATGCCACTGTGTTACCTGAAATAATTTGGTAGAACTTTGTACATTTTCCTAAAAATAGAAGAGAGAAGGTCATCTATTTTCCCTACCAGGAAGATCCTTTTTTCTAAAATATACCTCAGTTTTTTCCTCAGTCTCATGAAAACCTGCTGTAAAAGTTTTTGGCTTAAAATTCACCAAACTGCCCTGATTAACCTCACTGTCATACATTTCGCAGTGCTGAGGGGTCGACTACTTACCCAGAACCCCATCTTGTAGAGTAGACCTATGCCTGAAACCAAAATCCTTTTTATCGTACAAAACACCAAAACAATTTACAGTCAGTGAGGAATACTCATCAAAACAATTTTGAAGCTTGAGTTATTTGACATCAAGGATCTTAAAATATGTTTGAAGTTTATAAAATTTGTAAGATAAAACCTGTCCTTTCTCTGTTCCTAACTAAAGTGTCAAGCCCAAGGTGCAGTCGTACTTGCAATCACTGAAATGCAATATACTCCACACTGCCCTTGCAACACATATAACAACAACGACAGACACTTAGAATGTATCAGTACCTGTTTTATTTTCTTTCGAACAGCAAGCGTTTACTTATGACAAAAAAGCTAACTTCATACAAGTGGTCTCGTGTAATGCATGAAATTGAGATTTCAGAAATAAGCTTTTTTGCTTCTGTGCAAAAGATAGTGATGCATCAAACTGCCTTAACTTTCTCTTTCTGGAATGCTTTCCATCTACGTCTAGCACTCGTTAGTACAGGTAACCTGAGAGAAGTGTTTGCCAACCACGAGCTTCAAACGCCTTGACCACACAGATGGCTCTCGAAACCTGGCACTGTGCTACCATTGGCCGATACGTTTCCAACTCATCCAACCGCAGTAGCCCTAAAGACGGCAATTGATTACTTTTCGAGGTCTTCTTGAAAAGACCCGGATGGTTCGACTCAAAAGCTTCGCAAAAACGCTACGATCGGAATCTGGCCACGAGAAACTATGGGCGCGTCGGTTCAATGCTTTAGCACCGCCAACAGCTCTTCGCTTCAACGAGCACGCATGGAGTCAAAGTGACATCCAGCGGTTTTCTTGTCATTTTCATAAAATATATCGAGTTGTCGGAATTTCTGCATATTAAGCTTGTCGGAATTCTGCATATTGGCAAGAAGCCAACACGTCTTTGGGGAGACCTTCAATTGAGACAATCGCAAAAAATTACGGTGAAGCCATAAGAAACAACGCACCACTATATAAAGCGTTCGCTGATTCTTTCAACATTGGTTTCCGTTTCACGCCAGGCTTACCCCACTCTGGCGACAGCGATGTGGCTCACTTCGACCCGAATTTTTCTCAAGCATCAAAAACACGAGGAAAAACCTTTCTCGCGGTTTTTGTTTAAGCACAACAGTGGTTCGCAAGTCGTAGTTTTCATGGCGTTGCCTTTTCTTTCATTTTTCACTGAGCGTGCTAAATCGGTTTCGCGCAATGAAAATGCACCGACTCGGCACTTACGCTGCTTCTGCCGAAGAAAACAACTGCATCATAACCAAATATTAACGTTACATGCTAAGTACTTGCTTTGTTTACTTGTAAACTTAATGCGGATTGGCACAAAGCTGTCCGTTGCTTCGAGGCAAGGCAAATTACGTTTTTATTCAAATCACGTTTTTTAACGGTAACTGCTTTTCTGAAGCAGGTGCAGAAACGGATGGCAATTTTCAAAACAACTGCCAGTTGCGATCCCACTAATTGCTACGGTGCTGGAAGGAAACTGCAAGCTGAAAAGAACTGAAAAGACACAGCTGCAGTTTCAACACAATGTAGATGCGCACTGAAAACCGCGGTGGTTAATTATATCAGCCCCAGGGCTGGGATTAGATCGATTCCTTCCAATCGCGCGCAGCGCCAGAGCGTATTTCAACTCTGGGTTCGTCGGGAACAGTGACAATGCGCCGCATCGTTTGTTATGTTGTAGTACATGAGTACACCATAGTTCAGTAATTCCAGGAATACCAGCGATAACATATTATTGTGGATCTTATTTCACTAAACTCGGACGGACATGTTTTTGTGCCGCGTTGAAATTTATGCATCTTCCAAAAAAACTTTCCAAACCATTCAGAAACATGTCAGTTAACACAAGTGACGCTGACATGCTGCGAGGTTTGCGCCTAGTGAGGTCCCGGAACCAGATCCCATATTCCAAGGCAGATGTTACATTTGCAAAGGTGAAACTGAAGGGTTGACTGGGTGCTTTTCAATGTGTTTTTAAGCAGAAGTTGTTGGCTGAGGACGTACACGAAGATTTAACAGCAGTGTGATATAATCACTACACAAGCATAATATTAAGTCAAGCGCTGCCACAATGAGCCTGCTTCGAACTGTTTGCCATACTTTGCCCTTGGCAGCGAAGAACCACGAACGGGTCACATGTGCCACAGTAATCATGACAAAATCAGCAAAACAAGCAACAAATGCGAAGTGCAATCAATGTAAAAAGCAACAATCGCTTTGTGATAGACCAACATGTTGTAGCCCAGTCTTCATCAACTATATTTCTGCGCTAGAGGAGGAAAACACATTTGCAGATCGCGGAGGTGGAGATACGGGCAACCGTTGGTTCAGCCTTCCTAAATCACAAACTTGATAAGATCATACTTCTTAGATAGAAAACAAGTATTGTGCTAACCAGTAACTTTAACCTCCGGCATGTTGCGGCCATCTCCAAAAAGAGCACATTGACAAATTTAGACAGACCGTTGTCGCTGGCCAAGACCAAATACTGTAAATTTAAAAAAGGCTAATTTAATGGGCGTGGGCAGGGACGCCGGAATACGGAAGCATTGGGCCTGCCCTTACGTCAAGGGTATCGAGTGAAAAAGTGCATTTGATTTTAGGAAATTACATACTTTATCAATATCGACTTAAAACTAAAGTATGGCAGCGTGTGCAAACTGTTTGGCGGAAACTACGTTTCCGAAGTTCAGAATGCTTTAGACCAGGGGTGGGCAATTAACTTGGCTTAGGGGCCACTATTGGAAGGCCGTTTTTAGCGGAGGGCCGTCCTTCTAATGGAAATAAAAGCAAGTCTCTGACAAGTTAGCATCAGCACAAAGCTGGAGGAAATTTCAGATTTAAGGATTTTTTCTGAATGCTCTCGCGGGCCACTGAAAACGATCTGGCAAGGGCCACATGTGGCCCGCGAATTGCCCACCCCTGCTTTAGACGAAAGTTTCCAAGCTAACAATCTGCTGAACATCACAATATGTATAGGTATTTTAATATTGGACACTGAAAGTGATCAAAACAGCAGGACTTGAAAGTTTTATGCAAAATGCATGATGCGTGTTATCGCTAACATTCTATGCACAATTCCGACACTTTATACCTTGCAACTGGTGGCCTCAATTTGTCACTTATAATCATTGCACATGCAGCCGAAGAGCTACAGGCAAAGATAAGTATGCTGGTATTTCTAATACTGAAAGATGGTAAGGTCAAAAAATTTCAAAACGTAGTTTTAATGCTGCAAACAGCTTGTGCGCTTGCCAGGCTGGGACATCTTCGCCGCACGAAATTTGTGACAAATGAGCTGCAGTCGACCACCGCAGAGCATGCCATGCAAAGTTTCGTGCAATGGCAATCACCAAGAGTGCTTTACTACCATGCCAGATAAGTTAGTAAACCTGCGAAGTCATTTTGTCATAGTAACAGTTACCGATTAATTGTACATTGCTACATGGTGGCATGGGCGTTCGCGGGGGGGGGCAATTGGGCATTTGCCCCCCTGGAAATTGTGACTAGACCCAAAACTTTCTGGAAAACCTGAAGTCAGCAGCTTAATTCCGATTAATTAGTTTAATTCTTGCAGTGACAGTTTATTTGCCGGTATGACACTCACACTGCACAAAAGCCAGATTCACAGTGAATCTGGTTCCACGGAGTGTTGAACTTGCAATTCACTCATGTCCGCTCCTTTGCCTGCAGAGGAAGGTTGCGAAACTTGCGAGCGGTTTGTTCGATCGTTGGTCTTTATTGTGTAACAATAACATGGCAAAAAATCCTCAAAGCTGGACTTCAAGTTACAGTAGTGAGAGTTTTGCCACATGTGTTGAACGCAGACAATACATCTTGGCAGGTAATTCAGCGAGACAGTGACTGCTGGCTGATACCAGTAAGTCACACAGTTTTATACTGGCTGAAAAGCATGAGTGAATCTGCAGCAATGATTCGAAATGTTAGAAAAATCCATTTTTAGTGTGAGACTGAGCGTTTGATGTGTGATGAGCGTTCCCTGATCGATCGTTTTGGACAAGATCCCAGACGTTTGCAGCTCTTGTGTGTAAGTCACACTGACAAATCTTGCCAAGAACAATAAAGGTATAAATTGGGCTTTCGTTAAATGACCATTTAAATTTTCTTTCAAAGGAAATACCCTGCTTGGAAAATCTGCAGATAACCAATTGTGCAAATCTGGGATGCAGGGACGCCGGAGAAACGGTAGAGCAGCGAGAGGATGTAGTAAAAGAGTTGAGGGCAATTGCAACTTATAAAAAAACAAAAAAAATCGTTGTCATTGACAACGGGCGTCCGCAGGGAGGGGGCAAAATGGGCATATTCCCCCCTGGAAATTGGGACTACGAAACAAATTTCTAGAAAATCTGAAGTCAGAAGCTTAATTCCAATTAACTGGTTTAATTGTTGCATTGGCAGTTTATTTGCTGATATGACACTCACACTGCCCAAACGCCCGGTTCACTATTCTGGCCTCATGCAGTGATGAATTTGCAGTTCAATTATGTCCATTTTTTTTTCTACAGAGGCAGGTTGCGAAACTGGGAAGCGTGTTGTTTTACGGTTGGTCTTTACTGCGTGAAAATAACATAGCAACAAATCTTCAAAGGTTCACTTAAAATAGTGGTAAAAGGCGTTTTACGGCATGTGACTGTTGAACGCAGTCATCTTGTCTATAGCGGAATTGCACGTAATTTTATTCTGTGTGAAAAAAAGCATGGGTGAATCTGTAGCAATGCTTCCACAAGTTTAAAAAATTCATTGTTAGTGTGAGACTTTAAGTGCGAACAATGTTCCTGAACTGAGTGAATAGCTTAATCAAGCTACTTTTATGGCAGGGGCGGATCCAGCCAGTAAGGTTGGGGGGACGACTTCAGCAATATTTGGCAGCCAAGTCTCATAACGGCTTCGCTACTGTAAGAGAGATGACGTATACTTCACAACACTGCGTGACAAAACAATGGACGACAAAATGGCCTAATATCGCGAATGTTGCTTTGCTAATTGTACAAAATCATGGTGAATATAATTACTTTCTTGAGTTTTAGGGGAGTCGATCGTCCCAATCGCCCCACTGGATCCGCCCATGTTTTACGAAGGCTTCTTTTCACCAGTAGTTCCAGTGTAATTATAGAGGTTTAAGCCAGGCGGGTAAACTTAGCTGAAACGAGCCCACTTGCCACTGCAGGTGGCCCACTAGCCATGGGCGTCGGCAGGGGGGGGGGCAAAAAGCATTAGCTGGAAATTGAGACTAAGAATCAAAAATTTCTAGGAACCTGAAGTCGGCAGCTTAACTGACTTAATTCCTGCAATGACAGTTTTATTTGCCGATATGACAATCACACTGCACCTGAGCTGCGGTTCACTGTTTTGGTGTCATGCAGTGATGAGCTTGCAGTTAACTAAATCCGCTCCATTGCCTGCAGAGGCAGATTGCAAAACTTAGGTGCGAATTGTTCTAATATTGGTGTTTATTGCGTAACAATCACATGGCAACAAAGGCTCACTTGAAAAAAGTTACGGCAGTAGGCATTTTGCCGCGTGTAACTGTTGAACGCAGACATCACTGGTGCCACGTCTGGTGATTTTTCACTAGATCTAGTGATTTTTAGACTGACCTAGCGATTTTTCACTGTAATCTAGTGATTTTTTGCCAAGTATGTGTTTCAAGACGATCGGTTGTTTTCTCCAGCTTTTCAGCCCTTTTCAATATAAAAACAATTGATTACGTGAATCGTTGTTTGAAGATTTGCGCCAACAGAACGAAGTGTTTCTAATTTCGATTTCTTATTCATCTCACTTCCGTGCTGTTTGTTGCTGCAGTGTTGGCCACGACGTTATTTTCATTTATTTGGAGAAACACTGCAGTAGAAATAATCAGTAACTAAATGTCAGGTTGATTGGTCTAAAATACTCCGTGAGTGGTGTCGTTTCTAGCTCTTGAAAAAATTCTGAAGATTCTTGGTATGAGACTTTCCAGGTTTAAGTATGATCTATTTTAATAAACTTGCAAATGATGTAAAGGTTTTTAGGCTATGAAGTAAATAATTAAATCATTTCAAAGAACTGTGATCTTAGACGCAAGAATTTTAAATCTAGCGATTTTCTTTAAGATGTAGTGAATTTTTTTTGTGAATCTAGTGATTTTTGCAGAGAAGCCTGTGGCAGCGCAGCAGGTAATAAAGCGAGATAATAACTGCTGTTGCTATAAGCCACGTAGTTTTGTACGGTGTGAAAAGACGCCTGAATGAAAAAGAAGCATTGCTGCCAACGAAGCGCACTTTTGGGACTGTTGCCGTAACACGGGCTTTTTCTTTATGGTGTCGAAAGGGTAAAGCGTTTTGTGAACGTCCATGTGGATTGCATCGTCAACGACCTGAAAAACAGGGTACGCAAAATGTCGACTTTGCCCCCCCCCGTAAAAAAATTTCTGCGGACGCCCACGCCCATGCGTGGTGGTCATCTCAAAATAATGAAATTTAAAGATCTTAAAACTGATTAACGCATAGAAATCTTTTATGTTCTGACGTTCACTGGCCTTCTTAGTTCTTTACTGCCGGACGTTGCGATTTTATTTCATCATTTTTCTCTCAATGTGATGCCACTATCATTGTAGAAGTAGCAGCGATATAGCTAAACGTACAAATTGATAACAATTAACAGCTCTAGGTTCGCTGCAAACTTTCGAGGGGTTCTACTTACACGACTGCGGTGATCCCCACTTGCTCACAACTCCAGTTTAGTAAGTAATCTCCACAAAAGCGACGAAGTTGAATCAATCACTAATTAGCTTCGTTGAGAAATCGATTTCACGTAACACCACGTATCCTCATTCCTAATATCCGCAAGCAGTGCTTACGGGTGATGAATTGAAAGGCTAAAGCAAGAACAGGGAAAGCAAGCAAATTCAGGACTAAAGTGATTAAATCGAAACATAACCTGCGTCAAATGAAAAGCTGAAAAATACGTCGTTCGTAAACAATTGCTTTCACTGAAACTATCTGACGCCAGGCACCGAGCGACGAAAGAAACCTGCGTTGACGGAAACACCCTGCGATGACTCAAAACAGAGCGTTGGCAGAATGTGAACGGGACTGCGATAGCGGT
>Ga0210059_1008548_pt1 | contig 16126 bp, 7 predicted proteins | sample Ectturendosymbi2_FD_188042 | JGI IMG/M metagenome (GOLD analysis project Ga0210059, IMG submission 188042) | Ecteinascidia turbinata endosymbiont from Florida, USA - Sample 2 (SPAdes) (version 2) | ecosystem: Host-associated > Tunicates > Ascidians > Unclassified | place: Key West, Florida...
GATGGTCACTTGGTATTCCTTCTTTTCACCAAAAGTGGCGCCCCGGGTCATTGCCCCCCCCGCCCCACCCCCCTGTTGGGTCCCTGCTACGGAGTGCCACCAGTGGTTTCCGGGCGTCGGTTAGGGCGTTTGTGGATCTTCAGACGTTTCAGAAAAGATAAAAATGTTTTTTTTTTTAAAGCACTGACCGAGTACAGTCAAACGGGTACATGCACGCAATATGTGTTGGACAGCAGAAGTAAAAAACGCTGATGCCCACAAAAAAACGAAAATTTGGAATTAGGTGATCGTCGTTCGAAAGAAAAGTTCACTGCAAAAAGCTTCAAATCATGTCTTCTTGCTTGAGCAACTTAAAAAGGTATGACGAAACATGATTCGGCGACTAAGCAAAGAGCAGGGCCGCGACACGCAGCCAGCCAAGCACCACCGGCAACGCCGGCGGTCCTACTCACCAATACGGTCACGTCCTTCCGGTCGGTGACGAAACCGTTCTTCGTCGGAGCGGCCAGGACGAACACCAAGGTCCCGTTCATGGCCGCTATCAGGTCGGCGACCTCGTCCACCTCGAGGCCGCGCATCGCCCGTCCGTTCACCTCGATCAGCTCGTCGCCCTCGTGCAGCAGGTTGGTGCTGGCCGCGATACCGCCGCTCACGATACGACTGATCGTCACGGAGCCGTCCTCTTCCTTCCGCACGGTGGCGCCCTGACAAGGAAAAGTTTCGCGTTTGGACGCTGCGGCCTGTGTCAGTTGGGAGTTTTTGGGGGGAAGAGGCGTGAAAAAATTTCGTGCTGCAGATCTACTCTGATTGAAAGGAAAATTTCAGTTCGGGACGAATACAACAAAATACTGTTTCAACTCTTTTGACTGTTTCAACTCTGCACACGTTAAAAAAGCAGATAGCAGCTAACATGGTAAAAAAAACGCAGTTATCCAAAAGCTTTGTGCATGACAGATGCTCTATGAAACTACTAAAAACGGTGTTGCTATCGGGTTCCGTAATCTTTGTATTTTTACCATGATTACGTAGTAGTGGTAAACTAATATACTGGTCAGTGTAAAGAAGATCGGTGAAGGGAGAACGTCAGCAGACACACTGTTCGTCTAAACACTCATTCATTGCAAGCATCCAACTTGTTGTTAGACAAACTTATATTTTTGAAGGTAGCAAAGTAAATCAAGAAAAGAAAATTTTATTCGAAAAAGGTTAAGTTAGACGTTGGAAAACTTCGGTAACTGCTGGCTTTTTACCCTTGACTTTATTATTGAAACGACCCCGCTACAAGGGGGAGGTGTCAGTCAAAAAACGAAAAACACGTTAACGACCAAGCCGCAACATCAGGGCAGAGCTGAAAAAGCCCTGTCAGAATGCTCGATCCGTGTCTTTACAGTAGATCCCAAACCATACAGTGCACTAACTATACGTTAGCGTCTTGGTAGCGAAATTGGCAGTGCAAAGACATAACCCTGTGGCAGCAAGCTTTCAGCTGTCAAAGCCAGCAGTTATCTCAATGGTTTGAACATATAGAGCGATTTCCCGAAAACATGACCTACCCATTAATCATGGTCTATAGCAAGATATTTTGAAGAAAATTGCAATGTAAACCCTATCTCCGAACATGAGAGCTAAACTCGTTCCAGAAGAGGGCGACATCGTGTGTTTGATAGAACTCTTGTACAATTCCAGCGAATGCGGATTGCTCTGCGCGGGTGGCGAAAATCGACTTTTGCAAAAATAAATTCTGGTGGAAGTGAAATGTGAACCCTTTTTGGGGGAAGCGCAGAAACCGGCCCCGAACTTTGGGTTCCAACCTTCACGTTATGGTTTAAGCAGCAAAACACACCGTTGCCACGCTTATTCACGAAAACACTTGAACGCCTTTTCCTCAATGGAAGTGAGTTTCGCGCAGCTCGTGAGGGCGGCATTGAACAACTCACCAGTGCGTCGGTCGTCTTCTCCACTCGTACAATGCGGATGTCCTTGTCGGTGTACTGCGCGACGCGGCTGAAGATCTCTTCGTCTTCCATGGCGTGCCCGTTCGGCACCTCGTCAGCGTCGTCGTCGGGCACCGCGTCGATCAACTCAGCCGAACCGTCGTGCGCTTTAATTAGACCCTGCGAATGCCGCCCGGTCAGATATTGCAAGGATTCAAAAAATGCTTGTTCGCCGGCAGGTCGATGGATGTCATTGGTGCGGTGGTGACGGGTCACGCTGTTCGATAGCGGGCGTGCAGCCGCACGGTGTGGAGTCGCTTTATGGACGGCCATTAAGGCAGCAATTGGATAGCGGTAATAAATAGTCTGAATTATTTATGGGTACGTGCAATGAACAGGCATACGTTTCACGAAAATGCCAATTGCCATCACAGACAGGGCTGTATTAAAGTGTCACACCACGAAATGCGTTCGCTTAGCAAAAACCTTATCCTTGGCTGTAAAAGCAAATAGCTGATCAACCATTAGGCTTTCAGTGATGCGATTGTTTCCAAGGAAAGGTTTTTAAAGAAAACGCTGACATGTTTTTCGATCATCAAATCTTCTACAAATGTTCTACTGAGACAGAAATCGAAAATATAAACAAGGAGAGGAACTAGTTTTCAGTGTTTGCCAGATTGGGTATTTTCTGTCATGTTTCCGAAAACAGTTTAACAACGAAATACCACGGCATGATTAATTGGTAAGTTGCTCAGTTCCACTAGTAAAGTTGTTCTAAGCACGCTTCTTTTTCTGTCAGCGCAAGAACAGCTGTCGACCATAATTTAGCAGGTACGGCAAAGATATTTTCGGCAATTGGCGACATTGCATTACGCCGCCCGGCTTCTAAGTGCTCATTATTTAGGAGCGAGTTTTTGGCCCGAACAACTGTGCTGCAAGTGCAAACGTGAATTTAAACAGCGGTTTGGCAAAAGAACATTTAAGACACGTTGCCCAACCGTCGCGCGGTTAATTTTCCAGGTCACAATCAGGTCACTTCTCTCAGTGGAAACGCACATTAAGCGCATTTTTTAATTGGTCTTGAGAATAAGAGATCGTTGTTGAGACTTACCAGGTATTAGAAATCCATTTATGAAACTCGACAATAGCTTTTGACTCACGTGCCATTAACAAAAGAACTTGGTAAGACGGCATTCGAATGTCACGGGACAGTTTTTTAATGCCTAAGATCAACAGCATGTCACGTGTGGTGGTGCGAGGTCATGCAACCCTGTCTCAACGCACTTTGGTCAGATTACGGCGTACACGGCTTTGCAGCACACGTTTGGCGCAGGCTTGCCAATCAGAAGAGGCGAGTTTCAGAAAATAACCACCCTAGCTGTTGAAGACCCTAAAATTAGCGGATTTGAACGACAAAAACAAAACAGCTGTTTGCACAGAATTTTTGAAAGCCAAGAAGAAAAAAACTTCAAAACTGTGTGCTTGACCTTCTGGTAAGATGCAAGGCGTAAATACTCCGCTTTCTCTTCCAGGCAGCGCCCGATGGAAGATGCGATGCGCCGGTTCTGCTTTACCACTGACACAAGCCACAGTTGGTAGCAGATTACGTAGCAAATTATTATCAGTTTACTGATAATTTATTGCAGAGAACCTTACGGGGATTTTTTTGACTAAGATGACACGTTTGCATGCTGTCGTTATGAAGCGCCCGTCTCTCTGTAATAAATCTCGCTGTTCTGTCAGGATCTGCTCTTCACAGTAAACAGATCCCTATGTCACACAACAATTAGCAATACAGTGCGCTTTTTATCGCATGTGTGCACCGAATCGAATTGGTGAAAATTCGGTTAACTTGCAACGTTGAGACCACGCTGTGGTTTAAAAATTCAAAACAACCAGCCGAAAAAACACTGGTTACAGGATATACAAACATGTTTTAAGTACAGTTGTATAACAACAGCTCGAACTTCTTGAATCAGTTGTAATTCACAATTTGGACCATATGTGTCCTTTTAATTTTTTTATTCCTTTGCCATAAAGTGGCATCTATGCCACGCTGAAATGCAAGTGCTCGCTTGAGCTAAGGTAAAAATTATTTCACCTTGAACGTTGGTCCTGTGATGATTTCAATAAGCTCTTCAGCTTCAGGAATGTTGGTGTACATCAAGTTGTCTTTGACCTGCGCAAAAACGCGAGATGGCAATTTTGTTAGAGTTCGCTTTTTTACGTAGTCATAAATTTTAATCGTCGAAACTTGCCAAACAATCACAGGAAGAATATTTTGAAAAATCACTCGCAAGTGATCAGGGACGTAAAACACAAAACTTCTGCAGCACGCACAAGCGACTTGTTCCGTAGTTGCAGTAGACCTGGATGGATCGGAAAAACGTTGCTAAAGCTGGTCAGCGCTCAATTTCGGTTTTCAGCAGCCAATGACTTGTTGTGGTGCTGGTCACGTCTGTTTCTACTCGGGAAAGCACGTATTTAATGTGACGCTTCACCGATCAAACAACAGCAACCTACATATCGGATCAGACCTTCGGCCCTTGAAGTGCGGAATAACAGCAGTGCGGTGCGCGAGTCACAATTCAAGTAAGCTATATGACGAGCTCAACCTTCTGCTCGAGGACCTTGGGGCTTGTTTTTTTTTGTCACAAAGCGATTTTTTAAAAATGACCAAAAAAATTATATTGATTCGGTAACAATGTCTGAAAATATAAACTAGTAAATACTGTTACGGCGAGTTTAAATACTAATATTGGACAAATGACTGAAATATCTCAGGGAAAAAAGTGGTCGCAATGTCTCAGCGAAAACAAGCAGCCTTGGGATGAAGTCCTGGGACGTTTCCAACGCAAGTTTTACTCATACAGTCGAGGTACACAATCAAAATCGAAGTACACCGAATATCAAGAACTGCTTTCACGTTTTTTCAAAAGTTGATGGGATAACATTTACAGGCTTTCTCCAACAATGAATGACGTCACATGGCACTCGAAAATTGCGGCGAGTTAAAGCGAGCGACGCTTCGTTTACTTTTCTTTACTTCGTTTACTTTTCTTTTTTCTTCGTTTACTTTTCTTTTTCTTTAACCACAACAACTAAAATAATTGTTTAGCGTCTCGATCGTTACTTTGCTTCCTGATAAAGTTTTCAGCCATGTTTCAAAGAAGCAAATATCATTAAGAGGTGCACCGAAAACGTTCTGTAACAACAGGGCAAAAATACATGACACCGCGGCGCCGAGACAGCTGCCTGTTCGCGCACGCCCACGGCCCTGTGAGAGAACAATGCAACAATGCATGCGATCAGAGGTGGTTAAAGCGAAACGCTGGTGCATCACGGCAGCTTCGAAATAACAGAGAAATGCCTAGTTTACCAATGGAAATATGTAAACGGTCAAGATTCGACTAGACTGTTGTCACCAAAAATGAAACAACAAATACACGTACAGCGATCTAAAATGACCAAGAATTACGACAGGTGATGGTTATTCAACGTGAAAAAAGCAAACAATTGCTCGGTCGTCAACCATAAAAACGCGCTGTGCGAAAACGTTAACCGCAGAGTGTCGGCGCTCGCAGCCGTTGAAGTGAATGCGTTTAGTTTGGCACAAAATTTACTCAGGAAAGCGATTTTAAGGTGACGATCCACGACCGTAGGCCGGCATTAGCACAAGCACACTGCAGCTGTCGCTCACCTGGTCTGCAATACTCCGCAAGTCGTTCTTTTCGGGAGCAAGGGGGGACGTCGACCGAGGGGTGGTGCTCTCCACCAGGGCGTTATGCAGGTCCAGAGCTCCCTGCGTGACGCGGAAAGAGGTTCACGAATGCATCAGATATAAATTTTCACGCAAGCATAAAATCAATAGAGAATACGAAGTCAACACTCAAGTTATGACGGGAAAAGTCAAATCTTTTTTATATGAAAAACTATCAAGAACGGAGTGAAGCTTGATAGTCTTGCAAAATCGTATAGAAAACAATAACACAACAACCATTGATTCATACGAAGCCATTTTTGGACGTTTCAAAATACATCAATTTTCGTTGTCATTAAAGATCAAACGAATAAAACAATGTCTCAAGCATTTGCAAGCAAAGGGTCACACTAAATTTGCAACAAAGGCACGGGTGTTCATAAAAACATTCAGATTTTTGAAAACGTTTGGTCGTAACTCATAGACATCAGGATCATCAAAATGATGACTTCCTGACAAACCTTCACAGAAGTTATTAGCTTCACTTTTTTCTTAACAATGCCACGGTTTTAGAAATTATACGCCAAGCCCACACAACGAATCTAGAAAAAAGTTAACATACACGATAGGAATCCAACACCATTTGACAAAGGAAAACCAAAACGCTTGTTTCACCTTAAAGTTGTTTTGCTTAATGAGGTGCTGCAAGTACCCGAGATCATCGACGAGCTGACGATCATCGAGTTTCTGACTGATCGTATTCAGGGAAGAAAACATTGTCTCAACATCTGTGACGCAAACAAGCAACTGTTAGAACATGTAACCAAAATATTCACTGAACTAAGAAGTGGTTTCAAGACTAAACTGAAACAAAATGAACTCGAAATGCCACACTTCAGACAATAACATATTTGCATACCACAGAGAAGCAAACCGCGTGCGTTGTTCACTAATCAGGAACTACAGCATGAATGCAGTAAAAGAAAACACCCCCCAAATAAGAAACGTTTGCTTATACCCTAAAAGCAGAATTTGTACTGTGGTTACATAAACGATGTTGCTAAAAACTTTACAGCAATAAATCAAGCCGTGCCCGAATTTTGCAGTAAATCAAAACAAGTCAACGAATAAATCATAAAAAAGCAGAATCTTCAGACCAAAAATGCACCTATCAGTTATTGGAACCGAATGTTTGGTGATTTAAAAAAAACTGGTATTGCGAACTTCACGCTCATGATTTTTGTTTCATACAGTTGGTATGGCAGATTTTTTCTTGAGCACTGTCTTGTGAGTGCCTGGACGTTCTGAAGTGTATCCAAGAAGGCGCAACCAAAGCAATCACTCACTACAGTCAACAGACAATACAATTCAAGGGTCGAGTTGCGGTAAACAACTACGATTGTGTAAAAGATGTCGCGAAATCTACGTCTGCGTTCCGAGTCTTCTTCAAGATAACTTCACGTTCACAGGGTCACCATGATTATGCCTGTCGTGGCTTTGCCAGCACTACAGTACGCAAAAAAAGATACTCATGCTATTTAATCTAAGCTTTTTAGTTTTTTTTAATGTTAATGGCATCAGGTACCGTCTACAACAATTTTTAAGAATCACGCGAAGCCCCAGACATAGCTCTACAGCAGGCGGGTACAACCTCTTGTCATTGCCGGCCGCATTACTTTTATTTATATAAGTACGGGCGTCAATGAGTTCGAGTAATATTTATGAGATACGTTTAATTAAATATAGGTTTTGTCCGGTATATGTCATTTACTTGTGCCTAAAAGTATAATAAATTGTAAAACATTTTAACGAATTTACCAAAAATTTCTAGCCTTGCCTTTGTTTTGCGTCAATATACACCAGCACGGCCGCCAAATCTTAGATTTTAAATTACATGTGCACGGCCGCAAATTTCATTATCGAAGGCCGCATGCGGCTGTACGTTGTGCACCGTTGCTCTAAAGAATGTTCATGCTCGGAAGGCTGCGTTTGGCGATGATGAACGAGGTGCCGCGCATGAAGGGTAAACAAATGGTGAAAACAACTTTTAAAGCGCTCACTGTCAAACACAAACCACGCATCTGAATATCAGTTGATATTCGGTGAACCGATAGCAAGTTTTTTTTTCTGAAATGTCCGGCATTTCAGTTACAGCATCAGCCATCGCGATGTTGATCCTACCAATCGTGGTTGCCCTGCTTCCACGAGACGAAGCTCCCTCCCGGTCGTCGATGTAACTGTCTCTTTCGAAACCGTAATTCTGGACACCTTTCTTGCGCGCTTTTAACTCTTGTTCGGGCGAGAGGTGTTTCAACCTGAGAAATGCACACTGAGTCAAGGGAAGGAACGACCGGATCGTTGAACTTTTGCTGCATCGTTCAATGAACGCCGGAAGTGGCTTCGCGACTGGACATTGAAAAGTTTCAGGGAACTAACAAAAATGTTGTAGCACGCCACTTTTGGAATTGTTGTTTTTGGAAATGTGCTTTTCCATTCCAATTATCACGCGGTAACTTACAACAAAAGGCATGCAGCGCAATAATTTTGCATTTCATAGACAAGACTTATTTTGCAAGAAACCTAATACAAAAAGGGAAAAACGGACGCTAAATGATCTCGAGACAACTACGTTAAGAATTACTTTGTTGCTATCACGTGGATAGAAGTCGTCAACCTGTTACATTTATACGTTGGCTAATCCAAAGCAAAGCAGCTAGGCTACCTTGATGGGGGCACACATCAATCACCTTTCTATTTTATCTGCACTTTCGTTAGCCATGCGTTGACGGACTTTTGCATCGCGTTCTCGCTGCTCTTTCTGTCTCCGCGCAGATTCTCTCATTCGATGCACCCTCTGAAAATTCATCTCTGGTTGGGGAAGGGTTGCGGCAACTTCGGCTGCGGCCTGAAAATGGCGTGACGTTGCAAGAGTTAGAGATTTAAATTTTTCAGTACTCAGGGAACAAATTGTAGATATTGCTCAGACATTGTAATGGTCACATTCTTGCAAAACGCTTGTCAGTTGTTCTTTTCTATTAAGGGTGAATATCAAAATTCCAACACTAAATGTGCTCTTGTTTCGTGAGAGAACTAATGTAAAGCAATTCATATGAAAATTGTTATAAACCATATTGGTTTATTTTTTTATTTGACGTTGGTGATGACAACTGGCTATATACAAGGATAAAAAATACCCTCTGCATGCAAAAGCTCTGACAACTAATGTTTTGCTCAAATTGTTGTGTTACTCACTTTGCAATTCATGTTGAGCAGGTACGTCTAAAATATTGTAAGAACAAACAACACGAACAATTATGATTTGTATTGTATGGTTACCAAGAAAAAATCAGCTGCTTTACTCCAGTTACTACATTACTCTAACATGTTTTGCTTGTTGTTACCTGGAGTGACTGGTCAAACTACTTACTAAAATCTTTCAATATTAGGGTTTATACCTGTAATGCAAACTCAGATTAGCAGCCTTGATATAATGAAAACCTAGAATTCTAAGGAAAATTAACCTGAAATCCGCAATCTGGAGCTGTTTGGTTTCTGTTGTGGTTTTAAGTGTGCAGCTAATGATATGCAGCCTGGCACTAATTATCGTGATCTATGTTGTTTTTGTCACTAAAGTTTTACTCGGCCAATGCTGATGGTTGCCAGCACTGCATAAATGGTGGAGCAGTTGCGAAGCAATATGCCATCCGTTACAACAGCAGGAGGTTGTTGTTTCATATCCGAACATTGCAAAAAACTGCTTTTCCAATCTGTGACATGAAAAAACATGTAGATAAATAACATCTCATTAAAGTTAGGGTTTTGTGCTTAAAATTTATATGCTACTTTTGCTTGTTTCTATTTTTTTTCAAAGCATAACAATCATGTAGGGTTGTGATGAGGTAATTTACATATCTTAATTGTAACTACAAGGGCTTTTAATAAAAACTTGAATTTGTTTCTTGATTACATTCAACTGTTATGTGATATGTAAGACCCTGTTACCTTACTGGTCAAATTATTTGATTTTATTTTTTTACTTAGACAGCAACTAAACTCATAGCTGAAAAAGCGGGCCATTGAACAGAGACTAAAATAGAGTAACATGCAGGCCCGCAACCAGGGGGCAGGCAACTGGACAACTGCCCACCCCCGAAATTTTCAAAATCATGTTTAGGTGTTAGGTACAAGTAACAATCATTCCCCCTAAAACTAGCGCAACAACAAGTTACAATAATTTTGCTCCCCTGAAAATATCAACGGATTGCACCCCTGGTAACAAGTAATCGTACACTTTACTGAAAACAGCAAATTTTATCAGGGCAAAAAACTAAGGGCAAACTTACAATAGGTTCTAAATAATACATCCAGATTTGTAAAACTTCAGTAGCACATCCAGATTTGAAAACACTTTAATATACCATTTACATTATAATGAATAACTTACGGCTGTAAAAATTTCACAACGTAGGAGCTGGTTAAAGCAGCACCATGTTCTCTATTCCACTCCAGAAATGATCCGTACATTTGCATAAACATTCTTTGAATTCCAATCAAATAAGTATTATATAATACAGACTATCAACGGTGGTGCACAAAGCCCATCCTACAACACTATGAATGCATTGTTTTCGCAATTAAACTCAAAAAAAGGGCTACTATTCATTGACAAACTTTCAGTCCTGATTTCCCTGTGAAAACAAGTTTACTATTGGTTTTTGAGAGTTTACCATATTCATGCTAGTTTCATGAAACTCCTTGCTATTGATACCAAAACAAGTGTTTCAAATGTTAAATCCATCATCAGGTTTTTTAAAGGCGTTTTAGGGACCCGATTCGGGTCCCTAGAATTGAACATTGGGTCCCTAGAATCAGTGAACATTGTCATCGGGTCCCTACAGGTCCATACCAGGTACCTAACAGTTTCCTTAAAAAAACTTGCCATTATGTATTTCTCTTTATGATTTTTGTATGTCAACATAAAAACTTTCAAGATAACAAGATTACAACCAGGGCTGTGTTTGCACATAGCCCTGTCTGTTATATAAAAACCCAGGTTTGTAATCTCTGAATGTCGGTACCAAAAGTGTTAAGGTGCATTTGTTATCTCTGAATGTTGGTACCAAAAGTGTTAAGATACAGATTTTGGCTTTATAGTAAAGTGGGTTAAAAAAAGTTTCACAATGTTGGGGTATAAAGTAACTACCCCCCTTAAAGACTATTAAAAATAAAAAAAGTTTCAAATGAATTGGTGCTACAGAGGCATTCATTGAGACATTGTAACATACTTGTTCCAACCTAAATCCTCAAATAAGGTTTGCAGCTTTCTTTGAAAATTGATGCTGATATTGGATAGGACCAAAAGTTTCAAACAAATTTTATAAACTTTTATGCTGCTTTAGAAGTACTTAGCATAAACATGTCAAAGTTGGCAAGTGCTTTGGTAATGCATGTTTCTGCATACCCATACCAATAAAAAATTTGGCAACTTCACATTGAGCTTCATGGGCTAGTTCGTTTTTACCCCATATGGATGTATTGACCTGGGCAAAAAAAACTAGTTACTTTTTACCCCAGACAATTTTTTTTACCCCATGTTTGTGTTTTTGTATGATCTTACTATAAAACAGATGAAGTAAATTTATCTATAGTACTGCTCTGCAAAAAACAAGAGCCTTCATTTGTTGTTAGACATGTCAGCTGTATCGTAAATGTCTTTGGTTACTATAATAGCTCACAAGCAAGTGCCAATTATCTTTTTGTGTCTAGAACAGAGTTTCTTGAACTGTTTTAGATGCGTCTTCTTTAGCGTTAGTCATTGATACTTGCATCTCAGTTAACCTCAACCTCACAATCCAACCAAAAAAACAATAAAAAACTTTATTTGCAATTATTGTCATTTTCAACAGTACGTTGCTACCACACACATGCTCTTATTCCAAATCTTCCATGACCCTTAGTTGGAGAACCCAGAGTCTAGTCCAGAGAGTGATAAAAGAGTGGTGATGAAACTGCATCATAATTGCATTTTTTAAACTGCATCACAACAGTAATGTGTGGCTAAAAACAATGACAGGTTCGTAGGACTCTTTTGCTGGAATCACACTACAGCAGGTTCACCTTTAAGGGCCAGCTGAGAAAAAATAGTATTTAATTGCATACAGCAATTGATAGAACCAGATACACTTGGTTAGATTAAAATAATGAAAGATTTTCTTTACCAGACAAAAAATATTTTTGACACATGTACCTCAAGACAGTGAAACAACATCTCTTGTGGCTAGTTTCAGGTCTAAAAGCAGGCAAGGTTGAAATTTCACCCTCCAAAAACGACAATATTTATGCATGGAAAAGTCATTACAGACAAAAGATTTTTTTAAGTACAAAGTGAAAAACAGAAGAAAGGCAAATTGAAACAGAAAGTCGAATCAGATGAGGAGCTTGTTTGTTGAACCAGTTACCAATGCACCACTAAGTAATCAGTTAAAGTTTCCTAAGAACTACATATAAGTGTAGAGCTGAGGACATAAAATGATTGAGGAGTAAATATAGGAAAATTTATGTTGTTTTCTTGACCAAGCCTTAAAGCCGACTACTGGGAACAACTTTAAAAAGTTTTGAGGATGTCGATGATAAAACACCAACAAGTATGGAAATAAACTTTTTGCACAAAAGTAAGAGTACAACTATTACAAGTCGCTTGTTGTGGGACTGGCCCACTGTGAAAGACATGGATATTCTCTTCCATGCATTAAGTATTGCTTTCATGGTCCAGACCAGAAAAAGATGCAGGTAGAGGAAATGCTTGTTTAATTTTTAAGGGAGAGTATGGTGTCCAAAAATTTGCTAACCTCTGCAAGTTTGGAAAATATTACCGATGACTTGCTCAAGACTGCTTGAACTAAAGTGATCATTGCAATCTACTGTTTTTGCATGAAAGCATGCTGTGAATAAATCATTGCAAGTCTATATTATGGCTAAATGTTTGTGCAAAAGTGTGGATTACTTTTAATGTACAGAATACAGGAAAATCTGGATGAAAATGCAGTGTTTTTTTACCCAGAAAAAGTCTTTTTTGCCCCTTTTCCTGGGTAAAAAAAACTAGTGTTTTCTTATTATAATTTTTCTTTGGGAAAAGATAACAAAAAATTTCAATGTCGCAATATACTTTGGCGTGGGGGTTACCTTCTATCAAAAGACCAAGAAAATACCTTACCATGTTTCAGAGATATTGCAAACTTAAAATTTTTGTTTTTTTACCTCATTTGACTACATTAATTAAATTTTGCCAATTATTCTTAGGAACAGTACCAGGTTTTTCTAATATTGTTTCATTGTCAATTTTCGCAAAGGACTGAAGATGTGTTAAACACAAAACTAGTTTCCTGGTGAAAATAAATTGCGACTGATTCGCTTGATGTGTGGTCACTACTGTGACTTTACTATTTTTCTAAATGATGGAGGCAAGCTTGAATCATTGCAAAAGGATGGAGGACCAGGCAGGAGATTTCCTCAAACAGCTAGGTCCAAAGCTAGAGCTTGTTTTGTTGACATGTTTGTTGATGTACATTTTACATGAACTTGGTGCACAATAGCTGGAATGTACAACCACTAAATTTAGTGGTAAACAAAACATTTTCTCTCAGAAATCAATTAATGATGTAAAACTAACCATCTAACATAATATGTCAACATTATTTTGAAAAGGTGCAACTATCCCAAACCTTCTTTGCACATTCTGAAAAAGCTCAAACACCACTGTCTGAATTAAAATACATGTAAGATAATTGATCTTACTTATCTGCCATCTTGACTGTGAAAGCTCAGTGGCAACAATGCTGAAAGCACAGCAAGCTAGCATCAAAAATGTAACTGGCATCTAAATTCTTGTAGCCAAACCCTGACAGAGCAAGACAGCAACAAAGGTGTCACTGTATGTTATTGAACCATCGTAACTGGTTAGTCACGTTCACACAAATGCATAGTTGTGGCTGAAAAAACACCCTTGTAATATACGGTTAAACTAATCGTAATTGTGTTTCGAAGCAGGAAGTATTTAAACCAGGATCTGACTTTTTGTTTAAACAATTGTGGGCAACATTGCTGCAGTAAGTATTGTAAATTAGTGCAACAATTAAAACATTCTCATATCAGCAAAATATGATTTGCACTTTATCTCTTAATTTCAGTTGCTCCATTTGTTATTTCTTGTCTTTACAATGACCAGCAACGGTGCAAACTGAAGGTTATCAACATAGGGCAAACATTAATAATGCACACAGTCGTTGCAACTTGTGTATTCAGAGTTACATTCTTGACCAAAATAACCTGGAGGAAGTCAAAATCTTAAAACAAGAATCACATTAAAAAAAGTAAAAAACTTAATAACTGTGTAAATAAAAAACATATGCAAGAAAGATAAGGATAGCACCTTATCTTCATGCAGCAACAAAAAGACATTGGTCACAATCAGCTACTGAAACATTTCTTGAGTAACATTGTTATATAGGGGGTTGGATACTAATGTTATATCTGGTAAGTGCTGCACTATATTACACATTTTGACATTGTGGAAGTACAGTGGAACACATTCAATTTCCAGTGTTCATGAAACTAAGGCATCTGTCTGATATCAAGTTGTCCATGTAGTGTATTTTGTGGTAGTCATTATTCTCTAAAGCAGTATTTTTCAACCTTTTGCTGCAGTGAAACCTTCCGCAAATGTTTGCGTTGCTCATGGAACTCTATGCAATGATCCAAGTGTTTATCCCACTTTCTGCAATAAACCATATGGGTAGAAATGTTGCATCCATGTTTTATTTCTATGTTTCAGCCAAACCCCTGGCAGCCACTTGCAGAACCATGAGGTTCTGCGGAACCTCGGTTGAAAAACACTGCTTTAAAGACTTACTCCGTAGTGATTTTGAAACCTGATGTTGCACCATTTAAGCAAACCAATTTCAAAGACCAATAAGAGAAGTACCTCAAGGTCCTTTGTCGTCTTGTTCCGCTGCCCAATAGCTGATCCTGCATCAAGTGGTGTTGGAGGAGGCACCTCTAAGTTGTTTCGTGGAGTTGAGGTGGCACTGCGAGGTGGATGGGCAGCTACATAAGAGGGTGGGCAATCAACAGCCATCTCATTGGTGGTTTCATCAGGTGGTAAAACTGCACCTGCCATTCCATTCATTTGATAATGAGCTGCACGTCTAGGCATAGCAGCAGCAGACATGATGGTATAATATGAAGGCTTTGCGAAGAGCAAAACAGTCCAATGTAATCCAGCAACAATGCCAAGATATCAGTATATGTCAAATTGCTTTGGACAAGTTCTTAGATCACACACAGAAGCAACATCACTGATGTATAGTCTAGGTAACATTGTTCAGGCATTTTAATTGAGTATACTGCTTAGGTTTCTGTAAAAACAAACATAACTGAATCATGCTGTTATTTTGCTACGCGTGTTGTTATGTAGGATTTGTCACCAGGTTTAAAATAACTGAATCAATTTATTCACTGCCCTATTTCAAAATATATATACATCAACAAAAATGTGTATGAACTATCCAAATGATTGGTTAAGACTGATTGCCTTGATAACAACCTTTCACTACACAGAATTTGAAACAGAGTACATCTGCCATCAACTTTGTGTTTGCAATACAACCAAAACTAAATTACTACATAGTTAACAAAGAAACACTGCAAGCTTGTTAGTGCAATTTGCTGTAATTCTTGTTTTAGCCAAAAGAAACACATCAGCTCCTGATCAATGCATTGTTTCTTCAATTATGATCTTACACACAATACTAAATCATATGAAACAAAGTATTCAGTAAATGCAAGATATTCTGTGCAAAATATCACTGATTCATGTCATTTCAAGCATGAGTTTGTGCAACCAAGCAAAGTTGTCAAACTATGCTTCTCTGTTGTGAAACCAGTAAAAGCAAGGAAGTAGTTGTTTGTTTTTGATCACAATAAATCATAATTGGCATATGATGATTAAGCATCAATTCACATTAAATGATCAAATACAGTCTGAAATTTAGAGCTGTTTGGTTGTAGTTGTGATTTTTAAGCGCGGCTGGTGATATGTAGCCTGTCGTTGATGATTCTTGTCATTTCATGAAAAAATTAACCTTTTGCCAACAACAAAGGTTTTTGTTTGCAAATAACAAAGCTTATTGCAAGCAGTTTGAGCCTGAATCAAAATTGACTACCACATAGCAAAATAAGAATGCGCAACAATTTAGCATATGTGTGCACTCACAAGCCATTTTCTGGCAATAATATCTGTTTGCAATGAACTTATCTACACAGGATTTGAAACACTGACAAAAGTAACAGGCATCCTACACGATTTACAACTGCTAGCATTATCTTAACACTTTTAGAGCCGCCTGGTTTTGGCAATTTTCGCAAAAAAAGCAGCAGTTTTCGGTTGCCTTACCAACGCCCTAGCTCCTCCGCCCATTGCGCTAGAGAGCGCCCT
>Ga0210059_1008549_pt1 | contig 16119 bp, 8 predicted proteins | sample Ectturendosymbi2_FD_188042 | JGI IMG/M metagenome (GOLD analysis project Ga0210059, IMG submission 188042) | Ecteinascidia turbinata endosymbiont from Florida, USA - Sample 2 (SPAdes) (version 2) | ecosystem: Host-associated > Tunicates > Ascidians > Unclassified | place: Key West, Florida...
CAGCTTGATATAAGAATTCGGTAACTCTTTCTTTGTTCGTTTTCGAGTTTGCGCTGGGTAGAGGTGCAGGGTGTTAAGATGATAGATTTTTTTGATTAACAGGAGTTTTAGAAGCGGCCAGCACGGACGTGCAGATTGCTTGGCTCCTTTCAGTGCACGTCTTTAAGCGCCTTGCTCAAGTGCACAGCAGCGATAACACAGGCAGGTTTAGGGAGTCAGACCGTACGATCCGGAACCGTCGCTTTGAAAACATTGCATTGCGTCATCGAAGTCGCTTACATATTTGCATCAGTAAAAGCAATTACCGTAAAATTTTTTGTCTGGGAAAACACAGCACGCAAGGGACTTCAACCCCTTGAGTTAACGAGTAAGGTAACTACAGAATTTGCCTATAACGGCATCTCTAGGGGATTGCATAAAGAACGTTATTGCCGAATTGACATTATAAGCGAATTGAAATGCATATAAAAGATGCCATCACAAACAAAGAAAATGTAACGTTATGGGCGAATTGACGTTACAGACGAAGCCGTTATAAACGAATTCAACTGCATAGAACAGATTTACATAAGGTTTCAGACCCCATTCAGATTAAACTAAAAAGTTAGTTTCAGGGAAAATTTTTTCCGCCCTCCCAGTAAAATGCCTTCCCGTACGCCTATGTGTGTAGAGTTGCATGGGGTTGATTTGCAATTAAAATATTTTGCTGATTGACCCGACAGCGCCATCTTCGTGGAGACTAACAACTATAAGGCCTCAACCAGCTGATATTTTCGGGGGCAACATCAATCTAACTTGTTGTTGTACTATTTTCCTGGGGGAGGGGTCAAATTGATTGAAACTTGTTGTTGGACCTGACCATTTAGACATATTTTTGAAAATGTCTGGGGATAATTGTTCAGTTGCCACCCTGGTTGCGGGCTTGCCAACGACTGAACGCAAAATGTTTGAGTTAAACATTTTGCATCAAGCAATTAGCTCGCGAATTCCTCATTGCAAAGCAGCTAATGAGAAACTTGGTGGCGCTACACGACTGCCGTTAACATAAAGAGGTATCAAACCCATTTCAAAAAAGCTTAAATTGGGTTTCAGAAAATGGCTGGTAGGTTTTGGTGTAAAGACTTTGGGTGGATCTGTTCTATTGTAAAAAAAACTTACGAACGTTTACTTTAAAAATGAATTGAACATATACCAGTCATGGGCAAAACGTTTAATGAAAATCAGTAGAAGAAAGTATCTTTTGTTATTTCCTACAGCCGCCAGCGTTTGCAGCTAAATCCCCTCTCGGCAGATTTATCTGTAGGAAAGATAATGTCTGGAAAACATTTGTTGCTTCAGAGAGTCCCGCATTGAGTCCCGCATTCGAAGATTTTTTATTCAATACTATGAAATTGGATAAGATATTCTAGTGTTTCATAAAGATTTCGCGTTACCAAAAACAGAGTTGTCTTGAAATCTTTATGAACCTTTATTCAAGCAGAAATTTCGCAGCTTTATTCCTTAGGTAGGGAAGTAATTTTAATGAATCCAATGTGTATTGTCTTTTTAAAGCATGTTTCTTGTTCAGTACGTTTTTCAAATAATGTAAACCAGTTTCTTCCAAAATGTTGGTATATAGCAAAGAAGTACTCCAGCCATAGTTGTGTTTATGTTCAAAACATTTCAAAGTTACATTGTTAACGTTGCAAAATAGTATTTTGCAAACTGAGGAATCTAATCTGGTTTGTGTTCATGTCATGTTCTCCAACAAGATGATCCTTTAAATGGCAAACGTTGGAAAACGAGGCACAAAAACCGATAAATGAAGAACTACAATGTGTTATTAGAAAAGGAATCAAACAATCAGGCAAAGCAGACTGACCAAAATTTTATCAGTTGACACTGCAAGTTGAAAAAGGTCTTTTGATTGTTTAGGAAATTTAATGCAAGAACCGCATACTCGAAAAAATGAAATTTGCTGCAAGAACCACAAACTCGAAATTGCAAAATTTCTGAAATTGGGTTTGATAAATCACATTTGGATGTTTTTGCCAAACGCTTGATACATTTTTCAAAAGCAATTTTAACGTTGTTTGCCTTGACTACAGATTTTTTTAATTTGGTGCAATCTTATCATGCCCTTGATATTTCTGTTGTTCAAAAATCAATTTTGCTTTTGCAGCATATCTGCAAAATTTGCAAATATGACAACGTAACACTAAAAAACCTGGATATAGCGCTTGAAAAGGTTGTTGCATGAATACATCGATTGAAACTCACACTTATGGTTAATGCATAGCCTCGATTTCGTTTTTCAGGTTAACAAACATTGCACTGGTGTGCACGCCTGGAACAACTGAACACAATCTCGAGTTCCTTGGAGAATTAATCACGTTGGAATACGTGAGTTTCATTACTTGCAAGACTTTAGCTACTTGAAATGATTCTAGAATTACATTCATCCACTTAGGGTTATACATAACAAATAGCATGTAGAATATTACTGCTTGTTTGTTTAGGTAACGATGTTTGCAAAGATTTGAGATGCTTAAATGTTGTGAATCTGTTGTTTTGCAAATCACTGTATTGGAAGTGGCCCGCGAGTTGTCACGTTTTTCTAAAATGGCTCGTAGGTCAAAAGTAGTTCGACCACGTTGATTTAGAATCCCACTACAATAATGTTAAAATTGTCACTTAACGACTAGCGGAGACTAAAGCTGGTCCAGGTCCCCAAACAAATACATCACCTTCATTTTCTTCTACGTACAACTGGTCGCAGCTTTGTTAGGATTAGCAGCCCGGAATAAAGCGCCACACGAATAAAGTTCCTTAAATTTCTGATTGATCATAAAAATAAATTTACCTTCTCAAACTATAGAAAGATATTAAACTTAAAAATGTTAATGTTACAAAATAGTAGTTGCTGAACCAACAGTACAACACACATGCTCAGCTGTTTCAAAAAATCATATTCTAGTGCTCTTTACGTGTGCAATCATAACGCGGTCCTGGGTTTGAATTCAAGACGACAGCCAGCACGCAAAGTTGCACACACTGGTGTCACGAAGAAATAGAGCTCACCCGACGAGAATACTCTATTGCCACACGCTATATAGGTGTTAGTCTTAGCGCGTTTTCCGTTCGTGGTGCCTCACGCTCTGGTAGTTCATCTAACGTCGCGCCTGACCGCCACAAAAATCCGAAGAAACTAAAAATTGGAATGCAAAACCAACTAAGCTTTGCAAAAATAAGTGCAAAACTAACTAAAACTAAATTAAGCGTTCTTTCTGATGTTATTTATTTATTTGGTTTATTATTTTGCGCGTTTTTCCCACATATTCATGTAAACTGGATTGGTGATAAATAAACGTAAGGTGATCACCAGTAAAAGAACTTCAATCTCTTCGAAATTAATTTGGCTGCAACTACTGAGGATCATCGTCAATAGTGTAAAGGAAATCATGGTTGACGTGTGTTGATTTATTACCATGCTGTTCTGCTTTTAATGTTCCACCCGGGGGGGGGTTGTTAATGTTGGTTTATTTTTTAAGAAAATTTAATTTGTTGTGCGCTTAAAAAACTATAAAGGAAAAGATAAGTGAGTGCCTCATTGAACGTATTTCTCAATAGCAAATACGGTAGAAATTTATTACAAATCTCTATCATTGTGGTGCCTGTAGGGGAAGGGTCTCTGACACTAACGTCCAGTGCTTCGTCTGCCATTCGATTTTTATTTTTAGATTCTACTTGTTTCATTGTAGAACATGTGCTCCCACACACTTTGCTTACTGATTTCCAGAAGCTTTCTGCAGTCTCTAACACCGTTAGTATTGCACAATTTTTATTAAGAGATGTTTTACTTCTTCTAATTAATTACCTATTGCAGGGATGGGAAATTAATCCGGCATGAGGGCCACTTTGAGTAGGCCGCATTTAACGCATAGATAGACAGATTTATTTGTTGGTATTGAGTTCATTGCGCCAGGCGCATTGGACAAGACAACGAACACTGGGGCACCGAAAAAACACAGATTATCTAGTCAAGTGCCCCAGCGAAGGGTTACCGGCGGGGGCGTGCCTTCTAATTTGATCGTAAAACAAATAAATGAAACAAAACGGTAGACGAAAAATGTCTATTCATTATTTTGTTCACGTTGTGTGAACGAAAACTTTAGCTAAATACTTTATCTCATTAACAACAAAAGTTCAGAATTTGATTCATTGTGTGTTTTTCAAATTTTCTGGAGTTCTTCGTTTTTGTTTTAAGTCTTCATGAACTGAATTTTGAAAAGCTGGTCTCACTTTCCAGAATCAGTTTGCCTTTCCTTAATCATATTAGTTCTAAGCATTGACAAGGTCAAAATTAAAACGTTAATTTTTACAGGAGTTCGTTCTCTCCAGTCCATGTGCTTGCCCTGGTGTCTGCAATCAAAACGGCGTAATACGTAAGTATATTCGCCTTCAACCAAAAAATACCCACCTTTAGTTTCAGTGGCGTCTTCGATTTATTCTGGTTAGGATCGGAAAATAGGTTTTTAACAATTATTGCTTATAGCAATTTATGCATCACAGGCACTAAGAGGTCTGGTAGTTCCTTAGACCAGTGGTACTCAACCGCCGGTCCGCGCAAATATTTTGCCGGTCCGCAAAACAACCTAGATCTTTGATCAAGTATACTCGTAGATTTTCCGTCAAGTAGGCCTAACTGAAAAAGATTAGCGTTCATGTTGGATATCGGTAAAATCCTGGTGAATGACATGTGGCTTGCGATTGAATAGACTGGATAGTTCAGTTTCGTTTATACGCGTTTTTGTACTCCTTCCGGAGTGTCACGAGTCGTCTATGGGCTCCCATCTACGCCTGTTTGCACCGTGGACCACGCGTCTGTTTTCGCAGCAAATGCTGCACTGGTGGCAAGGCAATGGCAGCACGCGCCTGAACCTTTTCTTTGCCCCCACCCTCCAGCGCCGTGCACGAGGCTGGAGTGTTGGACTAGCCGCAAGTACCGTTTAATAAGTCTTCGGTGTGACCCGACGGAGAATCGAAACTAACCCATACTAGCTTTGGTGGCGCGTGCCCAACCAAATGTACCACTTAGCTGGTTTAGACTGGATATTATGGCGCAAAATACAATCTTTGTGCAGCTTCATAAGCATTTTGTTCTTGAGAAATCACAATGGAAGCTAATGGTGTTTAGCAGACTTTTTATAGATTTAGCTTTGGTGACCGCTGGGAAATTGCGAGAGACTGTTATCAGAAATTTTTTACCATAAAGTTTGTGGTACGCCATTGGCTTGCGTATGATGTAAATGCAGTCAACAAAGCAACAGGAACAAAGCAATATTTCCATTTTTTTACAAGGATTAATTTAAGCTTTCAGAAAAAAAACAAATCTCAAAGTGGATATGAAGCAAGTACCAGTTTTTACAAAAAACTGCAAAAATAATATATTCAGATATATTGACAGCACCAGGATGAACTAAAAAGCGAAAAGGAGACTTTGTCATGCAATCTGATAAAAAATACTTGGAAATTGGCGTTACTGTAGCTCTTTGTATTGAACAACCGCCACGGCCCTTATATTTAGCATGCTCCCAAATTCTTTCAATTGGTGCAAGGAAACCTTCCACATTTTCTCGTCACTTTCATTCGAAGCAGGGGCGTGTAGAGGGGTTTGCCGGACGGGGCGACGGCCCCAGGCATCCAAAGAGTACAATTAAAAAATTAAAATGCTGTAACTAAATGCTTCTTGGTATTGCAAGGGTAAAAACATATGATGCATGGATTTAATTTTTCGAAATTCGGTTTGTCAACACCGCTTGTTGCATAATGTGGCACACAATCAAGCAGTTGCCCCAGGCATCACTAGACCTGTGCAAGCCCCTGGTTCGAAGCACAGCAATCTTTAAAGCAAGCCACTGGATTAATTTCAAAGACTACTCAGTGAGATGTACAGTCAAAAAAGCAAATGAAAACGATGGTTGCTGCTGATAAATCTCTTCTTCACACATCGTATCTAATTTGTCTCGAAATATATAGGCTAAGACAAAAATTGTTCACCATTGGGAAGAGTTAGTAAAGCCATGTGTCCTATCTGCAGATAAACTAGTTTTGGTTCTCAGACACTTGAGTGTAGCCTATAGGCCTACCATTTTCTAACGACAAAGTTCAGAGAAGCATTGAAGATAAGACAATTAATGTTGGCGAGCAGGTTACAGAAGAGTTAAAGAAGTCGAGGTATTTCGTTAATTCAGCTCAACGATTAAGCTGACGCTACTAATTGTGCCATTCTTCTTTGTTTCGTGTGCTATATGGGGATAGAAGATTTCAAGGAAGAACTTCTGTGTTGGATTAACGTACCAGGACGGACCACCGGGGTAGAGATATTTTGACCTATTGAATAATGTTTTGGTGAAAAAGAGATTGACTGGAAAACTGTCTCGCAGTGTGCGTAGATGGCGCTGCAAGCATGATGGCGCTGCAAGCATAGATGGCGCTGCAAGCATGAATGATTATTATCGCCTTGGTGCAGTTGCAAAAATTAAAATAGCGCACAAAGAAATATTGTTTACTCTTGGCATATTCCATTGGGAGCATTTAGCTACAACTACCTACTGATTTAATAAACGTGCTAAATAACGCGGAAATGCGAAATCGACTTTTGAACTCCAGCTTATTCAAAACACGGTGTGAATCGATAAATTTGCAGTATGAACAACATCACCAAACAGAAGTAAGATGGCTGTCAAGAGGGCGAGGTCTTTTGCGTCTTGTTGAGCTCAAGGAAAAAACAAAACAGTTTTTAAAGAAAAAGACTCTGTATTGTCAGAATGTTTTGCGTATTTGGTGGTGGATATGTTTTGCCACTTGAACAAGATTAATATATCTCTGCGGAGGTTTTGCACAAATATCTTTAAACTGAGAGACAAGACAGACGCGTTCAAACAGAAGCTTGCCTTTTGGGATGGCTTTGGGCAGAAAGGAAATACAGCAATATTTTCGACTTTGAATGTTTGTTTGAGAAGTGTTGGTGTCATTTCCAAGGAGTTACTGTATTATCATAAGTTAACATTTCTAGAAGGTAACTTACGAATTTCACGATACTATTTTCCTGAATATGAGGATCCTCGAAATGAAACTGTTTATAACAGCTTTGATACAAAATGACTGCGATAATCTGATGCATTCATTTCGATTTTATGTTACCGGTCTATAATTTTTTTTGCGTTTTTTACCGTTTCGCTAGGGTAAAAAGGTTGAGAACCGCTGTCGCTGACACGTGGATCCAAATGTGCAGATCTCACTGTTTGGGTGGCTTACAACAGCCTTCAACAAATGCGAACTGCGTAGTCTCAGAATCGCCGGAAGATCTAGCAATCTTCCTCATATAGGTCACGTGACATGAATTGACTTAGCTGACACTCTTCCACATCGACTACTAGACTGGCTGTTGGCCTATATAAAATTTTGCTGAAACACCAAAAAAGCTTACACGTACGTTTATTACGCTTTCTCGTCAACCTCTGTAAAGAAGCCATTGAAACACCACAGTTTTAGCTTTTGTGGAGCCATTCTATTAAAAAATATATTTCAAGTACGAAAAACTGCATAAAAATGAGCGCAATTTCAAAAATTTGTCAAACTTCAAACAAAAGATGAAAAACGTTTACATTCACGAAAGGTGTGGGTAATAATCTCTTCGCACTCCGAAAAATTTAAAAACCCTGCTTTCGGTCTGAAAGCATCAAACTGATTGTTTGAAAATTTCACTGCAAATTCGAATTAGAATGTGCATGTAGAGATGCTGTTTTTCTTTTGGAATACTGTATATCCTTGTTAAATGATTCTTTAGGGAACTGTTTTTTCTGATAATTCGCAAACAAAACTTTGCAAGATTGAACATGTTGTGTTTAATTGTTTAATTTGGTTCCAACTTGAGAAAATACAGTCTGATTTTTATTGCAATATACGAAGATGTATTATTGGGAAATTGAAAACAAAGACGTTTTCAGAAAAAAGTTTGCATACACACGTTTCCTTTCTTCATTAAATTATATAATGAAATATGCAATCTATTTGCTAAAATACAGCACCAACAACCACTACTACCGCAACAACCACAACAACAGATGATAATTCCGATGGAAGCAACAGCGCTCAACAAGGCGGGTCAACATCATCTTATTGGGAACAAGTGGGAGCTGATCTAGTTAGTCTTATATTTCACGATCTCATCCTTGTTGTTATCATCGCAATTGTGCTCATTATTTTGAAGTTGTTGTTTAATTATCACTTCGTCTGCTGCTCCCCAGCTCGCCATGCAGATTCTCTCCACAAGATTGAATCTTCAGCCTGACAAGTAATATGTTTGAGCATAATCAACGAAAAAACCTTTGTTAATTCGTACCTGCCAAAAGTTTAACTGTGTTTTTGTTTTCGTCAAATCAACTTCCACTTTAAAAAAGTCATACGGTATTTTTTGGAGATTTTGTGAAATCGAAAGCCATTGGGATTTTGTTGTAAAAACAAAATATTTCTTTGCGTTTTTGGCAATAGAAATACGCTTTGTATTACCGTCCAAACACGTTTTGATTGTTGCTGCGTTTGTATCTGCTTTATTTACTGGCTGCATCATTCCCGTAATAATGCTATTACCTACGCTTGCTTTGCTGTTTGTTGTTGGCACTTGGATTCTTTAGATTAACTAAAATGGTAACGCCAACCGTATCGTTGTCACGATTAGGATTTTTTTGGTGTTGTACCGGTCCTTATTTTGACTGATTGAGTACAGTGATAAAGAGGTGGACATGATTTCTTGATGCGTTTCGTTTAAGGTAACAACAAACTGCTTTGCTTGTATTTGGAAACATTCCATTTTCTTCGTGAAATAAATACCAGCAGGAGATACGAGGTATCAAACAAAAAACTAATGTTGACCTAAAAATTATTTCGCAAACTTGGTAAATTACGAATAAGTCAAAACATTTATTTGCAAACCATTTAACAAAAATGTAATCCTGTCCGATTGGTCGCTTAGATGCGGTTTGAAATGAAGCTAATTGGATTATGACTGTAGCAAGTGCTTTTTTCCACATAAACATATGTTAAGCAATACGAATAAATGTCTTACGCTGAAGTGTGATCATGCACAAATCACAATATAAATTTTTGTCTATTGTAACATTTATTCTCGAATTGCAAAAACATGTTTGTATAAAATTTTGGGAAAATTAATAAAACGAAAGTCGAAAATCATCAAAAGTTGCTTACTTGCTAAGTTGTTTCGTCAAAATGTGACTATTCTTCCTTACCTTTCCTCATGCGCAACAAGACTTTTTATCAAAAAAGAACCATCAAGAAACGAAGAAACAATCGCAAGAATGACGTGACAATGGCACAGCGGAATTGCTCCAATAAAACAGCAAAGTTAAAATGAAGGCATGCACTTCGAGTAGTGGCGAACTGTTTGACAAATGTTAGAGGTCGAAACATTATTTCAAATATGAGAAAGTCTTGGGTCAAGAAAATTCATTATGGCTTCAAAAAGTGGACCTGAAGTAGAACGGGGGACACAGGAAAAAAGATTTTTCTTGATGCTGCGCAGGTGAGTGAAAAATCATTAAACGTCGATCTGCAAACGGAAACGGAACCACTTGCAACAAAGCTTTGGCCATATAGATAGTAGCCTGATTATGCAAAGTAATAAGCATTTACAACTACACGTAAACGCGCACTTGTAACTGTGAATGAGATTATGCAGAAAAATTTTTATACGGATAATGCGAGAATAAAAGGAAAATTAAAGGCGCCTGAAGGAAAAATTTGTTTTGTTTAAAGCTGACAGTGATTTCACAACACGCGCAGGCATGGCCCAAATGTGCATTAAATTAAACAGTGCGATAGATGTTGTGTTTTTCGTATCATCTGTGTTAAAAAAAAACACTACTGCAAGAGAGATGAACTATCGCCATACAAATGATGAAGATTTCATAACAACGCTCTCGACAGGGAGACCGAAAACGCATGTTCTTTCACAATTAAAACATTAAGTTCTGACTGATTTGGCTCGTTTCCAGGAAAAGCATACAGACGTTTTTCATGTTGGATGAAATTTTTCACTAAGTTTTTTTTCCAAAATCACAAAAGGAAAATTGTTTTCGAAAATCTGCATTGGGATTCCATCAGTGGCGATTCTAGAATTAAAAAAGTGGGGGGGGGGCACTGCGGGGTCATGAAAAAAGTAGGGGGGCCAACATAAATGTCGTCTATCATGCGTGGCGATTTTTCGTTGTTTTGAAGATAACGTTTCTATGATTAACCGTGTCAAACCCAATATAGGCTTGTGTGTGCGTAGATGGCGCTGATGGCGAATATCGTAATCTATAAACTGATGGCGAATATCGTAATCTATAAACTGGCGTTATTATTCACTAGAGACACCTTAACGCCACTGCAGATGCAATCAGTGGCGTACGCAGGAAATTTTCATGGGGGGGTTTGGTTAAGGGTCATATGGTGGTCATTTGTATTTGGTTTGCGCTGTTTGTGACGTCACAATTTGACGTCATTTCCATGTTTCCAAACCAACGTTTTGGCGAAGATTGTTGACATAATAATGCATATTTTTCTACATCCACTCCCCTTATTTCATGTGTCATTGCACTGAATATAAACTATCAGCGCTTCAAGTTAGGCTATCAGTGGAAAATAAACTCAACGCTACGGCACAGCAGTTCATAACTGCAAAAATGTCAGGCTGCGCGTTAATGCAGGGGAGTGAAACACACTCATCCCTACGTCAGAGCAATATAGAACTGCAAAATGAGGCTGCGCTAAGGTCTCGTCAAATACGAGTAGTTGAGCATTAAAGGTGTGCGGCTGGACTGGCAGGCGCAGACCCCGGTTTGCGAGATATAATTTTACTAAACTACACAAGAATTGAGAATGCGCATAAAGTACGCAAGAAAACATTTGTTGTTTGTTATGTATAGAAGTCCACAGGCGCGTAACCAGGAGGGGGGAAGCCTCCCCTAGAAACATTTTCGCCCACACAGGAAAAATTGTTGGAAGTATATTTTGAAACTATTGGACATAGTTAAAAAATGTCCCCCTCTTAGAAAACTCTTTCCCCCCCTGGTGTTCCAAGCTGGTTACGGGCCCGGAAGTCCAGCAAACGTTTAGTTTTCCTTCTTCCCTGCTGAGACATTATCAAATTCCTGAATTCTTCTATTTTAACAACTGCGGCTTTTGAGCTCCTGCAACTGTTCTTATCATGCTACAGAAATTGGTAATGTAGCCAATGCCTTTTGCGCTTGCGGTGATCAGCCTTAGCAGACGAAATAAAGACAATTGTTTCGGATAAGGTGAACTATCGCGGAGCACAATCTTAAACATGTGTAGTGCAAGAAAGATCTGCAGAAATTGGTGAGATGGTTTCTGGACGCAGACGATAACAAAGATTCCCCCCAAATCTGATTATTACCTTTGGCCCATTTACAATTTTACTTGAAATTTGCATGCAAATTCATTCCGTGGTATTTGCATTACGTCGACAAATAAACAAGCAAAAACTTTGCGAAAACAATTTATCTACTTTGCGCAGGTAATAAAATTTTCGTAAAATATCAAGCTCAAGGGGGGGTAACCCCAACCCCTTGCTAAATATAAACTATCAGCCCTCCAAGCTAGCATATCGGAGGAAAATACAAGCAACGCTACGATACAGCAGTTCATAACTGCAAAAATATCAGGCTGCGCATTAAAACAGGGTATCAAAACACGCTCATCACTGCGTCCGAGCAATTTACAGCTGCAAAATGAGGCTGCGCTGATATATGGTCGAATACGAGCAGCCGAGCATAAAAAGTGTGTGGTCGGACTGGCTGGCGCATACCCTGGTTTGCAAGATGGAATCTTGCAAAACTACACAAGAATTGAGAATGCACATGAAGAACGCAAGAAAACTTTCAATTTTTTATTATGCATAGAAGTCCAGCAAACTTTTAGTTTTCATTTTTCCCTGCTGAGAGATTATCAACTTCCTGAATGATTCCATGTTTGAAAAAGCTCTTTTTGAACTCGTGCAACAGTTTTATCATGCTACAGAAATAGCTAATGTAGCCAATGCCGTCAGCGCTTGCGCTGATCAACCTTAGCAGATAAAATAAAGACAATTGTTTCGGACAAAGTCAACTGTCGCGGAACACAATCTATTCGTAGTGGATGGAGGGTTTGCAAAAAGTGGTGAGGTGCTTTTTGACGCAGGCGATAGCCCGAATTCCCACCAAAACATAATTATTACTTTTTGAACCATCTACAATGTTCCTTGAAATTTGCATGCAAATATCAAATAACAACAGTGCGTAATTTTTTCTTTTTGTTTCATATGTCGACTTTTGCGCAGGACTGAAGATGTGTAACACACGAAACTAGTTTCCATACGCAATAAATTGCGATCGATTCGCTTGGTGCAAGTCACTGCTGTGGCTTTACAAATACAAGCTTGACTCTTTGGCTCAGTAAGACATTTGGGTTGGACATAGCTGGTCTAGATCAAAGCCATTATGACCAGTCACGTCTTTAGTCCAGATTACAAACTAAACTAGCCCAATTTACATGGACCACCCCCAAGTGAATATACCTGAATACACTGCATTGAAAATTTTTTCATGGTTCAGCATTATTGAACAACTTGCACTTGCCCTGAAAAACAGAGTTTTCCATGAAATTTTTCACTGTATTGATTATATACTTCTTATCATTCAGGATTTTTGAGCAACTTGCACTTGCCCTGAAAAATAGGTTTGACCTAAAATTCTTCACTGTATTGAAATAGTTTTATCATTCAGGATTTTTGAGCAACTTATGTTTGCCCTGAAATTTTTAACTGTATTAAATATACTTTTTACATTCAGGATTTTTGAGAAACTTGCGCTTGCCCTGAAAAACAGAGCGTGCCTTGAATTCACTTACTGAATGCATATTTTTTATCATTCAGGATTTTTGAACAACTTGCACTTGCCCTGAAAAACAGAGTTTTCCATGAAATTTTTCACTGTATTGACTATATACTTCTTATCATTCAGGATTTTTGAGCAACTTATGTTTGCCCTGAAATTTTTAACTGTATTAAATATACTTTTTACATTCAGGATTTTCGAGAAACTTGCGCTTGCCCTGAAAAACAGAGCGTGTCTTGAATTCACCCGCCTCGTATGGCCTATGGTGCAGAGGATGAAAGCACTATATTTTATATCGCTTGGAAAATGACAATTTCAAAACGGCATGAATAAGCCCTGTGTGTCCACTGAATGGATTGTGCTTGTTTGGTTCAAAAATTAGGGGTTACTATTACCACAAAAAGGGGTTTACGTACAGGTAATCAGATCGACAGCTAGACGATATTTTCGAGGGAGGCAACACGGTCCCGCATGAAAATCTTTATATCCGAAAAACAAGCCTACTAAAAGCACTAGAAATCGCTGAAATTTAATGAAGAGAACTTCTGTGGACTACACGAAAGAGTTATAAGTTCCTAGAAAAGATTCCAATGCCATTTGTTCTTTAGACGAATGTAGGAAAGGCTTTAATTTATGTTAAAGATCTAAGGCAATTGTGTAACCAAAGTCGGCACCACAAAAGATAGATTTTGGGATGCTACATGCAAGAGGGTCATACTTTCACGCTTTTCACACAAACAGCCAAATAGGTCACACTTGCGTGGGGCCCCAAAAACTGAGATGGCCTGGGGCTTCGCGTTTCCTAAATCCGTCCCTGAGTATCAGAATGTTTTTTGTGACGTCTAGTACAAACAACAACCATCCATATGAAAATCGTTTGCTGAAAATTGTGGCAATTGAGTGCTTGCGTGTGACGAGGCCCTATATCAAGCAACCCTTTTCCTGATATTGTGACTTGGACAAGACAAGGTGAGATAATGTTCAACCTTGAGTGATTAGTGATAACCTAGATTATATAACCTAATACGATTTGGATATTGCAAGACAAAATATTTCTGTGCCTTGAGCCTCACAACCTGGCAAGCTTGCTACAATGTGATTTGTGTTTTTACTCAGGCTACATCCACTGGCGATGCTTTTGTAGTATGTACATAACAGAGGTGTACAGGAGCCGGAGTATCGGAGTAGACTCCGACCGGAGTCTTGACGATTTTTGAAAATAGGAGTGGAGCTGGAGTTGATTTTTTTAAGGAAGAGCCGGAGTCAGTTTTTTAATAAAAGGTTACTTTGTTTATTATTGACTATTATTATTGCAGATTGTTTTTTACAAAGCATGTTATAACCTTCACATGTGCAATACCACTTCACATAAAGTCTTAAAATTTTAATGCAACTTGGATGTAAGTAAGGTTAGGTTGTTGAATTTCGTGTGTGTAAAGATTTTGACAATTTCTTGTTCATGGTGATACGTTAAAAATATGTTGGCCGATAAAATTCAGCTCACATAAAAAGTTTAGGTAGTGTCTCAACAACGAGCATTTCTAGTTTTCTGTTTCGAAGGACAAAAAGTACCGTATCCCGCATCCAGTTTTCTGCCAGATATAAAACTGAGTTGGAGAACATCTCACTACTATCAACGTGGTCGAGTAAGGAGTGACTACACAATCCTCAGTTCGAGTGACTCCTTTGTTGTATTTGGTTTTTCTTTTGATGTACTTACACAAGATTGTAAGTCAAAATTTTTGGACCCCTTGTGATGTACATTTCGAAAAGAAGACAAGTGTTGATATATTAAATCAAGCTTTTGGACAAGGGTTAGGTTTAGCATTTCGGATTAGGTTTTTGTGTTACTGTTAGTGTTTCAAATTAGGGTTTATAGTAAGCATTTAGGGTTAGGGATCAGTGTTAGTGTCTAAGGATAGGGTTTAGGATTAGCGTTTAATGTTGATGGTTAGGGTTTGCAGTTAAGGCAGATGGTTAGGGTGTAGGGTAAAAAAATTATGGCCACCTTAATCCTTTATCTGAGAAGCAACTGACATGTATTGCAGTGATCAGCAAATTCATTTGATACGTTTTTTTCGTCTTTTTAATGCGAAAACCAGATACGGTCGTTTTAACACTACCAAAAGTTTAGATAATTCACTTGGGAGTTTGAGCAGGAATCGGAGTCCAAAACTTTAAAATGTGTCGGAGTATATTCAGCCGAAGCAGGAGCGGAGTCGGAGTCAAAAATTTCAGACTCCGTACACCTCTGGTACATAAAGAAGACCTTACATCCAGCAACTTAAAGTAAGGATGTGAAAACATGTGTTAGCGCTGGAGAATTAGTGGCAGTCATCTGTTTGCATGCAAGACTGTCATGTTTTTTGCGTCAAGTCGGACTGAGATGCTTTTTAGTGTCTAGGATGCGGTTAAATGTGTGGGCAACCTATCAGAGATGATATTTTCAAATACTTAACTTTTGCTTTGCAAAAGAACTGCAAGTGCAATACGTTGTGTTGTTCTCGTCTTTGATGATTAGGATTTTGAAAATCACTGACATCCTTCGTCTTTTAGGATGTCTTTAGATAAAGAACTGTTTTTCGCAACCTGCTCAAAGTCAGATGCTACATCGGTTTCATATGATCTCGGTCCGAAAAACGGTAAGCCCGTTCAACCACGCCTTGTATCGTTTGGACAATATGGTGAACGATTGCGAGACTACCAAACTTCATGGTACAAAGGAAGACCTTGGATAGAATTTTCAGTGAAAGAAAAAGCAGCGTTTTGCTTTTGTTGTAGACATTTTTCACAATCAACGTCCGAACAGCAGTTCACATTGGCTGGATACAGAAATTGACAACATGCCTTAGAGAAAAACAAAGGTTTTGCGAAGCATCCAGCATAGGCTGGCTATGTACAAGCTGCGTTGATTTGGCGGAGCGACAGCACAGAATCACCAACGAACAAAGTGTATTTACTCTTGTGCACGAAAAGCAACTCGAATGAAACAGGTACTACATCAGGTCGATTGCGGAAGTGGTTCAGTTTTTGTGTATCGGCGCGTTACCCATTCGTGGTGGTGATCAGGGGCGGCTAGAGTGGCTGCCGGGCTGCAGCCCTCCCTGAAAAATGTAAGGCAAAAGATTCCGCCAAACGGCCAAACTCGCCTTAAATCTGGATTTAGTTGCGAAATTTCACA